>Ga0194111_10001983_pt1 | contig 24915 bp, 26 predicted proteins | sample TA2KigC300mmetaG_FD_146194 | JGI IMG/M metagenome (GOLD analysis project Ga0194111, IMG submission 146194) | Freshwater microbial communities from Lake Tanganyika, Tanzania - TA2015033 Kigoma Deep Cast 300m | ecosystem: Environmental > Aquatic > Freshwater > Lake | place: Tanzania: Lake... | reverse complement strand
TGATCAGCACCTTCATGCGGCTCATGTATTTCATGGTCCTTTTTTGGAGAATCGTTGGATTCTTTCATTTTTTTTATCCGCCAATTATTGTTCAAAGTGATCTTAAAATAAAAAACTTCAATAAGTTTAAGCAATAATTTATGGCTATTTCATGATTTTAATTTATTATACCAAATTTTTTTTCAATCCATATTTTAACTTCGTCCCTTACACCCCTAAAACCATCTAAAATCTGATTTTTTTCACCTTTAAACTTCGATGGATCTTTGAAGTTTTTATGAATATAATCACTGGCATTTGGGAAAAATGAACAATTTTCTTCTGCATTGTCACAAACAGTAACTACACAATCAAATTCCATATCCTGAAATTCATCAATGCTTTTTGATCGATTTTTTGAGATATCAACACCAATTTCATCCATTACTTTGATGGTGTAGGGACTTATAGTTGATTGACGGATACCTGCACTGTAAGCCTGGAATCTATCTCCATATAAATCATTTAGTAATCCTTCTGCCATTTGAGAACGGCCAGCATTACGGTTACATATGAATAAAACCTTTTTCTTTTCCACATTAATCAAAATCCACATTTTTTTTTATAATACAAAGATGTTGTCAAGGAATTGAAATTTTTTTTATTTTTGTCTTTAATCAACATCCAAAAGATTCAACATTTCTCCTATGTCAGTTGTAGGGATTTTACAGGTACCTTGACTACATATATAGGAAGTGGCTTTACCCTCAATGCTTTCCTTAAATTTCAGTGATTTTGCAATTTCTTTTAATTTATTTGCATTTTCTTTGGATTTTAAAACCACAGTTTTGTTTGGTATAAAATATTTTCTGAGATTTTCAATCATTAATTTTGTATCATCATTATCGGGTTCTCCGGCAATCACTACCTCATAAGAGGGTCCTAACTTAAAATCAACTGCAACCATAACTTGTGTATGTGCTGCAGGGGATCTCTTTATCTTTTTTGAAAATACACGTTCTATTTCAACTGCCATACCCCCCAATTTTGGATTTTCAGTTAATCGTGCAAGACGGATTAAATTAAGCATTTCGACAGAATTCCCAGAGGGTATGGCGGTGTCATAGCTTTCTTTTTTTCTAATAAGTAGAATTTCACCATCATCTGGTGTGAAATAAAACCCTCCAGCTTCATTATCCCAGAAATGATTTAGAAGGATGTTGTTCAATGAAATAGCTGATTTTAAATATTTTAAATCAAAATTAGTTTCATATAATTCTAGGAGCCCCCAGATCATGAAAGAATAATCATCTAAATTAGCCGTTATAGTTGCCTGATTGTCTCTATATCTATGTAGGAGTCGATTATTTTTGCACATGGTATTTAAAATAAAATCTAATGCCTCTTTTGCAGCTATTGCATATTTTTTATTACCAAAAACCTGTGCACCTTTTGATAAGGCCGCAATCATAAGCCCGTTCCAGTCAGCTAATATTTTATCGTCTTTATGGGGATGTATACGCTTTTTACGGTAATAATAAAGTTTTTTTCTAGCATTTTCAATTTTATCTTCAATTTTATCCTCAGAGATCTTAAATTCTTTTGCTAGTTCCTCTTTTGACTTTTTTAGGTGAGGGATGTTATCACCAGTTTTTATTCCACTTGCTTCTTCCTCGAAGTTTCCTTCCTCCTTGATATTGAAAATTTTGGCTATAAATTCAGCTTCATCTTCATCTAAAACCTCAAATATTTCTTTTTTCCTCCATAGATAGGACTTTCCCTCGACTCCTTCACTATCTGCATCTTCAGCTGAGTAAAAACCACCTCCCGGTGCTTTCATATCCCTTATAACATATTCAAAGATCTCTTCTGCAGTTTTTCGATATTTTTCTTTTCCTGTTGCTTGAAAGGCTTCTGTATAGGCCATTGCTATCATGGCCTGGTCATAAAGCATCTTTTCAAAATGCGGGACCAACCAACCCTGATCCACAGAATAACGATGGAAACCGAATCCTACATGATCGTAGATGCCTCCGTTTCTCATGGAATCTAGGGTTAATTCCACCATATTCAAAGCTTTTTCATTATTGGTGCGCTTCCAGTATCTCATCAAAAAAAGAAGAATGTGCGGTGATGGAAATTTTTGAACAACGCCAAAACCACCGTAGAGATCATCAAAACTATTTAATAATTCATTATAAGTCTCATCCAGTATAGATGCATCAAGTTCATCTCCTTCTGCTCCTTCTAAAATAGTTGATAACTTTTTTAAAGCATCTGTTATCTCATTAGCGGAACTTAGCACCTTTTTAGGGCTTTCTTTCCAAATATCTCCAACATTCTGAATCAAATCTATAAGACCCACATTTCCATATCCACTTTCCTTTGGGAAATAAGTTCCAGCAAAAAAGGGTTTCCTCTCTGGAGTCATGATAATTGTAAGTGGCCAGCCACCAATTCCAGTCATCATCTGGCATACAGTCATATAGAGACCGTCTAAATCTGGTCTTTCTTCCCGATCAACTTTAACAGAAACAAACACTTCATTCATTAATTCAGCAACTTCCAAGTCTTCAAAGGATTCATGAGCCATTACATGACACCAGTGGCATGTTGAATATCCAATAGATAAAAAAATAAGTTTATTTTCTTTTCGTGCTTTCTTGAAGGCTTCATCACCCCAAGGATACCAGTCAACAGGATTATCTGCATGTTGAAGCAAATACGGGCTTTTTTCACCATTTAGGTGATTTTTGTATTTTTTATCTTTAATTTTTTGCTTGGATTTCATAAAAAACACTACCGAATTTCCATTCCATTACAACTCTTAAAATCCTGAATTTCTATTATCTAAATGAGGGTTTATTAATAAATAACTGATCTGTACTTGAATTAGGTGAAAATATTGGTTTTTTAGGATTTATTGGAAATATATTTTTTGATTAATTGTTTCTAAAACTATTCTAGCTATATCTATTGTCAAATAGTCATATAAGATTTATTATCTATGATTACAAATATTTTTTTAAGAAAAAAATTTCTATAAGTAAGTGTATTAAGAGAGATCAAGATTAAAAATCTTAAAAAAAAAGATTTAGAGATTTTTCAAAAAAAATGTTATGGAGTTATAGGGGTTACGGTGATCTAGGTGAGTCTTATACTGGCGTATATTGGAAGTCGCGGATGTGTAATAATCGGAGATAAGAGAAGAATTGGTTATTTTGGAGACAAAAACAAAAGAGAGAAGCTTGAAGAAGAACTGTATTCAGGGAATATGAAAACTGAGGAGGACTTAGTTAAAAGGGCTGAACAGTTGGGGATATCAATCAAAATTATTGACGATGCTAAAAAGGTTCGAAGCATAGGAGATGTTGTCATTGGTGAAGTTAGGATCAAAACCCCTCTTGAGACCAAAAGAAGAAGAATCTATGGAACTACCAATGGTTATAATATCGTTGAACTGTTAGGCTCTAATATAGAGAAAGTTCAGAAAGGAGATAGTTCAATAGTGGTTTTTGGAAATAAAATAACCAAAAAAATTGCAAAAGACATTATAAAAAAGCAGTGGAAATCTCCAATAAGCTTAAAAGACATTGCAGAGATTTTCAAGCGAGTTATGGCTGAAGTATCAAAAAAGACACCATCTATAAGCACTGAATACGACATATTTATCAAACACAAGCAGATGGACAAAAAACAGGCTCAAAAGATTTTAGATGAAACAATTATAAGAGATGTTCGACTATTACAGAAATGGAGAGAGAAACTCAGGGAAGATATTGCGAAAACTCGAGAAACTATTGAGATGTCCTCAAAAATAATAAGTGAAGGGGAAATTGGAAGGGTCAAAAGTGTTGATGGAGATGAAATTGAGGTGCTTTTAAATAAAAGTACTCAGGCAATGGATATAAATTGGAATGTGCTGAATAAGCCAGGTGAAATAGTTAAAATGTGTGCAGATGATCCTTCCAGTGTTTTTGTAGGAGATCTCGTGGTAGTGGAAAATGAAAATCTATGTATTCAAAGAACAAAATCCCCACTGAAATGTGATGTTATCTTATGTAGAACAGATTAAACAATTTATAAAATATTGAAAGGTGAATAAATGAAACTAACATTTTTAGGAAGTGGTGGCGGACGCTTTCGCAACCATCACACAGAAGAGAATGACAGGCGGAGTTAGGATCGATGGAATTGGTGGAAAAAACATCCACATAGATCCTGGACCTGGAGCATTGGTTAGAACATACCAGTTTGGACTGGATCCAATTAAATTAGATGCTATTTTAGTTTCTCACTCACATACAGACCATTATAGCGATGCTGAGGTTTTAATAGAAGCCATGACCAAAGGAATGACAAGAAAAAGAGGCATAGTGATAGGTAGTCGAAGCGTGATTAAGGGCTATAAAACATGGGGGCCATGTATCTCAAACTATCATCTAAAAAAATCAAATGTAGAGATAATGGAGCCTGATAAAACAAAAAGAATTGGTAAAATAAAAATCAAAGCAACGAAGACTATCCATGGAGACCCAACAGCCATAGGATTTGTGCTGCGGTCAGGAGAACTTAGTATTTCATATACATCAGATACAGAATACTATGAAGGTCTGCAGAGATATCATAAAGGAGCAGATATTTTAATAGCCAGTGTCATAAGACCTCGAAATGAAAGAATACGTGGACATATGTGCACTGAAGACTTTATGAAACTTGTAACTGAGGTTTCACCAAAACTGGCTATTATGACCCATCTTGGAATGAAGATGATCATGAACAACGCAGATCGGGAAGCAGAAATAATCAGAAATGAAACAGGTATCAATACATTGGCTGCACATGATGGTATGCATTTAGATCTCCAGGATTTCGTCTCAAAACAGCAGACATTGGATGAATTTTAGTTTACTCACAAAAAAGATGTATAATGCCTCGGTAGCTCAGTCTGGTGGAGCGCGAGATTCGTAATCTCGTGGTCGCGGGTTCAATTCCCGCTCGAGGCTTATTATTATTGTAACACAATTATATTCTTTATTTTTTTGAAAAAACTTATTTTCATTACATTTAGAATTTTATTTTTAAATTTTTGGTTAGTTTCAGTCTATTCCAGTTCCAATATCTCATCAACAATAAATTTTCCTCCGCATTTGCAGGTATCTATTTGATCTCCAATGGAATATGGAGGAGCATCACTTTCAACTTCAAATGTTTCCTCTTCCCTACATTCATCACATTTTGCAACTATAATCCATTCCATCTAACTCACCTATTAAGTTAATTTCAATAATCTGTTTATAAACTTATCTATAAACTTCATAACTTACAGGGATTAATAAAACCACCTCTTATCACGTGATCAGCAAGTATAATGGCAACAGAGGCTTTAGCAACGCTTGTTACCCTGGGACAGATGCAGGGATCATGTCTGCCATCTATTTTTATCTCGGTCTCTTCCATTTTCTCCAAATCCACAGTTTTCTGAAATTTACTGATGGATGGGGTGGGTTTTACAGCTATCCTGGCCATTATGGGCATGCCATTGGATATTCCACCCAAAATTCCTCCTGCCTGGTTGGTTGTTGTCTTTATTCCGTTTTCTGAAACATAGAACTCATCATTCATTCCATAACCAGTAAGATGGGCAGCTTCGAAACCAGCTCCAATTTCAACACCCTTAACTGAACCAATGGACATCAGGACTTTTGCCAGGTCAGCGTCTAGTTTATCAAAAACAGGCTCACCAAGTCCTGCAGGAGGATTTAAAATCACTACTTCTACAATACCGCCAATTGAATCTCCTTCAGATTTAACCTTAAGAATCAACTCCTCCATTTCACGAGCAGCTTTAGGATCAGCACATCTGACAGGATTATTCTCAATTTCAGATTCAATCTGGTTTATGTTTACCTTTTGAGCTTTTATATCTCCAATCTGGGTTACATGAGCTACTACTTTAATATCCAATAATGCAAGTAGTTTCTTAGCAACTGCACCACCGATTACCTGGCCAATGGTAGTTCTACCACTCCCACGACCTCCTCCACGGTAATCATAAAGGCCATATTTGCTTATCCAGCAGAAATCACCATGTCCTGGTCTTGGTTTATTTTTAAAGGGTTCGTATGCAGATGAATCCATGTCTTTATTATATACAATAGCAGCTATGGGTGTTCCATCTGTTTTCCCTTGAAAAATGCCGGATAATACTTGAACCTGGTCAGTTTCACCCCGTGATGTGGTGATTTTACTGGTACCTGGTCTTCTTTTATCTAATTCACTTTGAATATCTTCGATGGATAATTCTAACCCTGCTGGACAGCCATCTACAACTGCTCCAAGGGCAACACCATGACTTGAGCCAAAGGTGGTAACATTAAACATTTTACCAATCTTGTTTCCTGACATAAAGTCACCTAACCTTAAATACTGCATAAATGAATATTTAATCAAATTTAGGGCATGAGCCTGATTTTCAATTTTAATTAGTTTAAGAATTCATTTTGAAAGGATTGCTTAGTTAATAATTATGTTATCATCATATATCAATTAATATAATATCAAATAATATATAACGTTCTCTCTATTTATTATAGGAAATTGAATTTACTTACAAGATCTATAACTAGATATCAAACTTAAGGTGTTTCTATGAATTCATTTTTAGAAATAATAAGACCGTGGAATGCAGTCATGGCCGTGATAGCAGTTCTCTTGATGGCCATCATCAGTGTAAATTTCACTTTAGATGTTTTACTTGCCTGTGCAGTGGTTTTTGTGGTAACTGGAGCAGGTAATGCTGTTAATGATTACTTCGACCATAGGATAGATGCCATTAACAAACCAGAAAGACCCATTCCCTCTGGCAGGATATCTTTAAAAACAGCAGAAATCTACTCTCTTTCCCTTTTCATTGTTGGAATAGTACTAGCTTTTGTTATTGGTTTAATACCTGGCGTAATAGCACTTTTGAGTTCGTTATTGATGATTTTTTATGCTTACAATCTTAAAAGAAAACTTCTTATTGGGAATTTGAGTATTTCATTTTTGACAGGATTATGTTTTGTTTTTGGTGGAGTTGTGGTGAGTAAAATTGAATTATCAATATTTTTGGGCTTCTTTGCCTTCCTGATGACCATGGCCAGGGAAATTGTGAAGGATATGGAAGATGTGGAAGGGGATCGGGTTGAAGGGGCATCTACTCTGCCCATAATTTATGGAGAAAGAATATCTTCAATCTTCGCAGCCTTTTTTATGATATTTGCAAGTCTAAGTAGCCCCATACTTTATTTTTTAGGATTTTTCAGTATATATTATTTGATAGTGCTTGTCATCGCTATCGCTGTTTTCCTTTTATGTGCAATATCCATATTAAAGGATCAGTCGCTGGATAACACCATAAAGGTATCAAAGAGGATTAAAATAGGTATGGGGATAGTATTTTTGGCTTTTGCAGTGGGATCACCCTTTTTGGCAGGTTTATTTTAAAGAATTTATTAAAGATATTTTATAAAAATATTATATGAAAAAAGAATTTAAGGAATTAGTTAGATTCATGTTTTCTTATTGGTAGTTGTGGTTTCGATCTTTTCTTCCATAAGCATTTAATCATATTTTAAAACAATTTAATTCATATTTAAACCATAAAAAGTTATAAGCTCTAAATACCACAATATACTGTGAGTTGTTCTTATGTTAGAAAAAATAAAAAATAACCAAAAATTGACCATCTTCATTATTTCTCTGGCTTCTTTTATGGGGTTTTTTGATATTTCCATTGTAAATGTTTCTCTTCCCACCATTGCCCGATATTTCAGTGTAGATATTAGTCTGGTTTCATGGGTGGTTTTAATTTATGTTTTAGCCCTTAGCAGTTTTTTAATTGCATTTGGAAGTTTAGCAGATAGAGGAGGTTATAAGAAGGTTTTCCTGTTAGGATTTGCTGTTTTCATTATAGGATCTTTTCTAAGCGGTATTTCCACAAGTTTCAACCTCCTTATCTTATTTAGATTCCTGCAAGCAACTGGAGCTGCAATGTTCACAGCTCTTACTGCGGCTATGGTGACTACATATCTTCCTAGCGGAAATAGGGGTCAGTATATGGGTTATGTAGCAACTTTTGCGTCAATTGGATTTGCATTGGGGCCGGTTGTTGGGGGTTTTCTTACCCAATACCTAAGCTGGAACTGGATATTTTTCATCAACGTCCCTGTGGGAATACTTGGCATCATATTGGGATCGAGCGTATTAACGGAAGTTAAGAGAGAGGATTCAAAAGAACCTTTTGACTTTATAGGCGTAATATTGCTCCTATTAGCTCAAACTACTCTAATATTCGCACTTAATCGGGGGTTACAGTTGGGCTGGACCTCTGTGACCATTCTAACAACCCTAGGCTCATCCATCATTTTCTGGATACTTTTCCTGTGGCGGGAATCAAGATATTCTGAGCCTATATTAAACCTCAATTTGTTTCGAAACACCAAAATTAGTCTAGCTACGGTTAGTAACTTCTTTTTCAACATGCCAAATGCGGGGGTACTGGTGATTATACCATTTTATTTGGAAATGGTAAAGGGCCTTCAGGTAAGCCAGGTAGGCCTGATATTGGCTGTAATGCCCCTTGCGGTAATGATCACAGGTCCTATTGCAGGTCGTGTTTCGGATCGAGTTTCGCCTAACAGGGTCACAGTATTTGGAGCATTATTAGGAATATTATCGCTCCTGTTACTTTCCACATTTACAGTATCCAGCACAATATCCTACATTGCATTTGTATTTTTCATATTAGGTGCATCAGTAGCAGTCTTTAATCCTCCAAATATGAAATTCATTATGGGACAGAGTCCAAAAGAGATGCGTGCAGTAACTTCTGGGATTGTGAACACAGCCAGAATGACAGCTAACGCGTTTGGTATAGCTATATTACAAACTGCAGCTGTAATATCTATCTACATGGCTTCAAATGGAAAAGTAACTATGACCAATATTAGTCCTGAACTGCTGGTAACAGGCCTACATGATTCTTTCCTATTAGGGGCTGTTATTATTGTAATTGCTCTAGTTTTGATACTGTTGATTAGAGGTAAAAATAAAAAATAGGGGAATGAGATTTTATTCAAGATTCTTAAAGATTTTTTGGGTTTTTCCCGTGGTTCTTCACCATGGGGATCAAATGGCTTGTTATTATAGTTTCTCCATCTAATCATACTCAGAAAGTATGGAAATCAGCCATAGTATTAGTGTATTATATAAAGCTAACATTTTTAAATTGTATTTATCAATTCTTTAATTTAATATTTTATAAAATAGAACTTAATAGGAGGATTAAAAACATGATTGAAGTAAAGGGAACTGATGAAAGTGGAATACCACAGATTATAGCCTTCGATGGTAGAGTTATTGAAATTTTTGCGCATGTTAGTGGCAGAATGAAATCAAGAAGATTCCACATAGATCTTGTAAAAAAGATAGAAATAAAAGAAAGAGATGATAAACCGCCGCTTTTATATTTAGAACTGACATCTCCAGCCGCATTTGGGACGTATGAATTTAAAAGTGGTGGTGAAAATCTTTATGAGCTGATTGACGCGATCAAAGAAGCCATGAATCCAATATTATGAACTACTATACTCTAAAAAAACCTAGAATTGCTTAATATTCAGTATTTATTTCATAAAAAAATGTTAAGTAACGTTTTTCTAATTAAAGAGGATTTTACGTCTCTAAAATGGGTAATACTATCCTTTTATACGGTACGTAGTTCAAATACAATTTTAAGATAGTTTTTTTCTTTCATGCAACACTCTCAACTTTAAAGAATCTTTTTATAAAAAACAAAAGAAAGAATTATGGTGAAAACAAACAATTAAATATGAAAGCTAAAGAGTCACCAAAAAATAAAATGCTGATAAAAATACTTAAAGACGGCCCTTATCTTGTAACAGGTGCAATACCTTTATATGAACAGATTATAATCACTGATGATGCAGGTCATACCCGAGAATTAATTGATAATGAGAAATATCCTGTTCAAGAAACTTACACTCTCTGTAGATGTGGCGAATCTGAAAATAAACCATTCTGTGATGGTACCCATAGCAAAACTGGTTTTGATGGTAGTGAAACAGCTAGTAGGGAACCGTATATAGAAAAAGCTGAGACATTTGAAGGTCCGGAGCTTAAATTGACCGATGCTCATGAATTCTGCGACCACTCCCGATTCTGTCTGCGGGCTGGTGGAATTAGAAACTTGATAAAAAAATCAGATGACTCTGAAGCACGACAAACAGCCATCGAAGAGGCCATGATCTGTCCATCTGGTCGGCTGGTGCTCTGGGATAAAAAAACTGGTAGACCATTTGAGAAGGAGTTTGGAAAGTCCATTGTGCTGATAATCGATCCCCAGAAGGATTGTGAAGGTCCTATATTGGTGCGAGGAGGTATTTCCATTGAATCAGCCGATGGAAGTGCCTATGAAACGCGTAATAGAGTGACTCTCTGCCGTTGCGGTAAGTCAGAGAACAAACCCTACTGTGATGGCAGCCACTGGATGAATGCTAAGCAGAAATTGGAATTCAGGAAGAAGTGGGGTCTGGATGAGAAATAAGGTACGTATATACGCAATTGTAAGACTATACTTTTCTATGATATCTAATATTATCTAGAATAGTGAATTATGACATTGTGGGGGGTTTAAAATTTCAGAAGAAGATATTTGGATTGAACTCAAAAAATATGATTTGCCTGATTATGTTGATGGGAACATGCCTAAATCTTTATCTGTTTTCGAGAATTTTATAAATAAGCACACTAGCAAATATGTCGTTTTTAACGACAATCTCAGACGTGCATTGGTTCTTTACAATAATATTTCATATAAAAATGAAGAAGGGCTTATTAATTTAACAGAAGTGTTTTATTTGGAAATGATAATCATAAATCTTATAACATCTTTAGAAGTTTATTTAAAAGACACATTTTTAGACATATCTCAATACATAACCGTGGAAGATATTTCAGATAAAGGTGTATTTGTTACATTTTTAAGCCGTTTTTTTATCAAAAACAAATATTTCGAGCTTTTTTCTAAATACGGGGATAATTATTATCCTTTATCTGAATTAATCCCTTTTAGGGTTGATTTTCAACAAAAGAGAAAACTGGTTATAGCATATAAATTGCTTTTGATAGATCTTGAAAACTTGGTAACAAGTGATATTTGGAATAACATCTTCGATAAAAAGGACGGTTATATTTCAAAACGGCATAAAATAGTTCATAATGGTTTTTTTGAAAGTATCAATTCAATCGAATACTTGGATAAAGAATTTATTAAAAAAGCGACAATTGAAATTTGCCAATTTGTCTATGAATTGGATAAAGTAATTGTTTCTAAATATCCTAAGAATAAATATCCAGATTTATATCCAGAATCACCCATAAAAAAGAGTTATTAAACATACGGTATAAAATTAGCACGTTCATAAGCCCTAGTTATTAATCATCCAACCAAAGATTCTTAAAAAAACCCATACCATGCTTTTAAGGTCTTTTCATCATAAATCTCCAGTTCACCTACTATGGTCCTGGCAAAATCTACAGAGCTATTCCATTGGCAGTTATTATACCTTGATCTCTAACAGAAGGCTGATTAACGTACAAATCACTGCCGGGATATTCTCCTATTATTTTCTGAAGGTATTTTCTCCCATTACTGGTATGTTTAACGTTTTCTACAAATCCATGACGTGGTAAAAAGACAGTGGGCCCGCATATAGCAGCAACCAGTATCTCCAGATCAATGAATTTTTGGACCACCGGGACCAGATCTTCTACAGGGTCATTTTCCCACATTTCCCCACCAGGCAAGATCAGAATAGCCGCATCATCATAAGTTATTTCATCGAGAGCATAATCTGGGACTATAGAGATCCCTCCCATTGTTATTGTCGTATTTTTGCTAAAACCGACGGTCTTCACCTGATATTTGTCTGACTTGTTGATCTCAGCCACCGCTAAACCAGGCTCCCAGTCTGATAAGCCGTTAAATACCAATAAATAAGCTATTTTCATGATAACACCATTAATCATATATCTTTAATATATAATAATTATCTGAAAATATATGATTCTTAGTATAAGCCAATTAAATGAAGAAAAACTATTCTAAAAAGTTCATTTATTGGCCATAATTAGAGTATTTAATGTTTAAAAAGTAGTTAGGAGCAGAAAATGAACCGTTTTTGGGGATATTTAAGTGCAATAATTGTAGCTTTGCTCTTTGGAGTATGGTTTACCCTGGACAAAATTTTGCTAGGGTATTTACACCCTTTAGCACTTGCAGCAATGGTTTACTCAATTGCAAGTATTTTTTTGTTATGTTTACGTATCTCTCCCCTACATGACAAAATACTGGAAATTCTGCACCGTGAAAGCAAAGTAGAAATCCATATTTCCAGAAGAAATTACGTAACACTAGTCCTAACAGCTATATTTGGGGCGGTTATTGCCCCTGCATTGTATTTAAATGGTTTAAATCAGATTACCGCGGTTAACGCTGCTCTTCTAGCAAATGTAGAAATATTGTTCATTATAATACTAGGTGTATTTTTTCTAAAAGAAGTTGTTAAGCCAAAAGACATTCTTGGATTCATGTTTTTGCTTGTGGGAGCAATATTTTTAAGCACCAATAATTTACAAAATCTCTCATTTGACCAGAATTTGGTCGGAAGTCTACTGGTAGTTTCAGCATGTTTCTTCTGGAGCATGGATACTACTCTATCCAAATTTTTAAGTAACAAAAGAGACATAATCTTTATTACAGGTCTTAAATGTGGTATAGGGGGGTTGATTTTATTTTTAATCAGTTTTTATTTGGGTTTAAGCTTTACTCTTCCCTTAAAAATGATACCACTGCTTTTATTCATTAGCTTGTTCTGTATGAGCTTTGCATTAGTTTTAATTTATCTGGCAATCAGAGAGATAGGATCCACTAGAACAGGTTCCATATACGCTACAAGCTCACTTTTTGGGGCTTTAATTGCATTCATATTTCTTAACGAACCTTTAAAAGCAAGTCAGTTGTTATTTGGGGTTTTAATGTTTGTAGGTATACTTATATTATACAAAAATAGCGATGAAACTTAAAAATTTTATAAAATAATTTACATAATAATCTTAAATTAATAATAGAATTAAAATTTACTATTAAGTTAATCTTGAATATGGTAAGGAATATATCATGTTATCCAATATTACTGGAACTGTGGAAGCTTTTTTTATCAGCAATGGTTCCTGGGCCGTTTTTTTCGGGTGTATCATAGAACAAATTATAGTTCCGATTCCTGCCAGTTTGATAGTCTTAAGTTCAACATTTATCATCATGAAGGGAGCTGAATTTTCTCTTGCAACTTTATGTACTTTATTTATAAAAATTGTAATACCTGCTTCATTGGGAATTACACTGGGATCTCTTGTTTACTATATATTGGCTTATAAACTTGGCACACCCTTCATAGAGCGAAGTGGAAAATATCTGGGGATCTCAGTGAAAGATGTAGAGAATGTGGAAAAACAGTTTAAAGAGAGCCATTATGATGATATATTCATTTTTCTAGCGCGATGCATTCCTATAATCCCCAGCGTAGCTGTAAATCTTTTCTGTGGCTTAATCAAATATGATCTAAAAAAATATCTGATTACAACATTCACAGGCTCTGTGGTGCAGATATTTGCCTGGGGAATGCTGGCATGGTTCTCTGGAAACATTTACCTGGCTTTAGAGGACAAAATATCTTTTCTGGGCAATATTGTAGCTTTAATTATTGTAGCAAGTGTTCTTTACTACATAGTTCAGAAGAAGAGAAAAAGATAAAGAGGGATAATCAATACAAAACTGATAAATCATTTATTATGTGAGAGATATGAAATCTAAAACTATTCGAAAAAAGGAAATACTTGAAATAGCTGAACATGCTTGTGATATATTGGAAAAAGGATATGAAAAAAAATTTTTCAATGAAATAGAACCCTTTTTAATAGCTAAAATACCATTCGGCAAATTACACGCTTTGGGCGAATACCTTGGAAAAAGAGGTTTGAAAAAGCCTGAACTTTACTTTGATGTTTTGGATAAGTTCTTCAAGAAGGATCTTGAATATGGATATCGTTCTGGTATTTACAACACCAAAAAAATGAGAATGAGTGAAGAGGAAATTCAAAAATCCAGAGTCTGGGGCTGGAGAGCTGGTATAATAGGTTTGGCATTTAATGAAATGAGTCACACTCATCCCGAAGAAGTGGTAGACAGGACCAGAGAGTATATTATTTTAAGCTCGCACTGGTCATCTTCTGATACATTCGCTGATAAAACATTTAACCGCATGTTTAAAGAACGTTTCCACTGGATATTAAACATTTTGATGGACTGGGCCCGGGATGAGAATATTTGGATTAGAAATGCAGCGGCTTTTGCCATACACGCCCCAGTGGAGAAGAAAATCTTGAATAAAAACCAGTTCTTAGAGGGTTTACAGCTACTTGATGTTGTGATGGAGGATCCAGCCAAAAATGTGCAGAAAAAAACGGCATGGGCTTTGAGAGTGGTTGGAAAATACTATCCAGAGGAAACTTACAAGTTTCTGGAGAAATGGGCAAAAAAAGGGAATAATAATACCATGTGGATTATAAAGAATAGTGTGAAGTTTTTGGACAAGAAACGTATGAATAATATGTTGAAGTTGTTGGGATAACCGGGAAAAGGGGTATATTAGTGTTTACAGTATCCGTTATTTTTTTGGTTTTTATACTTTTAATTGCACTTTCATTGGTCGCAATTTCTATATTTTGGCCTTATATTATAGGTGCTAGTTGGACACCAACTTCTAGGAGGGCCGTGAAGAAGATTTTAGAGATGGCAGAAGTCAATGCTGAAGATATTTTATATGATCTCGGGTCAGGTGATGGTAGAATCGTGGTTGAAGCAGCCAGGAAGTACAATGCAATGGCTGTGGGAATAGAAGCAGATCCTTTTCGGGTAATCTGGTCAAAACTGGTGATAATGATTTTACGCCTTCGCGGTCGTGTTAAAATCATCTGGGGAAACCTATTCAATCATGATCTAAGCGAGGCAACTGTAGTGACAGTATTTCTATGGAAAAAAACGAACCAACGTCTGAAACCAAAACTTCAGAGAGAATTGAAGCCTGGAACCAGAGTGGTTTCATATGTTTGGACATTTAAAGGATGGAAACCTGTCAAGGTGGATAGAAAAGCAGAGATCTACCTGTATGTAATGGGGCAGAGCGATCAACCACTATAAATTATTAAATCTTCCTTTTCAATTCAATTACAATAATTTCTGGTCGTGCGAAAAATCTTACAGGCAGTATAACAGTTCCTATGCCATTACTCACAATCATGGTCGTGTTTTCTTCCTTTATGATGCCAGTTCTGTATTTATTTCCATAGCGAGAATAAACAACAGGTGCCCAAAATCCAAAAAGAGTAACCTGTCCTCCATGAACATGTCCTGATAGGACAACATCCACCTTGGATTTATCTACTTCTGGAAAATAGTCAGGATTATGGGATATTAATATTACAAAATCCTCACTCTTCACCGGTCCTATGGTGGCATTCAGGATCTGATTACCATTGTTGTAATCTCCCACTCCACCAATTCGAATTCTTGCACCATCTATTTCAATCCATTTGCCCTTATTACCAATGTAGGTGAGACCGGATTCTGGTATGGTTTTTAAAGTCCAGTACTGCGGGTCACTATTTCCTAAAACAGCATAAACACCATATGGAGCTTTTAATTTGGATAGAGATTCAAAAACTGGAGCAATATACTGGGAATCCCCACTAACATAATCCCCCCCAAGTAAGATAAGGTCAGGATTTAAGTCATTAACCTGACGAACCAGATTATCACCCCGTGCCTTATCAAAAAATGGGCCAGAATGGATATCGCTAATGAAAACAATCCTCATACCATGAAACTGTGGAGGAATCTGGTCTGATTCAATCACCACTTCCTTGGTTTCAATCCAATAAGGCTCTATAAACATGTAAACCAATAAAAAAGCCCCTATTAATGCAATAATCAGGATAATTTTTTTGTATGGATTCATGTTATCATCTAATTATTAATAATATTTGTACAATTCAATTAATTTGTACAATTCAATAATTGGATTTCAGCATTTCTTCTTTAAATACTTTTATTTACTTAATTTGGTGGTTTAACAGATAATCTAATCATTATAGGGTAATTATTTAGGAATTCCATCTTTTTTGCTGCTTTTATGCAGTCTATAGATCAATTAATAAAATAAATTTTGTGGTTGAATTGAAAAAGGATTTAGATTCTATAATTTCAGTACCAATTCAGATGTTTATATCTACTCTCAAAAGTAAATTTCGAATTAGTGGGTCTGAAATGGTTTTCCATGAATTTATATAATTTAACTGCGTTTTTTGCAGCTTTAATTGTTATTACCATTGGAGTTATTTTATATTCTTGGAGATTTTTTCATCTTGCAAGAGCGGAAAAATGAAGAGATTTTGTATAATAGATTTTGTATATTTGAGGGTAGTAATCTGGAATAGGGGGCTATTCCTATCTAAATCCAACCCTCCTGATAATAAATTTTAAAAACAATTAATTCTAATTTTCCTTGCTTACAATCATCTTTAAAAGTGCAGCGGACATGTCAACAGAGTTATAACCCAGCTCAATCAATTTTTCAACCATATGAGTATATTTCTCCAGATCATTTTCATCGATGGTTGTTTTAACTTTCTCCAATAATAAATCAGTTTTATTTTGCTTGATGTCATGAATTGTGGGAATCCGCTGCTGTTCAATTTTGGTTTTGGTGAATCGTTGGATGTCTCTCAATTTATAGATCTCTTTACCAGAGACAAAGGTAAATGCACATCCTTTTTTACCCATCCTTCCTGTTCTACCAATCCTGTGCACATAGTATTCATTATCGTTTGGCACATCGTAGTTAAACACGGCTTCTATATTGTCCACATCTATTCCACGGGCAGCCACATCACTTGCAACTAGAATCTCTATTTTTCCCCTCCTGAATTTTGACATAACCCTGTCTCTTTGCCTCTGGCTCAGGTCTCCATGAATACTGTCTACAAAGTAACCTCTGGTCTGAAGGTCTCTTACTAGCCTATCAACTCTCCTTTTAGTGTTACAGAAAACTAAAGCCAGTTTGATATCGTGTATATCCATAAGACGGGATAATAATTCCAATTTCATCTTTTCTTTTACTTCAAAGTATATTTGATGGGTTTCAGGAACTGTAAGTTGGTGGTGAGCTACCTTTAATAATTTAGGGTTTTTTTGATATTTTTTAGTTATGCCTAAAATTACCTTAGACATTGTTGCAGAAAAAAGAAGTGTCTGCCTTTCAGGTGGTACATAATTTAAAATGTACTCTATATCTTCCCTAAATCCCATATCAAGCATTTCATCAGCTTCATCAAGGACCATTATATTTACACCATCTAACTTTAAAGTTCTTCTTCTCATATGGTCCATAACTCGACCAGGAGTTCCTATAACAACCTGCACACCTTTTTTCAGTGATTTGATCTGCCTTTCTATTGGCTGACCACCATATATTGGCAGGATCTTGATCTTTTTCATATATTTTGAAAGTTTTCTAAGTTCTTCTGCTACCTGAATCGCCAGCTCACGGGTTGGACATAAAATCATAGCCTGCACTCTTTTATCTGCGGGAACAACCATTTCTAAAATAGGGATCCCAAATGCTGCTGTTTTTCCTGTGCCTGTTTGGGCCTGTCCTATAACGTCTTTTCCATCTAATACCTTTGGAATTACAAGAGATTGGATAGGTGTCGTTTCCTCAAATCCAATATCTATAATTGCTCTTTTTATATCAGTTGATATGTTTAAATCTTCAAATACTAATTGATCCATTTTATCTTCCTTATTTTTTTAATTTAAAAATAGATAATTAATTATTCAGTGCCGATTTTCATAATAAAATTAAAAATTAGCAAAAATAATCAAAAAATCCAAATTTACATAATTTTTTTTATCAAACTAATGTTTGTAGCTTAATACATTTATATTAGACAGTTGAATAAGTCACCCCTTAATGATTATATAAAAAAAATCGCTCTTGCCCGGTTTTCAGTGCAAAGATTTAAATAGTAGAAAGACCATACTTTTAGATATGGCAGGTGATTTAGTATTGGAATTGCTTATTCCTGATGAAGAGACAGTTTTGGATTTTTTTAGATGTATAAGATGGGTGGATGGTGTTTATTGTCCTGAATGCAAATCTTTCGATATATATAAACGTGGTTTTACAAATAATAAAAAAGTGAGACGTTATTCCTGTAATAACTGTGGAAAAAACTTCACAGACTTCACGGGAACAATTTTCGCTAATAAACATCTTCCTTTAGGTGAAATGTTCTACATAATAATAAATCAGGACAAAAAAAGTACAAATCGTTTATCAGAGGAATTAGGCCATAAATGGGAGAGTGTTTATCAAATATCTAATGAATTCAAGGAATGCTTGGCTAAAAATCGAAGGATCCAGTTTTATCAGGAGAAATCGAAATAGATGAAATGTACCAATCAGCAGGTGACAAAGGTTTAAAAAAAACATCCACGAACAAGAAGGCTCAAACAAAGAGGAAGAGGTACCTATGATAAAAGACAAACCACATATAATCACCATAACAGAAAGAGGAACACGAAAGCACCATCCTAATCATTGTAAAAAACCTGTAAAAGCGTTCACAGACAACTATACCAATCTACATCAACCTAGAAGAACATCCCTTGGTCAAGGAACATCAGGTGATTAACCACTCTGCAAAAGAATACGCTGAAGGTGATAACCATGTTAGTGCTGAGAACAGACATTCACTCCTAAGACCTTACTTAAACATTTTCAGAGGAATTGCAAATCAACAATTTGCAAACTTGCAACGAATAGTTGCAAAAATTTCAAAGAAAAAAACTTCAACAAATACGTTAAATTCTTCCAATTCACCTTCAAACATGGAATAATCTGGTTAGAAAAAGCCCTCAAAATAATATGTACATGCACAGAAATAAAGAGATGAGGGAATTTTTAAATTAGCACAGATGCAATTAAATAAAGACACGCAGAAATAGCAGCACACGCAGGGATTGTAAGAAGCCATGTATATCCTATGCCTTTGATAACATCCAGTTTAAGAGTGGATGTCCCTCTGGCGATTCCAACGCCAATAACAGAACCAACGAGGGTTTGGGTGGGGGATATTGGCATTCCATAGGAGGCAAAAAGCAATGTAACTGATCCAGCAGATACCTGTGCAGAAAAACCTCTTGTGGGAACTAATTCTGTTATTCTCCTGCCAATTGTGTCAGTTATTCTATTTCCTGCAATTAATATACCAAAAACAAGTCCTAAAGCACCTAAAAACTGTATCAGCGAGCCCTCACTTATTCCCACAATGGAATACAAGACACCTGTGGCAACTGCAATGTCTATTGCACCTACACTCAAAGCTGCAAAGGAGGAACTTCCAATTTGTAAATAAGAAAAAATTTTCTCTAATCTATCTTTAAAAGCAATATTTTGTATTCGTTCAATAATTCCTTTTTTTAGGAGATAATACAAACCAAAACCAGTTAAAACACCAATTATCGGTGCTATAAGCCAGCTTAATGCTATAAGCCCCAAAATTTCTAAATTTATATTATGTATACCTGCATACACAATCCCATAACCAAAAACTGAACTTACAATAGCATCAGAACCAGATATAGGAATTTTTTTTAAAATAGTGAATGTTATCCATAAACCTGCAGCTAAGGTTATTGTGAACGCTCCTATATTTGACATGAACTCTGGTGGAACTATGCCGCTTCCAACAGTCTTTATAACATTACTTCCCAGAAATATTGCACCTAAAAATTCAAATATAGCGCCGATTATGAGAGCTCTTCTCATAGTAAGAGCACCACTTCCCACTGCAGTCCCCATAGAATTCCCAATATCATTTGCCGCAATGTTGAAAGCCATATAAATACTGGTAATCACGCCGATTATGAGTAACCATTCCATGTCTAAATGTATAGTGTTTGGTATAGAAATATCCTTATTCGTAAGGTTAAAATAGTATATACCACAATATAATAGCGGGCTAGACTGGAGGGTTAGGGGTCCTCTGTAAGCGCATATCCCCTATACGGCGCGGTTGAAGTTCAAGAGGCGGCAGATTAACTGGTTGCTGGCCCATAGGTTCAGTGTGGAAACCTCGTCCCGCAGGATCAGTGGTGGCTGGGTCCCGGCTGGAGGGCCAGTATTAACAGTCTTAACCAGGGGAACGGGTCAGGCCTGGAAAGGAGCAGCTCTACTTTGGACAGCTGATGCTTGTGGAACAACGGGGCGGAGCTGGATTTGTGGATCACCAGTTTCTGGAAGGTCTGTCCACTCTTGAACGTGCCCACTTTCCATGAAAAATTATATTAATAGTGTCATACAAATTTTTAATCAAACTTTTCCTAAAAGTTTGCCGGGGTGGCCCAGTCTGGTACGGCGTTGGCCTGCTAAGCCAATGATCCTTTGGATCTCGCGGGTTCAAATCCCGTCCCCGGCGCTAAACCTTTAAAAAGGTTTAATCCAAATATAAATTCTATTCCTCAGCATTTATTCTAATTAACGCTCATGACGTGGATGTAGTGCATCATATGCACCCTTTTTAAATTCTATAGAGGCTGTCCAACAATTACCAAATCATTGATAGAGTGGTTTATACAGATAAAAATTAGCACTTCTTTTCAATAACTAGCGCTTCTAGGCTAACATGAGTTGTAAATAATAATTTTATGGACTATAATAAATATTTTATGGTTTTATATTAATAAGAATCTTAGTTAACTAACTTAAAATGCATTATTCGCAATTATTAGAGCAAATAATCGCTGGATAATGAAAAAGAGAATAGACTTTAGTGTAAAAATCCAATAAATTGATTGTTAATTAATTAAACCTCTTGCACAATAGTTATATTTACTTTCAGGCTTAGATTATGATATGAATCACAAAAAACTATCCCGAAAACCAAAATTATTCAAAACATTCACAGGATTTAACCAGGAAGAGTTCGACCGTATATGAAAAGGTAAAGGAAGGGCACGACGAATACGAAAGGAAGAGATTAGATAGAAAAGATAAGAAAAAAGCCATCGGAGCTGGGAGAAACATCAGACGTTTAGAACCTCTTGTGAAAGAATGCATCCCAATACCAGAGAAGATGGAAGATAAAATCGGGAAAATTGCGAATCGAAGATTTGCAATCCCTGTGCATCTATCCCCATAGAATAACTAGAAATTGAGAATCCTCAAAGAAAGGTAATGTTAACTTTTAATTATGCAAGAGATCTATTGTGCAAAAAGTTTAATATGTAAACTAAAACTATCTAAATCTTCGCACTAGTAAGTGGGTATGAGCGACTAAATTTAATTACGGACATATTTAATTTATTTAATCTAAATTTCGTAATTTAAATTTCGAGACTCATATCTAAAGCTCTTGCTGAATGAGTAATATAACCAGAAGAGAGTATATCCACGCCTGTTTTAGCATATTCAAGAACATTATCCAGAGTAATCCTACCTGAAGCCTCAACTAAAATTTTGTCTCTCAAATTTTCATTTTCGAGTGCTTTTAAAACTTTTCTTATCTCCTCTGGAGCCATATTATCGAGCATTATAATATCCGCCCCTGTTTTTGCAGCGGAAATGGCGTCGTTTAGAATTTCAACTTCCACCTCTATTTTTTTGGTGAAACTTACACTTTCTTTTGCTTTTTTTATTGCCTCACTTACACTACCTACTATAGCGATGTGATTATCCTTTATAAGGACACAGTCATCTAATCTGTATCTATGTGTGTCTCCACCACCCACCTTAATCGCATTTTTTTCAAAAAATTGTATTCCTGGTGTTGTTTTGCGTGTACCAGCTATAATCACTTTTCTGTTCACTTCCCTCGTATTCTCCACCATTTTTGAGGTTAAAGTGGCTATACCGCTCATCCTCATGAGAAAGTTCAAAACTGTCCGTTCAACACTTAAAATAGACCTGGCATTGCCATTGATCTCCATAACCACATCATCTGCCTCCACAGCGTCCCCGTCACGTTTTTTTAGGGATGTTTCAATGTTAAATTCATTGAAAATTATATTCACCATATCAACTCCCGCAATTATCCCTCTTTCTTTACTTATTATTTTTCCATCAATCTTCAAATCAGGGGAAATCAAGGCATTTGTGGTTACATCCTCAAAACCAATATCATCATATATCATCTGCAAGAGAGCTTGTTTCATAACCATCTCCATGTATAGGCTATATACAAAGAGAGATATAAATGTTGATGTGATAGTAGAGTCTACATTTACACAAAAAAAGATTGAGTTATAGATATAAATAATAAATATTTGGAAGAGAAATTGGTGAAATCATGGAATTGATATTTTTAGGGACATCATCAGCCCTTCCAACAAAACATCGAAACCATTCAGCCATAGCATTAAAAAGTTTTGGAGAGGTCTTTTTATTTGATTGTGGTGAAGCTACTCAGCGGCAGATGTCCAAGATGAAGTTAAGCCCAATGAAGGTTAATAAGATATTCGTAACTCATTTTCATGGAGATCATTTGTTAGGAATCCCTGGTATGATACAGTCAATGGGTTTTAGGGGTAGAAGTGAACCATTGCATCTATTTGGTCCTCCTGGGCTTTTCAAGATTACTGAATATATGATGGGTCTGGGATATTTTTCCATTTCATTCGATATTCATGTTCATGAAATAGAATTTGAAAAAAACAGTGAAATGGAAACTAATGTAATTCTGGAGAGTGATGATTACAAAATACTGGCCTGCAAAACCGATCATACTGTTTTAAACATGTCATATTGTATTTATGAAAAACGTTTGCCCAAATTCATCAAAGATAAAGCTATAGAACTTGGAGTAAAGCCAGGGCCGGATTTTGGAAAACTCCAAAGTGGTATTCCGGTAAAAGTGGCGAATAAAATAGTAAAACCCGAACATGTACTGGGACAAAAAAGAAAAGGTAGAAAAATTGTTTATTCGGGTGATACCCGACCCTGCAAACAGATGATCGAATTTGCGAGAAATGCTAATGTTCTTATACATGAATCCACCTTTGAAAGTAAAGATGAAGATAGGGCATACGAAACAGGTCACTCTACAGCAGTGCAGGCTGCAGATATTGCAAAAAAGGCAAAGGTTAATAAACTAATTCTAACACATATAAGTACCAGATACAAAGAAACAGATATACTGGAAACGCAGGCAAAGGAAATATTCGAAAATACAGTAGTAGCTGAGGATCTTATGAAAATAGAGGTGAAAAGACATGGACATTAATCTATCACTGTGGGATTTAATTATAATAGCAGTTACATTAATTGCTGCTTTTTTGATTATAAAACTCGTATCCCACTTTCTCAGAAAGACTGGTGAACGTCTGGAAATTGATTTAACAGCGATTCAGATACTCCAAGAGATTATAAAATATACGATTTATATTCTCGCACTCACCATAATACTTGGAAAACTGGGACTAAATTTAACCACAATTGCTGTGAGTTTCGGAATTGTAGGTGTAACAGTTGGTTTTGCAGCCCGTGATATTATATCCAATTTTATTTCAGGATTATTTATATTTATAGATAAAAGTTTTAAGGTTGGAGATATCATTGAAATGTCAAATAATAAAGGTAAAGTTATTAAGTTGAGTTTTAGGACCACTACCATGATAACCCCTGATGAAAAAATCATTACCATCCCTAATTCTTCATTTTCAAAAACTCCTTATATAAACCATACAGGATCAGAAGTAAGAAGGGTAGATTTAGATATCATCATACCCTACGAACTGGAGCTTGAAAAGGTGATAAAATCGCTTGAAAAAGCTGCAAAACGATGTGAATGGGTTTTAAATGATCGAAAACCCCGAGTATTAATAAAAGAACTGTCAGACGTAGGTATCAAGGCTACCTTAACTACTTGGGGGGATGATCCATGGAAAGTTGCATTATACCGATCTTCTTTAGCAAAGGAAGCAAATAAAATTCTGGAGTATAAAAATGCTTAAATATAAATTTTTAGCCATTTTAATTGTTTTAGGTTGCTTAATACTGTCTTTGAATATATTAGTAACTGGTTATGAAAAGTTTCAAGAATTAAATGAAATTAAGGAAAAAGTAAAATCATATCAAATGGATATATTAAATCCTACAATAAAAAGTCCTGGAACATATCCATCTAATACAGCAAAACTTTTAATCCCTAAAATAGGATTGAAATGTTGGATACGTTCCGATACTGTTAACGCATATGACTCAGTTTATCACTATCCTGATAGTGTTAGACCAGGCAAAAATGGAGAATGTGGCTTATTGGGCCACCGAACAACTTATTCTGGACCTTTCCGTTATATTGGTCAGCTTAAACCTGGAAATATTGTAATAATTGAAGATTATGTCTTATCCAAAAGATACACCTATATGGTGACATCAAATGGTGAGGACATCCGCTGGGATTACCTGGAAAACTCTATTGAATTTGAAAAAAGTGGAGAACCACGATTGTTGTTGATTACGTGTTATCCTCCTGGTCGAAAGAAAGCTGCATGGATAACTCACTGCAAACTGGTATCAGTCAGTTCTTTGAAATAAAATTTTTATTATCTTAAATAATAAAATTTAATTTATTATAAATCCTAAAACAATTTCACAACACTCCTCAGGAAAATTCAGATAACCTAATTAATTTATGTGTTCTTACCACACATGATTAGTAGACAATATACTACATTAAACTTATGTGTTCTTACCA
>Ga0194111_10001979_pt1 | contig 24951 bp, 16 predicted proteins | sample TA2KigC300mmetaG_FD_146194 | JGI IMG/M metagenome (GOLD analysis project Ga0194111, IMG submission 146194) | Freshwater microbial communities from Lake Tanganyika, Tanzania - TA2015033 Kigoma Deep Cast 300m | ecosystem: Environmental > Aquatic > Freshwater > Lake | place: Tanzania: Lake... | reverse complement strand
CATCATGAGCCTCTGCTCCGGGTCGGTCGAGACGACCCGAGCCGGGGCTTTTCCCGCCTGCCCGGGAAAGGCGACGAGGGCCAGGATGAAAATCCCGACAACGGCCGCCGGGGTCCGGAATCCCGTTTTTCGGAGCAATTGAATCATGGGGAACCTCCTTTAACCGGAATCTTATTACGCTCTCGCGGCCGTGTCAAAGCCCTTCGTCTTCGCCTTTTCCGGCGGCCCGTTTTCAGCTATCCTATCCGGCGATGAATCTGCCCAACGCCTTGACCGTGTTCCGGATCGCCCTCATCCCCGTTTTCGTGGCCGTTTTCCTGACCCCGTTCCGCGGCCACGAAGCCGTCGCCCTGGCCGTTTTTTTAGCGGCCGCCCTGACCGACCTCGTCGACGGCCTGCTCGCCCGGCTGACCGGAACGACGACCGAGTTGGGGGCCCTTCTCGACCCCATCGCCGACAAGCTCCTCGTCGCCGCCTCGGTCGTATGTCTCGTCGGAGCCGGACGGATCCCCTCCTGGGTGGCGGCCGTCGTCATCGGCCGGGAGATTGCCGTCACGGGGTTCCGGTCGATGGCGGCCTCGAAAGGCGTCCTCATTCCCGCCGGCTGGGCGGGCAAGGTCAAGATGAACCTCGAAACCTACGCCCTGGCCTTCTACATCCTCGGTCCGAAGGCCTTGGGCGGGTGGTTCGTCATCGGCCGGGTCATGCTGGGATCGGCCGTCGTGCTGGCCGTCGCCTCGGCGGTCGAATACTTCGTCAAGTTCGGACCGGCGGTCCTGGGGAAAAAACTCAGCGAGGATGAAAAGCCCGCCGGGCCTTCTCCAGCGAATCCCAGTCCTCGACGTTCCAGACGGTGAAAGGCTTCGGCCGCCCCTTTCCGATGCGCTTGACGAGTCCGGTCAGGACTTTCCCCGGCCCCAGCTCGACGAAGACCTCGGCGGACTCTCCGGCCAGCAGCTCGATCGAGGCCGACCACCGGACGGGACGGCTGACCTGCCGCTTGAGGGCGTCCCGGGCCTCCTCCCCCGTCCGGACGACCCGGGCGTCGACGTTGGTGACGACCGGGAAACGGAGATCCCGGAAGCTCAGCTTGTCCAGGTCGGCCGCCAATCGCGCCTCGGCCCCGGCCATGAGAGACGTGTGGAAGGGGGCGCTGACGGGAAGCATGACCGACCGCGGCGGCCGGGCGATCCGGAGGGCGTCTTCGACGGCGGGCTTGTGGCCGGCGATGACGATTTGGTCCGGGCTGTTCCAGTTGGCGATCTGGACGGTCCCTCCCGCCGCCCGGCCGCAGGCGGCCTCCAGATCGGCGGCGCTCGCCCCCAGCACGGCGGCCATGGCCCCCTCCCCGACGGGAACGGCCTCCTGCATGTACCGCCCCCGGCGATGGACGGCCAGGACGGCGTCTTCGAAAGCCAGCCCCCCGGCGGCGACGAGGGCCGAGTATTCTCCCAGGCTGTGACCGGCGGCCGCGTCCGGCTCCATTCCCAGAAGGCGGAAAGCCGCCGTGCTGACGACCAGGAGGGCCGGCTGGGCGTTGCGGGTCAGGCGAAGCTCTTCCTCGGGGCCCTCGAAACAGAGCCTGGAAAGCCGGAAGCCGAGGACATCGTCGGCCGTTTCGAAAAGACGCCGCGCCTCTTCGGAGTTTTCGAAGAAGCTTCGCCCCATGCCGACGGTTTGGGCGCCCTGACCCGGGAAGAGAAAAACGACTTTGGACATGATCTCCGTCACCTCCTGTCGATCCCCGGAACCGAGCCGGCCTTGCCCAGGCAATCCGGCCGGATCTCGATCTCGGCCTGGTCGCGGAGGCTCAAGACCCACAACGAGGACTGCTCCCGGACTTTCCGGACCCGAAGCTCGGCTTCGAGCGTTTCGATCATCTCGACGAACGGCCGGGGGGTCCGGCCCGCGTTCCGCTCGGCCGGGGCGTACGCGTTCTCGTAGGCCGCCTCGATTTCCCGCAAACCGACGGCGATGGTTCTTTCGAACCTGTTGGCGACGATCGTCTGGGCTTTGACCTTCTCCACGGCATGCGGCCGAAGGTCGTCGAAGCTCAGACCGAACGGCTCGAGGCGCCGCCGGAGCTCCTCCGGCTCGAACCGGCCGGCGATCCGGTCGAGTTCGGCTTGAACGCGGGCGGTTTCGAACGCCGCCCTCTCCCCGGCCAGGCCGACGACGAGTTTTCGGTCGATGAGGGCTTCGAGGATCTCGCGGCGCGGGTCGCCGGAGGCCTTCTCGGCCAGGGCTTCGGCCAGGCCGAAGGTCTCGGCGATCCTGACATCGACCAGGGTGATGATTTCGCCGTTGACCACGGCCGCGACGCAGTTGACGACCTCGGCCTGAGGTCGGGGCGGAAGCGGGGCCGGTTCGGCGGACGGGAGGAGAACCGCCGCCCCCAAGGCCAGGATCATCCGCGTCTTCACCGCGTCCCCATCCTTAAAAGACATTGCCGATCGTCACGAACACCAGAGGGTTCCGGCCGGCATAGCTCCGGTCCAAGTTCCAGCCGAGGTCGAATCGAAGGGGCCCCAAGGGCGTTCGGTATCGGATCCCCAGGCCGACGGCATCCTCCAGCCGGCCCGGACGGAGTTCGTTCCGATGGGCGAAGATGTTGCCTTTGTCGTAAAAAACGGCCGCCGAGAAGTTGGGCAGGCCGGAAAACAGGCTCCAGCGAAATTCGAGGTTGAGGATGGCCAGGGCCTTGCCGCCGACGGGATTGTCCGATTGGGGGTCCCGGGGGCCGAGCTCGTCGAAGAGCCGTCCTCGGAAAGAGTTCGCCCCGCCGCCGAAGAACCGCTCATGGATCGGCATCCGTCCCAGGCCCAGGCCCAGGCGGCCGGTCGCGCTCAGGTTCCCCCCCGGCCAGAGAGGGAAAAACCTCTGAAATTTCACGTATGTCTTGATGTAGTCCGATTCGGCGCTGAAGAGGGGGTAAGCCAGCTCCAGGTCGCCTCCCAGGAAAAAGCCCTTTTCGGGATTGAACGGGTCGTCGCGTCGGTCCCAGATGAGGTTCTCGGAAATCGAGGTCGTCGAGTAAGGAAAAAATTGCCGGTCGATCTCGGATTCGGGAATTTCCAGGAAATAAAGCGTCGTCCGGGCGTAACGGACGGTCGTCAGGGACGTCCAGTCGGGCGCGATTTCCCGCGAGGCCGTCAAGCTGACCCCCCGGCGGTCGAAACCATAGCTGACTCTCTCCTCCCGTTCGAACCAGGCGTTGAGGGAAGCCCGGAACGGCCATCCGAACAGGGTCGGCTCGTCCCAGGAGACGACGGCCCGTTTCTCGGCCAGGCTGAACTGGCCGACAAGGCTGAGGAGGGCCGCCCGGCCGAACATGTTCGCCCGAACGAATTCCGCCGTTCCCCGGGGCCGGAGGGACGTGTTCCAGAACTCGAAAGTCACGGCTCGGGACAGGGTTTCGAATCCCGTCCCGAATCCGACGTAGTTCCGTTCGCCTTCCCGGACGCCGACGACGAGCGTGAGAAAGCCGTCTCCGGAAGGAACCTCCTCGATCTTGACTTCGGAGAAGACGCCGAGCCTTTCCAGCCGCCGCTGGGACTCGAGGATGAGGTCGGCCCGGGGGGCCCGGCCCTCGCGGACGAGAAGCTGGTCTTCGACGACCGACCGCCGGGTGACCGCGTTCCCGGCGATGACGATCCGGTCGATGAGAGCCGGCTTGCCCTCCTCGATCTCGAAAACGACGCGGAAGAGGTTCTCCGTCTCCTCCGCGGCCGAGGCCTCGACCCGCGTCCCGCGGAAGCCCAGGTTCGCGTAGTGCGTTTCGAGGCGCTCGGCGTCGCGCCGGACCTGGGGCGGATCGTAGGGGCCTCCTTCCCGGGCGGCGATGACGGTCCGGAGGACATCGGAAGAGACGATCGCCGAGCCGCGCAACTCCAGAGTCGAAATCCTCCGCTGAGGCCCTTCGTCGACGACGAACACGGCCCGGAGCGAACCTCCGTCCGTCCGGAAATTCAAGGTCGCCAGGGTCGCGACGTAGCCCCGTGACCTGTAGAGGCTTTCGATGAGCTCCGGGATCTCGAACAGCCTCTCCCCCGAGATCCCGCCGATCAAAGGCAGGCGCGGCGGGATCCCCAGCTCCCGGCGCAGGTCCGAGGCCGTCAGCGCCGTCGCCCCCTCGAAGGCGATATCCGAAATCCGGTACTTCCGTCCCGGGTCGACCTCATGGAGAATCCGGATTTCCTCCGGCCCGGTTTCGATCCTCGAATCGATCATGGCCAGGACATATCCTCTCCGCCGGAGCTCGGTCAGGAGACGGGCCTCCGCCTGGTTGATCCCCCACCTTTCAAAAACGCGTTCCTCCCAGATCGGCCGAACCAGGGCCTCGTCGAGATCCGCGCCTCGGATCTCGATGCGAATCCGTTCATTGGGCTCGGCCTGGATGACGAGCGAGACGGTCCGGTCGCTTTGGTGAAAGACGCGGTTCAGCAGGACGACGTCGGCCCGGGGATATCCCCGGAGGTTGAGGAGGCCCTTGATCCGGGCGAGGTCTTCGTTGACGACCGCCGGAATGTAAGGCGCCCCGGCCCGGGTCGCCATGACCTCGGCCAGGCCTCCGGACTCGGCCGGGCCGCCCCGGATCGCGACCTCCCGGATCGTGAACCGCGGCCCGGCGGCGATTTCGAAGTCCACGTCGACGACCGGCCGGAGAGGATCGGGCTTCGGGGTCGGCCGGACCTCGGCGTCGAGATAGCCTTGCCGGCGCAAGGCTTCCCGGATTTCCTCGGCTCCCCGCCTCAGCCGCTCCTCGCTGAAATCGCTCTGCGGCCGGAGGGCGAAGAGGTTCTCGGTCAAGAGGCTCCTCCGGACGCCTTCCGCTCCGCGGAACCTCACCCGTCCGACGAGCCTTTTCCGGGTCAGGACCACGGTTAGATGGACCTCTCTCTCCCCTTCCTTTAGGACGCGGATGTCGGAGAACAGCCCGGTCTTGAAGACCTGCTTGACGGCGTCGTCGACGGACTTCAGGGAATAGGCTTGGCCGACGGCGATCGGGACCAGCCCTTCGACGTTCGCCGCCCCGGCCTCTCCCTCGATGGCCACAACGACCGACGAGACGACCGGACCGCCCTGGGCCGCGGCCCCGAAAACGGCCGCGCCGAGCAGGAGAAGGGCTTCAAAACCGCCGGCGGATTTTCGCATCGACGCTCAGCCTTCCGAATTCGTCGCGCATGGCGACGAGCGAGAAGCTCTCCGAAATCTCCCATTCCAAACGGACGATCTCCTCCCTTTGGGAAGTCAAGTTGGTCGAGTAGAGGACGATGACGTCCCGGGAAATCTTTTTTCCGACCGTCAGGCGGGCGGTCATGTCGGTCGAAGACCCGAGGACGAAGGGATCGATCCGGAAGCGGTCCAGCCGGAACAGCCTCTCGGCCTGCTTCTTGGCCTCGTCCGTCAACTGGCCCGAGATCAGGGCGCCCGTGCCGACCCCGGCGCTGGCATCAACCGAATACGTCCGCTTGAAGGATTCCCCCAGGGCCAGGAGGGCCAGGACGTCTTCGGGAGGGAGCGGCGGCGAAGAAGAGAATTCGGGCCGGAGCTTGCTCGGGACGCCGGCCAAGCTGAAGGTGACCCGGTAATTCTTGAGATAGGTCTCGCCCCGAAAATCAAGGAAGGGCTCGGCGGCGACGGGATTGAAGAAGCTCAGCCGGGCCCGGAGAATGCGTAAATTCCGGTCTTGAAACCTGACGCTCCCCCTCAAACCTTCGATGTCGCCCAGAATGACCGGCGAGGCGACCGTCCCGGCGATCGTCAGGTCGAACCGGCCTTCGATCCGGCCGAGGGAATTGTCGATGACGACGTTGTCCTCGCCCCGGAGCCGGATGTCCAGGGCGAGGTCGTCGAGAAAACCCGGGCCTCGCTTGGAGCCGGGATAGGGAGAAGCGGCGAACTCCAGCTTCTCCGCGACGTCCCGGCGCCAGGCCAGTTGGCGGACGTCGACGTCTCCGGAAAGGAAAAATCCTTTCCGGTCCTTCACGAGGCGGAACGATCCGTCGGCCCGAGCCCGCGTCCGTTCGAAGAGCGAGAGGGCCATGTCCCGCCCGTCGGCCCGGAGGTCGATTTCCTCCAGGCCTCCCGCCCCGAAGCGGACCTCCCCCGATCCGAAGACGTCCCCGCCGCCGAGTTTGGCCTGAAGAGAGCGGACCGTGGCCCGGCCGCTCTGAAGAGTCACCAGCCCGGAAAAATCGGTCAAGGCGTGGGCGAAGCCGGGAATGGGAAACACGCTCCCCGCCAGCTCGACGACGCCGTTGAGCTGGAGCGGCCCCCGGCCGCTTCGGGCCTCGGCCAGGTAGCGGATTTCCGCCTTGGCCTCCGGCCAGGGGATGAGCTGGTCGAGGTTGAAAAGACTCCCTTTGGCCGAGGCGAACCAGGACCCCTCGCCCTCGGGGAATCGAAAGAGGAGTTCGAAATCGTTCCGGCCGGGCTCAAAGGCGCCTTGAGCCCGGACGTCGATCCGGCCGGAACGAAAATCGAGGCTGAGAGTCCCCGCCGCCTCCAGCGGCGGCGTGCCGGCATATCCGAGGCCGCGGACTTCGAAGGGCCCCCCGATCTCATCCCGGTCGAGATGTCCCCGGCCGCGGAGGCGAAGACCGGCCGAACCGCGGAGTTTGGCCGCCAGGTTTTCCAAAGCGAGACCGCCGACGGCGAGATCGCAAGAAAAATCTCGGCTGGCCAGACCGAGCCCGAAACCGCCCTCGACCCGCCCTCCGGCCAGCTCGGCCGCGATGTCGGATAGGGAAACGGACTGCGATTCCTCGGAGTATTCGAGGCGCCCGGAGGCTTCCCGGAGGTTCAGCCCCGCGAGAAGGAGAGACCGGGCGGCGAACGCCCCGCCGACCTCCAAACCCCGGCCCCGGTCGCGGACTTCGAAACGCCCGGAGGCCCGCCCGGTCAAGGGCAGGTCTACGCCGAGCGGAGGAAGGAGCCGTTCGATCAATCCCTCGGCCTCGTCGATGGAGACGCCGACCTCTTCGGCGGCGGCGTGAAAGCGGATGTCGGAGCGAAAATCCGGATCCCTCACCCTGACCCAACCCGCCGCCCCGCCGGAGCCGGCGTCGACGACCCCGGAGGCCGCCGCCGTGTCGAACCGGTCGAAACCGGCCGGAGCGAGGTCGAAACCGATCCTGACCGACGGCGCGTCGAAGCGGCCTTGCACCCTCACCTCGGCCGTCCCCCGACCCCGGATCTCGGGAATGGGGAGCGGCCCGCCGAGGAGGCGGGAGACGAAATCCCTTGCCCGAGGAACGTCGGAGACATCGCCCCGGATATCGATCCCGATATCTCCCCCGACGACGAGGCCCCCTCCGACGGACAACGAACCGAAATTCGACTCCAGCCCGTCGGAGGAAAAATCCACCCTCCGTCCCCCGTCCCAATCGAGAGCGACCCGGCCGCGGAACGGGAACCGGCCCGGCTCCTCGAGGGCGAGGTCGTCGCGGAACTCGCCCTCGACTTTCAGGGCCTTTCCGTCGAGGGTGAACCGTCCCCAGGCCGGGGAACGCACCGGCCATGGGACATGGACTTCCCTCAAAACGGGATCGAGATGGACGCCTCGGACTTCGCCTTGAACCCTGCCGGCCCCGAAGGAGATGTCGATGTAGCCGGTCGGACCTGACCGCCTCCGGATTTGGAGGTCGATCCGGCCGGTCCCGTCTCCCGGCAGGTCGACGTTGGCCGCCGTCCGGCCGAGGGCCATTTCGTTGAGAGCGAGGTCGTCGCTGGCGAAGCTTCCCCGAATCGTCGTTCGCCCGGCCTGGCGATTCAGACGAAACGATCCCTCGGCCGCCCCATCCCATCGGAAAGGGAGGTCGAGGGCATCGGCCATCAGGCCGACCGGGCCGCGGACCGTTCCCCGGATCTCGAAGGCCGGATCCCTCGGGTTGGAAATGACGCCTCGGGCCCGGAGAAGATAGTCCGGCCCCTGGGCGGTCAGCCGCTGGAGGGTCAGCTTGTCGCCCCGCCCTTCCAGCATGAGGCTCGTCCGGCCCATGACCCGTCCGGCCAAATCCTCGAGGAGGATATCGTGCTCGTCGCATTCGGCCCGAAGGAGGAAGGCCTCTCCGGTCCGATGAAAGAAGGCCCGGACGCCCTTCACGAGCAGGCTCACCCCGGGGCCCCAATAGAAGACTTCGCCGTCGCGGATGTGTGCGCTCTCGACGGCGAACGGAAGCCGGATGTCCGGGGAGGCCGTCCTCTTCGGCTCCCGGTCTTGCCGGGCATACAGGCGCACGACCGGCCGATCGAACACGAATCGGAGGGGGCGGTCGCGGCGGAAGAGGGACCGGGTCGAGATTTGGATGACGATCTTCTCGGCCGAGAAAAAGGGGGAGGAGGAGACCGTCCGGACATCCTCGAGGATGACGGCCGGAGGAACGGCCCTGACCCGGATTTTCTGGTAATGAAAAGTCGCCTCGATCGCCTTCCTGACCTGGCCAAGGGCGATGTTGCGAAGAGCGATTCCGGCCCCGAGAACAAGGGTCATCACGGCGCCGAAGAGGATGAGCGACTTCAGGCGGCGGATGCGCATTTTATGCGGAAAACTCAGTCATGAATATAGCATGAGGCCGACGAAAAGGACAGGCCCGAAGGACGCAGGCCCTCCGAAAAACGTGGCCGTCAGGCCCGGACCTTGGCCCAGTCTCTGAGGAACTTCTCGATTCCGGCGTCGGTCAAGGGGTGGCCGACGAGCTTTTCGATGACCCCGAAGGGGATCGTGCAGATGTCGGCCCCGAGGAGGGCCGCCTCGACGACATGGCGGGGATGGCGGATGCTGGCTACGATGACCTCGGTCGGGAAACGGTAGTTTTCATAGATCCGGACGATCTCCTCGACGAGCCCCATCCCCTCCTCCGATATGTCGTCGAGCCGGCCGATGAAGGGGCTGACGAACCGGGCCCCGGCCTTGGCCGCCAGGAGGGCCTGGGTCGGAGAGAAAACAAGGGTCATGTTCACGCCGATCCCCTCTCCGGCCAGGATTTTCGTGGCCCGGAGACCCTCCAAGGTAATGGGGATCTTGACGACGACGTTCGGAGCCTTCTTGGCCAGCCCGCGGGCCTCGGCGACGATGTCCGGTCCTTGAGCCGAGACGCACTCGAGGCTCACCGGTCCCGGACAGGCCTCGCAGATGGCCCGGACGAGTTCCTCGAAGGGCGCGTTTTCCTTGGCTAGGAGAGACGGATTGGTCGTCACCCCGTCGAGAATTCCCCAGCTCGAAACTTCGCGGATTTCCCTCAGGTTGGCCGTGTCGAGAAAGAATTTCATTTCGGACTCCTCCGGACATCGTTGGACAACGTCCCGATCCCCTCAACCTGGACCTCGACCCGGTCTCCGGCCTCCATCGGACCGACGCCGGCCGGCGTTCCCGTGGCGATGATGTCGCCGGGGAGAAGGGTCATGATGTTCGAAATGAACCGGACAAGGACGGGGACGGGGAAGATGAGATGCCTTGTGTTGGACGATTGCCGAAGCCTCCCGTTGAGGAACGTCTTGATTTCGAGATGCCCCGGGTCGAGGCCGGCGGCGAGGCACGGCCCCACGGCCGCGAACGTGTCGAAGGACTTCGCCCGGGTGAACTGCTTGTCCTTCTCCTGGAGGTCGCGGGCGGTGACGTCGTTGAAGCAGGCATAGCCGAGGATGTAGGGTTCGACCGGCTCGTCCTCTCCGAGGCCCGAGGCCCGGCGCCTGATGACGACGGCCAGCTCTCCCTCGAAATCCACCCGGCGGGACGACGGCGGAAGGACGATCGCCTCCCGGGGGCCGATGACGGCCGTTGAAGGCTTGAGGAAAAGGAGCGGCTCCTCGGGGAGGGGGTTTCCGAGTTCGGCGGCGTGGTCCTTGTAGTTGCGGCCGACGGCCACGATCTTCGTCGGCTCGGCCGGGGCGAGCAACGCCGCCTGGCCGAGGGGGACCGGGGCGCCCTCCAGGACGAAGTCGTCGAAAACGGATCCCCGGACGGGGACAAGAGCGTCCTCCCGGAGGACGCCGTAACGGGGCGCTTTACCGTCCAAATACCTGTAGATCTTCATTCAGGGGTCCTTGATGACCTCGGAGACCGCTTGCGACCGGCCGCTCTCGTTCTTCTCCCGGTCGACGGCGGAGACAGCATATTCGTACCGCCGGCCTTTTTCAACGGCGGCGTCGGCATAGGCGTTTTCGAGCAGAGGCGAAGCGGTCAAGAGGTCGAATTGCGGGCTCCCCTCGGCCCGGCGCCAGATCTTGTAGCCGAGAAAGTCCGGCTCGCGGTTCGGGTTCCAGCTGAGGGTGATGACCTCGAGGCCGGCCAAGGCCGTCAGGTCCGTCGGAACGGCCGGCGGGAAAACGTCCTTGGGAACGACCTCGACGGCTCGGGAATCCGCGCTTTCGACGGCCTCTCCGCCGGCGACGGCCCGGACGAAATAACGGACGGGCTGCCCGAAGACGAAATCCCGGTCGGCGAACGGTGGTCCGGCCAGGGGGGCCTCGTTGAGCTTGTTTTCCGGTCCGGATCCGGAGAGCTTGAAGACGTTGTAGCCCCGGACCTGAGCCGGCGTCGAATGGTCGAAATTTTCGAACGGGGCGTCCCACCGGATCTCGATCCGGTCCTGGAAGACGGCCGCGGCGACGTTGTCGGGAGGCATGGAGACGAGGCGCGGTTTGACCCGGACGGCGTTGGAGAGGTCGGACGTCTTCTTGCGCTTGGCCTCGCGGACGCGGACGGCGAAGATGTATTCGGTTCCGGCCGGGTCCTTGGCCGCCAGCGGAAACCGGTACGAGACGGCCGGGGGCTCGTCCGCCGCGGCCGTCCGGCGGAGGAGGAGCTTGTCCGGCGGGACGGCGGCCACGAGCCTGGCCCGGGCGAGGAATTCCTCGGGCTCGAGGGCCTCCGGCCCGGCCGGCGCATCGGCCGCGGCCGTCGCCAGCCAGATTTCGACCTCGGCGATCGGCCCCAGGGCCCGGCCGTCGATGAAGGCGACGGGGTTCCTCCAGACCAGGACGATCTCCCCCCCGAACTGGCGGCCGACGAGCGTGTCGACCCTTTGGGGGACAAGGACGAGCGGCGGGAGGATGTCGCCGATTTTTCCGCACCCGCCCCCCCCGGCGGCCAAGGCCAGAAGCAACAGGGCGGGCGAGCGTCGGGCCATCAGAGAATGAACCGCTTGAGGTCGGCGTTCTTGACGATGTCCTTGAGAGCCGCGCGGACGTAGGCTCGATCGATTGTGATCGTTTTGGGCTTGATGTGGGGGGCCTTGAACGAGATCTCCTCCATAACCTTTTCCATGATCGTGTGGAGGCGGCGGGCTCCGATATCCTCGGTCTCGCCGTTGACGTCCTCGGCGACCTGGGCGATCTCGTCGATGGCGTCGTCCGTGATGTCGACCGTGAGGCCCTCGGTGGCCATGAGCGCCCGGTACTGCTTGATCAGGGCGTTCTCGGGCTCGGTCAGGATGCGGATGAAGTCGTCCTTGCCGAGAGAGGAGAGCTCGACCCGGATCGGGAACCGGCCCTGGAGCTCGGGAATGAGGTCGGCCGGCTTGGCGACGTTGAAGGCCCCCGCCCCGACGAAGAGGATATGGTCGGTCTTGACCAAGCCGTAGCGGGTGTGGACCGTCGTCCCTTCGACGATCGGCAGGAGGTCGCGCTGGACGCCCTCCCGGCTGACCTCGGGGCCGCGGCCGGACTCCCTCCCGGCGATCTTGTCGAGCTCGTCGAGAAAGACGATTCCGGAGCTCTCGACCCGGCCGATGGCCAGGCGGGCGACCTGGTCCATGTCGACGAGCCGCCGCTCCTCCTCGTCGAGGAGGTGATCGCGGGCCTCGTGGACCTTGACCTTGCGCCTCTTCGTCTTACCGCCGAGGAAGCCGGGGATGATCTCCTGGATCTGGATCCCGATCTCCTCGACCCCGGCGTTGGAGAAAATCTCGAGCGGCGGGCTCATCCGCTCCCTGACTTCGATCTCGACCTGGCGGTCCTCGAGAAGGCCGTCCCGAAGCTGGCGGCGGAGCTTGTCCCGGGTCTCCTGATACCGCTGGATGTCCTCTTCGGGAGAATGATTGTCTTTCCGCCGGAGAGGAGGAAGGAGGAGGTCGAGGAGCTTCTCTTCGGCGTTCATCTCGGCCTTGGCCCTGACCTCCTGGGCTTTCTCCTGCCGGACCATGTCGACGGCCATCCGGACGAGATCGCGGACGATGGATTCAACGTCGCGGCCGACGTAGCCGACTTCGGTGAATTTCGAGGCCTCGATCTTGAGGAACGGCGACGAGGTCAGCTTGGCCAGGCGGCGGGAGATCTCGGTCTTGCCGACGCCGGTCGGGCCGATCATGAGGATGTTCTTCGGGGTGATCTCGTCGGCCAGCTCCGAGGGAACGCGGCGCCGGCGATAGCGGTTGCGGAGGGCGATGGCCACGGCTTTCTTGGCGGCCTTCTGTCCGATGATGTATTTGTCGAGCTCGGCGACGATTTCCTGGGGGGTCAGCTCCGCCTCGAGATCCCGGTCTCTTTCCTTGGGCGCCCCGGACGCTTCGCTCATGCTCTTGGGAAGTTGGATGGCCATCACAACTCCTCGACGATGATCTCGTCGTTTGTGTAGACGCACAAGCCGGCGGCGATGATCAGGGCTTCTCGGGCGATTTCGGAGGCCGAAAGAGCCGTGTGCTTGAGGAGCGCCCTGGCCGCGGCCAGGGCAACCGGCCCGCCCGAGCCGATGGCCAGCAGACCGTCGTCGGGCTCGATGACGTCCCCCGTCCCCGAGATGAGCAGGGAGCTCTCCTTGTCGGCGACGATCATCAAGGCTTGGAGCTGGCGAAGGGCCTTGTCCAGGCGCCAGTCCTTGGCCAGCTCGATGGCCGCCCGGCCGAGGTTGCCCTTGAATTCCTCGAGTTTGCCCTCGAACCGGGCGAAGAGGGCGAAGGCGTCCGAGGTCGACCCGGCGAAGCCGGCCAGGACCCGGTCCTGGTAAAGGCGGCGGATCTTGTTCGCCTTGCGCTTGAAAACGGTCTCGCCCATCGTGACCTGGCCGTCGGCGGCGAGGGCGGCTTTCCCCTCGCGGCGGACGCAGAGGACGGTCGTCGCATGGATCATGGTTTTCTCCGGGACATGGCCTCTCCATGATAAGGGGAAGATTCCCTCCAGTCAATTTCCGGAAAAAATCGATGGACGCGGGCCGAAGAAAAGCGATAAAGTGATCATGAGCGAGACAAAGAAAGGAGGACGGCATGGCCAGAACAATCGACCGACGGACCTTCCTCGAGCGGGGAGCGAAAATCGGAGCGGCGGCGGTCATCGCTCCGAGGGCCCTGGCCCGCCTGGCCCGGCAGACTCCGCCCGCGGCTTCGGCCCCGGTCATCGCCGTCGCCGGGGGGTCGGATTACGCGGCGATGACGGCCAAGGCCGTCGAAGCCTTGGGCGGCATGGGGCGGTTCGTCGACAAAGGGGCGAAAGTCGCCCTCCTGCCCAACGTCCAGAGCCGCCACCCGGGGACATTCACCAAGCCGGAAATCCTGCGGACGGTCATCCGGATGGCGAAAGAGGCCGGCGCGGCCGAGGTCGCCTGCTTGAGCTCCCTGACCCAGCAGCACTGGGACGGAACGGGGCTTTCCCGGGTCTGCCTCGACGAGGGCGCCGCCCTCGTCCTCGTTCCGGCCGACGAGACCCATTACCAGACGGTGGCCTTGCCCGAGGGCCGAGGCGTTCGCGAAGCCAAGCTGATGGCCGCGTTCTTCGCCTACGACGCGTTCATCAACCTGCCGATCACCAAGGACCACGCCGGCAACAAGTTCACCGGGACGATGAAGAACCTCATGGGGCTGAACTCGCGTCCGGCCAATCGGGCCTTCCACAAACCCGGTTGGACGACGGACCCCGCCGACATCGAGTATCTCGAAACGTGCATCGTCGATCTCAACTTCGCCGCCCGGCCCGCCCTGAACATCGTCGATGCGACCGAAATCATCAAAACAAACGGACCGATGGGGCCGGGAGAACTCCTCAAGCCGATGAAAATCGTCGCCGGGACCGACCGGGTCGCGATCGACGCCTACTGCGCCGGCCTGCTCGGCTTCCGGCCGGAAGAGATCATCGCCATCCGCTTGGCCGCGGAGAGAAAATTGGGCGAGATCGATCTCGGGAAAGTCAGAATCGAAGAGGTCAAAGCCTGAGGCCCCAGACGGGAAGCGCCATGATACGGCCGGGCCGCTTAATCCCAGCCCTGGCCTTGTCCTTGGCCCTCGTCGGCTGCCGTTCGGAGGGGGGAAGCGCCCCGGCGGCGGCGGGTGATGTGCCGCCCGGCCTGGCGGCCCTCGTGCCGAAAGCCGGGGAAATCCCCGACTGGACCCCGACCGGCGGGGCCCAGCATTTTCAGGGCGAAGACCTGTTCATATACATCAACGGCGGGGCGGAAATCTACCAGGAATACGGTTTTCGGCAGGTCATCGCCCAGGATTTCGTCGGGCCCGGAGGCCGGACGGCCGCCCTCGAAATTTTCGAGATGTCGGACTCCGGGGCGGCCTTCGGGATGTTCACCTTCAAATCGAGCGGAAAGGGCCGTCCGGCCGGGATCGGACAGGACTCCGAACTCGAGGATTACTACCTGAATTTCTGGAAAGGGCGATACCTCGTCACGGTGACGGGAAGCGAGGAGAGCCCGGAGGCCCTGGCCGGCGTCCTGGACATCGGCCGGGCGGCCGGCGATAAAATCGCGGAAACCGGCCTCAGGCCGGACTGGGCCTCCCTCCTCCCTCCCGAATGGGCCGGCCCTCGACTGAAGTACCTCCGGGGAGCTCTCGGCCTCTTCAACATCCATCCGTTCTTCCCTCGGGACGTCTTCAAGTTTCGGGAAGCCGCCGTCGGAGGGGACGGCGCCGCACGCGTGTTCATCCTGAGATACGCAAATCCGGCCGAGGCCGGGGAACGGATGGCCGCCGTCCGGGCCGCCTTTGCCAAAAGCCCGGCCTATCGGGAACTCCGCTTCGATTCTCCGGACGCCTTCGAGGCCGAAACGACGAACGGACTCCGGATCCGGGTCGAAACCTTTTCCGACGCCATCTTCCTGGTCCTCGGGGGGACGTCGGACAGCCCCGGCCGCGAGTTTTTCGATGGTCTCAAGAAGCGGCGGGCGGCTCTGGCTTTTTGACCGAGTTCGATTCCCTGTGCTATAGTTGAAGGGGAGTTTTTTATGCGAAAAAAAGCCCGCCAAGCGGTTTTCATCATCGCCGCCGTCGGCCTTTGGGGCCGGATTCCCGCCTCTGAAGCGCGGACGGAGTCCTTTCCCAAGACCTCGGCCGCCCCATTGAGCCGAGAGTATCTTCGCTATGTCGAAACCATCCGGACAGGGCGCTGGGGCGGAGCCGACGGCATCCTTCCGCAGAACGGAGCTCCAAGCCCGGTCGACATCGGCTCGCTCCAAGGGCTGTTTCTCCAACCTTCGACTCCGCCTCCCGCCTCCTATGATCTCCGCAAGCTGTTCAAGATGACCCCCGTCAAGGACCAGTGGCCCTTGACGGGGACGACGGTCTTCGCGGCCTTGGCCTCCCTTGAATCATTCTTGAGACCCGAGGAGACGTGGATTTTTTCGGAAAGCCATCTCGACCGAAGCGGGGCCGGGCGCGGATACCTCGAAGCCCACGTCGCCGCCATGGCCCGCTGGGCGGATCCGGTCGCCGAGGACGAAGCGCCCTGGATGGCCGCGCCTCCTCCGACCGAGCCCAGCCCGGTCAAACACGTTCAGAACGTCTACTTCATCCCGCCGCGGGCCGACCCCTTGGACAACGGCCTGATCAAACAGGCCGTCATGGAGCACGGGGCCGTTTACGCCGAAATGTTCTTTCCGACGTCCGCCTATCACCCGACGACCTCCGCGTTCTACAATCCGGACCTTCCCGAGAATCCCCAGGCCGTGGCCATCGCCGGGTGGGACGACGATTTCGACCGGACGAAATTCAACCGCCTCCCGCCGGGCAGCGGGGCCTTCCTCTGCAAGAACAGCCGCGGTTCGACCTGGGGGGAGCTCGGATACTTCTATGTCTCCTATTATGACGCCTTTTTCGCCCGCCGGCATCTCAACGCCGTCTTCACGGCCGAACCGGCCGCGGGTTTGACGGTCAACTACCAGCACGACCCCAACGGCTGCACGGCCAGGCTCGGGTTCGACGACGAAACGGCCTGGTTCGCCAATATCTTCGCCGCCTCCGGCCCAGATCCGCTCCGGGCGGTCGCCTTCCACGCCTACGTTCCGGGCGCCGTTTATGAGATCCTGATCTACCTCGACCCTCCCCCGGACCTGCCGCGGGGAGGGACCTTGGCCGCCCGGACGACGGGGACGCTCGCCGCTCCGGGATATCGGACGGTCCTTCTCCCCGAGGCCGTTCCCCTGGCCTTGAACCGGCGGTTCAGCGTCGTCGTCAAGCTTCGGACTCCGGGCGACATCTTCCCCATTCCGCTCGAACATCCCCTGCCTGAAGTCCCCGGAATCTTCTCGGCCAAATCCGGCGAAAGCTTCATCAGCCCCGACGGATCGGCCTGGCGCGACCTCGTGGCCCATGAATCCCCGGCCTATGCCCTGTCGAACGTCTGTTTGAAGGCTTTCGCCGGTTATCCCCCCATTTTTCCCCCATTGAATCTCCGGGGCGATCGGCTGGTCAATAATTTCGCTTTTTTCAAGGAATACGTCGACCGGCTCCTCTGGCTGCCTAATCCCAAGAACAACGACCCGGCCAATCCCGTGGCCGGATACCGGGTTTACCGGAAGAAGATCGGGGAGGATATCGCGGATTTTCAGTTCCTCGTCTCGACCGGAGCCCAGAATCTTGTCGCCTACTCCCGGGGGCTCAAGAGGGATGACGTTCACGCTTACCGCGTCGCCGCCGTCCTGGCCGACGGCCGCGAAGGCGATTTCGCCGAAATCCGCGTTCATTGAGAGGCGTTTTGAAAAAAAACGCCGGTCCTCTCCTCGTCGGCCTCATCGGCCTTTGCGCCGCGGCCGCGTTCTCGGCTGAAGAGGACCGCTGGCGGGCCGGCTTCTCCGCCGGATGGCGGACGATCAAGGACAAGACCCTCGAGTCGGTCTACGGGGGAGGATGGATCTTCACCCCGTCCCTGAGCTACCGGATTTCCCCCGGCCTCTGGGTCGGGGCCGAGCATGAAACCGGCTACTCCAAGGAGGCGAGGATCGGGCTTTTCGCCGAGGAATCCCGGCTCGCCGTCAGGGGGACCCATATTTTCCTTCTGTACGGCCGGGATAAGGGACGGATCAGGCCTTTTTTTAAAATCGGGGCCGGCCTGTTCGCTTTCGACATGGACATCGAAAGCCCGTATGTCCAAGCCAACAATTTTTCCTCCCGGGACGTCTCCATTCTATTCGGGGGAGGACTCAGGGTCATGCTGAGCCGGAAATTTTCGGCGGTCGCCGAGGCCAAATACGCCGCCCTCTGGGCCGATCCCTTCGACGACATGGTCGACCTCGGCGGGATCCGAATCCTGGGCGGTCTCGTTTTCGATTTCTAGATCTTGCCGGCGGCGAGGGCCCTGAGTTCGGCGGCGAATTCGTCGGGGTCGGTCGTCGGAGTCCGGCAGGCGAAGCCCGAACAGACATAAGCCGCCGCCCGGCCGCCCACGGAATTCATCTCTTCGAGAAACGGCGCCAAGCGGGCGATTTCGGCTCCTTCTTCTCCCTCGGATTTGAAGAGGACGGTTCTCCTCGGGTCATAGACCGAGCGGACGGCGGCCAGGAGGGCCTTGGCGTCGGCGGCCCCGGGGCGGCCGACAACGACGACTTCCCGCCCGGGACCCGCGGCGAAATCGATTCCCGAAAGCCAATGGGCGTGAGAGGTCGGGTAACGGACGATCGGCCCGGCGAAGGCTTCGGCCGCCCGCCGGGCGGCATCCTCGAACCGGACCTCTCCGGTCATCCGGCCGAGCCGCAGGAGGTTCAACATCATCGCCGCGTTGCCGCTCGGATAAGCTCCGTCATAGGTTTCCTTGCGGCGGATCGGCAGGTCGGATCCCCGCCCGTCCGTGAAAAAGAAGCCGCCTCGGGCCCGGTCCTCGAAGAGATCGACCGCCCGGCGGGCAAGGGAGAGGGCCTCGGCGAGCCGTCCGGGCTCGAAGGCCGCTTCGTAAAGCTCGATGAGCCCCCAGATCATGAAGGCGTAATCATCCAAGAACGCCGCCGCGGCGGCCTTGGCCAGTCCGGCGATCGCCAGGCCGTTTCCATCGGCCAGAATCTTCGTGTCCTTGAGCGGCCGAGGCCGGCGTTCCCGGGCGGCAAAGAGGCTCCGGCGAACGCGGCCCAACCGCCGCTCTTCCTCTTCCCCCGCGGCCGGCACGGCTTCGAAGAGGACGTTCCGCCCCGACCCCGGATTCTCGGCGTCCTCGAAATTCCCCGAGGCGGAGACGCCGAAATGGCGGAGGGCGAAGGCCGCGTCCCGGGGAGAGAGAATCCGCTTCATCTCGTCCTCGGTCCAGAGATAGAACGCCCCTTCTTCCCCTTCCGCGTCGGCGTCTTCGGCCGTATAGAATCCCCCTTCGGGCGAGGTCATGACGAGTCGGAGATAGTCCGCGATCTCGGCCGCCGTCGCCCGAAAAACGCCCTGTTGCGTCGCCTGGAAGGCATCGCCGCAGGCCAGGAGGAGCATCCCCTGGTCGGTGAGCATCTTTTCAAAATGTGGAACCCGCCAGCGGGCGTCGGTCGAATACCGGTGGAAGCCGAAGCCGAGATGGTCGAAGATCCCGCCCCGGCGCATTCGGACGAGCGTTTCCTCGGCCATCCGCCTAGGCCCGGGATCGCCCGTCCGCAGGGCGGCCCGAAGAAGAAAGATGAGAACGTGGGGCGAGGGGAACTTGGGGGAGCCGCCGAATCCGCCGTTCGCGGAATCATAGGCCCGGCCGAATCGGGCGGCGGCCGCGGTGATGAGGCCGACGCCGGGGAGGCCGCCCTCGTCTCCGAGCGAGTCGGAGGGCGCCGTCGCCCTGACGATCTCCCCGGCCGCCCGGAGGACATCCGCCCGGCGCGAGCGCCAGGCCTCGGCAAGACGCGGGAGGATCTCGATCAATCCCGGCCGGCCGGATCGGGCGGTCTTGGGAAAATACGTCCCGGCGAAGAAAGGCTTTCGATCCGGGGTCAGAACGACGGTCAACGGCCAGCCCCCGCCGCCCGTCAAGGCCTGGCAAACGGCCATGAAGTGATGGTCGAGGTCGGGCCGCTCTTCCCGGTCGACCTTGACGGCCACGAACGAGGCGTTGAGGAGCCCGGCCACCTCTGCGTCCCTGAAGGACTCGCCCTCCATGACGTGGCACCAATGGCAGGACGAATACCCGATCGAAAGAAAAACGGGTTTGTCCTCCTGGGAGGCCTTGGCGAAGGCTTCCGGCCCCCAGGGATGCCAGTCGACGGGATTGTCGGCATGCTGCCTCAGGTAAAGGCTCTTCGACCCGGCCAGTCGGTACATGGTTTTTTCAGAAACGGCCTTCCGATGAAAACAAGATTGTATCACACCCCCAAAAGGCCTTGTCTCATCGTTTCCCTTTTGGCTATAATGCTTTTCCATCCCGGCATCCCAAAGGAGGAAACCATGCCCCATCCCGTCAAGACGGCGCTCCGGACCGCGTCCATTTTCATCCTGACGGCCTTTCTGGCCGGCCCCTTCAACGGCCAGGGCTCTCCTCAGGAATCCGGCCCGGCTTTCGTCCACCATCTCCAGTGGCGCAACATCGGGCCGGCCAACATGATCGGCCGGATCTCGGCCTTCGACGCCCTGGAAAGCGACTTCACCTATGTCCTCGTCGGCGGCGCGGCCGGCGGAGTGTTCAAGTCCGTGAACGCCGGCACGACCTGGAAGCCGGTTTTCGACACTTACGGCTCGGCCTCGATCGGGGACATCGCCATTTTCCAGAAAAATCCCGACATCATCTGGGTCGGGACGGGCGAGGAATGCGTCCGAAACAGCATCTCCTGGGGCGACGGGATCTACAAATCGACCGACGGAGGGAAGACGTTCGCCAGGATGGGCCTCGAGGCGACCCAGACGATCGGCAAGATCCGGACCCACCCGACCGACCCGGACATCGTCTATGTCGCCGCCTCGGGTCCTCCCTGGGGATACACGGGCGATCGCGGCCTGTTCAAGACGACCGACGGCGGCCGGACCTGGACGAAGCTCGCCGGAGGGCTCCCCAACGACGGCAAAACCGGGGCCATCGACCTCGTCATGCACCCCACCGACCCCGAGATCCTCTATGTCTCGTTCTGGCAGCGTCTCCGCCGGCCGTGGAGGTTCGACTCCGGCGGCCCGAACGGCGGGATTTTCAAGACAACCGACGGCGGGAGAACATGGGCCAAGCTCACGAGCGGCCTCCCGACGGGCGACCTCGGGCGGATCGGCCTGGCCATTTCCCGGTCGAATCCCGAGATTCTCGCGGCCGTCGTCGAGCACGGTTACCAGCCGCGCCCGACGCTCGTCGAAGGCGGGCAGACGAAACCCAACCCCGATTACGAGGACATGACCAGGCTCGGGACCGGGATCTATCGCTCCGAGGACGGCGGTCGAAGCTGGACCTTCATGAACCGGATGAACAACCGCCCGTTCTACTACAGCCACATCTGGATCAACCCCGTCGAGGACAAGTGGATCTACTTCCTGACGACGAACTTCAATTTCTCGAGCGACGGGGGAAAGACGTTCACCCAGATCGGCGGCCTCCATCCCGACTTCCACGCCATGTGGCTCGATCCGACGAACAAGAACCGGATGTACGTCGGCCAGGACGGCGGGGCTTCGCTCTCCCACGACCACGGCCGGAGCTGGATTTTCTACGACAACCTCTGCCTGTCCCAGTTCTATGCCGTCAGCGCCGACATGCGCGATCCGTACTGGGTCTACGGCGGCCTGCAGGACAACGGGACCTGGGGCGGCTCCTCCATGAGCCGGGAGGGGGCGATCCTGACCGATTTCTGGTTCAATCTCACCGGGGGCGACGGCTTCCACACCCAGAACGACCCGACGGACTGGCGGATCGTCTACTCCGAAAGCCAGGGCGGGGCGATGCAGCGGGTGAACGTCGAGACGCGGGAAAGCCGGAGCATCCGGCCCACCCCGGCCAACATCCTCAACTACAAGGATTTCTACCCCGACCCGCCGGCGGCGAAAGACCAGCCCGCGGCGGGCGCCCCGGGGGGCGGGCAGCCGCCGTCGGCGCCGGCGGCCAAGGTTCAGGCTCAAGCCCAATTCGCCGGCCGCGGCCCGACTCCGCTCCGCTTCAACTGGAGCACCCCGATCATCCTCTCCCCTCACAACTCCTCGACCCTTTTCTCCGGGAGCCAGCACCTCTTCAAGTCCGTCGACCGGGGCGACCGCTGGATGATCCTCAGCCCCGACCTGACGACGAACGACAAGAGCAAATACGCCCCCGAAAAGCCGACCGGCGGAATCACTCCCGACGTGACCGGGGCGGAAATGCACTGCACGATCGTCACGATCTCCGAATCGCCCCTCCGGCCGGGTCTCGTCTGGGTCGGGACCGACGACGGCCTTGTCCAGGTCACCCGCAACGGCGGAGGGTCCTGGACGAACGTCCGTCCAAACATCAAGGACGTTCCGGCCGGGACCTGGTGCAGCCGGGTCGAAGCCTCCCGCTTCGACGAGGGGACCTGCTATGCGACCTTCGAAGGCCACCGGAGCGACGACTTCCGCCCCTATGTCTTCAAGACGACGGACTTCGGCAAGACCTGGGCGGCGATCTCGGCCGGGATCCCCGGCCGCCATCCCGTCTACGTCATCCGGGAGGACCTCAAGAACAAGAACCTCCTCTTCCTCGGCACGGAATACGGCGTCTTCGTCAGCCGCGACGCGGGCCGGAGATGGACGAGCCTCCAGCTCAACCTCCCGACCGTCCCCGTCCACGACCTCCTCATCCACCCCCGGGACAACGACCTGATCGCCGGAACCCACGGCCGGGGAATCTGGATCATGGACGACATCAGCGGGCTGCGCCAGGCAACCGAGGCCGTCGCCGCCCAGGAAGCGGCCCTGTTCGAGCCGGGCAAAGCCGGGACGCGCTGGATTCGCCAGGCCCGCGGAGGCTACGGCCGCGGCGACCTCTTTTTCCGCGGCGAAAACCCGCCGATGGGGGCCCTGCTCCATTATTACCTCAAGGACAAGCCCGAAAAGCCGGCGACCCTGGAAATCTCGGACATCACCGGCCAGCTCAAGACGACATATCTCCTCGACCGGGCCGAGGCGGGGATCGGCCGGATCGCCTGGGATTTCGCCTTCGACCCGCCTCCGATCTCGGTCCAAAACACGGCCGGAAACCTCAAGAAGCAGATCGCAGAAGCCCTTAAACGGACGGACCTTTCCCCCGAACAGAGAGCGACCCTCGAGAGCGCCCTGAAAGAGCTCGAGGCTTTCGGCGGCTACTACCGCAAGGTCCAGGAAATCCAGGGGACCGTCCTGCCGGTCATCGGCCGGGGGATGTTCGGGGCGATGGGCGGCCAGCGGGGCGCGGCCCAGTTCGGCGGCCGGGCCGGCTTCGGCGGAGGGCCGATCGCCGAGCCGGGGGTCTATTCGCTCAAGCTGACGGTCAACGGAAAAACTTACGCCGGAAAGGTCTCGGTCCGTCCCGACCCCATCCAGGCCGCCGGACGATAAGGCGGGGACCGGCCCGCGTCCGCCGTCTCCTTCCGCCGGGGCCGCTTGACTAATGGCGGACCGGTTGTTAAGGTTGTTCCCGCTTCATCGTCCTCCAGGAGCGACCCGGCCATGGAAACGAATAACGGGCGAAAAAGCCCGCGGATTCTCTTCGGGCTGATTTTTCTAACGGCGTTTTCCGCCTTGTCCCTGGAAATCTGCTATGTCCGGATCTTCTCCGTTCTGACCTATTATCATTTCACCTCGATGATCATCAGCATCGCCCTTCTCGGCTTCGGGGCGGCCGGGGCGGCCGTCAGCCTCAAGCTCAAGAAGGGACGGCTCGACGAGGGGTTCCTCGGCCGGAATTTCCTCCTCTTCCTGGTCTCGATCCTGTTCACCTTCTACCTGATCATCAAGATCAATTTTTTTCCCCTCTCCTGGGACGCCGACTGGACGAACCAGATCGCCCTCCTCTTTTTCTACCTGGCCATGGCCCTGCCGTTCTATTTCGCGGGGCTCGTCCTCAGCGCCCTGTTCAGCCTCCATGCCGAGAAAGCGAATTCCCTCTATTTCGCCGACCTCGTCGGGGCCGGCCTGGGAAGCCTGGGCACGGTCCTCCTGTTCAATTATCTCTCCGCTCCGCTCATTCTTCACGGTCTGGCCGGGGCGGGCCTCCTCTTCATCCTCGCCTCCTCCTTCTTCCTCCCGAAGGTCAGAATCGCCGCCTTGGCCGCGCTTGTCCCGGTCCTCTATTTCTCTTATCGGATCGCCGTCGACCGGCCGCTGCTCGTTCATCCCCCGCCCTCGAAAACCCTGTTCAATTACGCCCCGCCCTGGGAGGCGAAGACCGACATCGAATATTCCAAGTGGAACATCATCGAGAGGATGGACGTCACCCGGAGCCTCCGCCAGAACGTCTGGGGCTTCGGGGGGGAGATCAGCCCCGTCTTCCAGTCCCAGGACTGCGAGTTGAGGTACATCTTCAAGGACGGCATCCTGTCCTCGGGGATCATGAAAGTCGACCGCCCTCTGTCCGGCACCGAGTTTCTCTCGGGTTATCTGATGGCCGCCCCGTACTATCTCCGCTCTTACCGGTCCGCGGTCGTCATCGGGCTGGGGGGAGGGATCGACGCCCTGATCGCCCTGCACCACAACCTGACAAGAGTCGTCGGCCTCGAACTGAATCCGGCCAAAGTCGAACTTTTGAAGTCCCGCTATGACGGCTATTCCGGAAACCTGAAGGACAAGGTCCATCTCGTGCCCTGGGAGGGCCGGCATTACTTCAGCCGCTTCCGGGGCAAGGTCGACGTCATCACGACGAGCGGCCTGGACGATTACCCGGCCCTGTCGTCGGGGTCCTACGCCATGTCCGAAAACTACATCTTCACCGTCGAGGCGATGAGGGACATGCTGGCCCGGCTCAACGACAACGGGGTCATTTCCGTGACCCGGGTCTACTTCGACCCTCCTCGGGAGACGTTCAAGCTCGTGACGACGATGAAGGAGGCTTTGAGGCGGTCCGGAGCGGCCGAGTCCTGGAGGCATTTCCTGATCGTCAAGGGCAAGACTTGGGCCAACACGATGATCAAGAACACCCCCTTCGAGGACGCGGAGGTCGCGAACGTCGGGGCCTGGGCGAGACGCATGGAGTACGATTTCATGTATCTCCCCGGGGAGCCGCGGGACAACCCGATCGACGACTATCTCCGTCTGCCTCCCGCGGAGGAGAAGGCGTATCTGGCGAATTACCCCTACCGGATCGATCCGGCGACCGACGACGCCCCGTTCTTCTTCCAGTACTACAAATGGAAGAACCTCTTCAAGGAGAAAACGCCGGAATGGGTCTACTACCGGCTTCCCCCCCTGGGATTGAAGATCCTCCTCTTCAGCCTGATCCAGGTGACGCTGCTTGGCCTCCTCGTCATCGGAGCGCCCTTGGCCTCCCACGGCCTCCGCGGGGCGAAGAACCGGCTGTTCCCGCTCCTCTATTTCGCCGCCTTGGGACTGGGCTACATCCTCATCGAGATCGTCCTCATCCAAAAGTTCAACTATTTCCTGGGCGGGGCGGCCTATGCCCTGGCCGTGACCCTGTTCGCCCTGCTCGTTTTTTCCGGCCTCGGCAGCCTGCTGGCCGGGAAACGGGAAGCGACCCGGAGGTTCATCCTGACGATCCTTCTGGCCGTCATCGGGGCGGGCGCCCTGCTCCTTTTCGGCCTGGATGGAATCTTGAAGATCCTCATGCCCTTCGGCCGTCCGCTCCGGATCCTCTCGGCCGTCCTCCTCATCGCCCCCCTCGGCCTCCTGATGGGCATCCCGTTTCCGTCCGGAATCCGGATGCTCA
>Ga0194111_10001971_pt1 | contig 24984 bp, 23 predicted proteins | sample TA2KigC300mmetaG_FD_146194 | JGI IMG/M metagenome (GOLD analysis project Ga0194111, IMG submission 146194) | Freshwater microbial communities from Lake Tanganyika, Tanzania - TA2015033 Kigoma Deep Cast 300m | ecosystem: Environmental > Aquatic > Freshwater > Lake | place: Tanzania: Lake... | reverse complement strand
GATTATTACATCGTTGTGATTGTGAAAAGACCGCTTGACAAATCTAATAAATCTAATATAATATAGACAAAAGGAGATTATTATGGAAAATATAGCGTTTAATACAGAATTTTTTCTTGGAGCTGGTACCGTTGGAGTTGTATTTGCAGGATACTGGTTATGGAACTCCATGACTAGTTATCGTGATGAAATGCAACGAAGATTAGATCAAGAGTCTCATTTTTTCTCAAACGAAATCCAGGACGTACATCGTCGACTGAGCAATGATTTACAAGAAGTCAATGCTCGTATCGATACAACACGTTCTGATATGCAACGAGATTATCTTGATCGATTCCGAGAAGTAGATACGAATATCGAAGACCAAGTTGTTAATGTATCACGAGAAGTAAATGAATTACGTCAGGAATTTGATGCACGACTTATTGGTGAGGCTCGTAATGTGCAACGAATGGTAGATAGAAAACTAGAATCTCAAGTTGAAGCCTAATTCAAAGAAAGGAATTAAAATGGCAAATGTACGCATTGTTCGTCTTACAAGTGGAGAAGAGTTGATTGGAGAGTATACTAAGACAGAAACCGGTGTTTCCATAAAGGATCCGTGTGTTCTGATTCCGTCACAAGAAGGAAAGTTGTTGTTTGTTCGTTGGTTGCCCTATACAAAAACAGATAAGGGAGTTGAAGTGGCAGATTCTCATGTCATGTTTGTTTTGGAACCCCAGAAGGAGTTAGAAGAACACTATACCGGTGCCATTACTAACAATCTGTTTGTTCCTAAGTCCAAGATTGCAACTCCTCCGTTAAGTCTGACAACCTGATTTGGATTTAAATCCCAGTCAAACTAACACCGAGTAACATCGGTGTTTTTTATTCCCGTAGCTCAGAGGATAGAGCAACGGTTTTCTAAACCGTTGGTCGCTGGTTCGAATCCAGCCGGGAATGTTTCAATTTTCGAACAGATATCTGTTCAATATATCATTCCAGAATTAGGTGGAGAATTTCCTCTTGGTACATTTCGTCTTGGTAAATTTCGTATTGACAGAGGTAATTCAATATCTTGATTATTAAAAGTTAATCCAACAGGATTATTGAGAGTCAATCCACTAGCATTTATGGACGAATCACTAACAAATGATGTGGTTGAAATATTTTGTTTATATAATCCTATTACATTCTGACCTATGCTGTTTAATACCGGCATATTAATGGTAGTATCACTACTTGGATTTGTATCACTTATGACAATATATTCTTTATTAGATTTTATTTGTATAGAATCTACTCTGAATTTTCTATCTCCGAATTCTAATATAGAATTTACTTCAACACCACAATAACTAAAAGAATTTGTACCCATAGGTAAAGAATTGGTAATGATAAAAGTATTTGGAGGATATTGTTTTATTTGACTTGATATTTTGGATATTGTAGGTATTGAGTCGAATTTATTTGCATCATAATAACCAGTTGGAATAGAAGAAGTGGTGGTGGCAATTACTACATCATTTAAAAATGTCTGAAATGCAAATGTTGCACCCAAATTAGAACTAGAATAGTTGTAAGTAGCATTTGCTAAAGAAAATATCTGACCCTGTATAAAATTTTGTGGTTCTGCTAAAGAAAAAAAATCTCGTAGAATTTTTATAGGCTTTACATTGAATTCTGACGGTGGTTTCGAATAATCAAAATAAACAATTTTAGGAGATCCTGTCTCAACTGTTATATTTGGAGTTAAAATAACTCCTTCCTTTTCTGTATTTCCGTATACATAACCAGAACTTATTCCTATTCCAGTTATAGTTAATTGTTTTATTAATTCGTAATCTGTTTTATTATATTGAACAGATTTGTTTGTTCTATTTTTATGCCTACTAACGTTGTTGTACAACATTTAGTTAATCTCATGATCCTATATAGAATATTTTTTGATTTTCTGATAATTCAGGAGCAAAACAAAATATTAAATTTGTACTGTTACAATCCAAGAACAAAGACTCTCCTGGATCTAACGGATACGCACTCCCTGGATTGGACACAATAGACTGATTTCCGACAAAAATCGTTCTGGTGTTTGTTGTTGGAGCCTTTAGATTGATTCCACTCTTGAATATTGATACGGATCCTGTGGTAAGTGCATATATTGAATTGTTTTGAAAGAACTTGACACCAGAATGTAATTGATTTTGTTTGGTTATTTCTATTACTTTAACATTTATTCCGTTAGTGGTAAGTTTATCGTTGATTGCAGATACTGTTGCAGTATTTGTATTGATTGCATTCAACTGACCGGTTATTGCACCAGTTGTTCCTGTTGTTGCATTTATAATTTTTGCAAAATCGGTTGCAAAAGTATTACCGGTAGAAATCATACTAACTGAAACAGTATTTCCAACCGTAACCGGAGCAGACTGAAGAGGTCCTGTTGTTCCGTGCCATCTGATCAGAACTGGAGAGTCAAATGTATTTCCGCCCTGTACACGCAACGGAGTACTTGTTGAATTTGTTACTCCAACCACCGCACTTAATTGAAGAGTCAGGCCAAATTCGGTATTGAGAACATTGACATTCAAAGCACCGCCAGTACCTCCAACAGGAGTCAGTGTAATTCCTGCCATATAATTCAAACTAGTAGGAATAAAAGATTGACCTGTTGGACCCCATACTCGCACACTGTCTTGTGTGAATCCTAATACAGAATTTAAGGATAGGCCTACAATAGTAGTTCTGGTATTAACATTATCTAAAGAATAAGAAAGATTTCTTCCACCGGTTATTGTGATCGCAGTTGCACCAGATACTCCAAATATTCCAATATTGTTTAGGACGGACACAGAAACAGGAGTCCCACCACTGATTCCTTCAACAGATCCTTTGATTAAAACATTACTTCCTGTTCCAGTTCCTTGGATCCATAATGCGTTATTCGAAGTATTTCCGACATTAAATGTCCCTGAACCGTAAACCGAACCGGTTATTCCTAGTAAAAATCCTGCACCTGAGTTGCCTATAAACGAACGAATATCCACTGGCATAGGATATTCTGTACTTACTCTGTGAGAAACGTTCTCATTTCCCCATACTACTTTAGACAGGGGCAAATGAATGTCAGGCGATACTCCTGCAGTATTATAATCTGTTCCCAGAACAGCTGTACCTCCCTGTACTCCTATAATAATATTGTTATCGGTATCTGGTGTAGACATCGGTTGTAATGTACCTTTTCTTTCTAGTATATATATAATGCTTTACATACTTATTATTTCTGTTATAATCTGATCTATGCAATCTGTACCCGATAAAAATATAATATCAAAAGAGTCCTTTTCAAAAAAGATAGAAAAATATGTGGAACAATACAACTCCACATATATGGATGCCGTTATTAGTCTGTGTGAAAACTACGGTATAGATTATAATAATGTTAGTAAAATCCTAAACAGGCCTATTTTAGAACACATTAAAGAAGAAGGTAAAGAACAGAATCTTCTTCCCAGAATATTACTTAAAACTAAAAAATTACCCTTTTGAAGTACTTGACTTTACTAGTAATTGAGGTATACTACATACTAATAAGACCACAGGGAGTTCCTGTGAATAACATTAGTCCGAAGTAGTTCTTCGGGAAAGGAATTATATGAGTTTTAATGAGTTGAAAAAGAAGTCAAAAGTATCTAATTTAGAAGATTTAGTAAAGAAACTAGAAGATCAGAATAAAAAAGAATCTTATCGAGACGAGCGGTTCTGGAGACCAGAAATGGACAAGTCTGGAAACGGGTTTGCAATTATTCGATTCCTACCAGAAGTTGCAGAAGAAGATCTTCCTTGGGTTAAGTATTACAACCATGCATTCAATGGTCCAGGAGGATGGTATATCGAAAATTGTTTAACTAGCTTGGGTCAAAAAGATCCAGTAAGTGAGTTAAATACTCAATTATGGAATTCTGGTGTAGAAAGTGATAAGAATATTGCCAGAGATCGTCGTCGTAAATTACATTATGTTTCGAACGTTTTGATTGTTTCCGATCCTTCTAATCCCCAGAACGAAGGAAAGGTATTTTTGTTTCGTTACGGATCAAAGATTTTTGAAAAGATTCAAGAAGCTATGAAACCAGAATTCAAAGACGAAGAAGCAATTAATCCATTCGATTTTTGGAAGGGAGCAAATTTCCGTCTCAAGATTCGAAAGGTAGCAGGTTATACTAATTATGATAAGTCTGAATTTGATGCACCATCTTCTGTATTAGGTGGAGATGATGCGAAACTAGAACAGTTATGGAAAACACAATATCCACTAAAAGAATTTATTGATGCCAAAAACTATAAAACATACGATGAATTAAAAGATCGAATGTTTCAAGTATTGGGTGGAGATATTCGTGCTGCTTCAACACATAACGGAACAATAGAAAATGTCTCATCTGAAGATTTTCAAGAGAAACGTTCTGCTGTTATGAAAAGTAAAAAACCAGTAGCAGAAGAAGATGTTTCTGAAACTACTGATGCACTAGACTATTTCAGTAAACTAGCAGACGATTAATTTATAAATACTTACAGTTTGTTAGACCAACCTCCCGAGCAGTATGGGAGGTTGTTTTATTTTACTAGTTTAATAAAGTTATTTAACATCAAATAATTTATTGTAAATTAAACAACTATTTTTTGATTTTTTTACTATGTTATGTGGATAACTTGAAGATAGTGGTACATTAATATTTTTTATTTTAATATTAGATTTTTTATTACTGATTTTTTTAAATCGAGCATTCAAATCAAATAAAGTAATATTCGAATCTAAATTAAAAAATTCTTTTATTTCTTTTTTGATATTTGATTTTTCATTATATGTTTGATTAATTTTTTCGACTTTTAGTGAGTTCATTTTTTTTACATCAGGATTTACAAAGGTTGCAATGGTCGGACTCTGTATTAGACCATTTGGATTTATATTTACACTATCTTTATTAAATTTAAAAGACTCTGGTGAATTTTTTTCTCCCACCAATACAGTTTTTATTCCTTGAGAGTTGTTTAAATTAACAGAACCTCCTCTTTTGAATGTTGGAATTCTTCTATTTTTAATGTCAAATAGTATATTTGTAGAAATATTATTTTTTTTGTAATTTCTAGAAATATCATCTTTAATTGACTTCATTTCTTCTTTTGACAGATAATAACTAGAGGTATCTTGCATTGGATTTGTAAAAGACAAATCGGTAAAAGAAAAATTATTCAAATTTTGATCATCTTTTTCTGATGTATTTCTAACGAACTCTAGATTAGGTACAGTCTCTTTAGTCTCTTTAGTCTCTTTGGTATCTCTGGTATCTTTAGTCTCTTTAGTCTCTACTTGAATATCTCGAGAAACTACAGGTTCTGATGTATTTCTGACGAACTCTAGATTAGGTACAGTCTCTTTAGTCTCTTTAGTCTCTTTGGTATCTCTGGTATCTTTAGTCTCTTTAGTCTCTACTTGAATATCTTGAGAAACTACAGGTTCTGATGTATTTCTGACGAACTCTAGATTAGGTACAGTCTCTTTAGTCTCTTTAGTCTCTTTGGTATCTACTTGAACATCTCGAGAAACTACAGGTTCTGGTGTATTTTTAATAAACTCTAGATTAGAAGATTTGGAAGTATTTAATTTTATTTCATTTGTTTTTAGATTATTATTAAGTGCAAAATCATTTAAATCTTGTGTTTGTTTTTTGGTTAAAAATAAATTTGACACATTTTTATCAAATATAGAAGATTTGTATTTTTTATTTTTAATATCAAATTCTTCTAGTTCTTGTATTATTTCCAAATCGAGATCATTTAAAAATGTAATTGGACTATTTAAGAAAATTAAATTATTACCAAAATCTATAGATTTTAGTTTTTCTTTTAATTCGTTTAAATACTCTTCCTTAATCATTTTCTACTTCTATTTCTAATATTTTCTTCTCTTATTCTCATGTTTTTTTCCTCTACACTCGATTTGAGCATATCACAGTATAACATTCTTTCCCATATCATCATAGATTCAAAATCTATAATGGATAATTTGTGTTCATTTGTTAATATAAATTGTAATTTTTGAATTTCCATTAGCCCCATGTGACTGAGGCTTATACGAAAAAATCTAAAATTCCTTTCATTGTTAATTCTCTTTCGCTGCCATTGGATGTTGTATATTTTATTTTTTTTTCAATCTTGGATACATTTTCAAAATAATGTACTAGTTTAGAAAACTGATTTTTTGTTAAAGCATTTAAGAATGATTCTAATTCTTCACGAGTTTGATTTTTACATTCTATTTTTTCAAGATTTGTGTTTATCGAAACCATACTTCTTATTACAATATTTAAAATATCTTCAGATTCGATAAAATCTGATTTTAATAAATTTTCTGTCATAGGTTCTTCCAATTCAATACTCAGGGTAGGACTTAATTCTACAATATTTGAAGAATTTTTAGACTCGGTGTATTCTATGGATTCTAAATCTATTTCTAGTGGTATAATTTCTTTAGTAAATGGACAAACTAAATTTGTATTTACTATATTACCTATAGATTTTATTCTCAACTGAATGAACAAAAAAATTAAATCGTTTATTGTTAATTTTTTAATGTCTATATTTTCATAGCAACTTTGAACTAAATCTGCAATTAATTTTATTTTTTCGTTACTAGACCCAAATTCTTGTATCGTTAATAGTTGTTTTTCTTCTTTCACAATTAATGGTCGATAACACACTTTTATTTTTGAAGACGGAATTTGAGTAATAAATTTTGGATATGAATTTTTAATTAAATCAACTAAAGACATTGATCACCTTTCTTGTTGTACGATGCTTTCTGGTACGATGTTTGGAGTTATGGAAGACGCTAACGTAAGATTATAAGTAGATATCGCTTGATCCGCATTACTTGAATTAAATGTTTGTTTACTTATTCCCATAGGAAAAACTTCTCTATATTCTATTCTTCTGTTTCCTGTTCCATCTGAGTTTAAAAACCAAATCTGAAGGAAATTATTGTATGCATAATCTTGATAAGTATATCTTGCATTTGCTGGGTTTGAACCAAATCCGGCTGAAGATGGTTGACCAGTAACGCTGGTAACCCATTCCTGAAATGAAGTATAAGGTTCCATGGACTTATTAAAAGGAAATGTTAATTCTATAATGGAGCCAGTCACAGATCCTGTTGGAATTACTCTTGATTCTTGACCATACCAAGCAGAAATTATATCATTTCCTGTAATTTGAAAATTATTAATGTTGATATTTAATGGATACCACGCACTTCCCTCCGTTCCGTCAGGTTGGTTCAATTTTTTTGAATAAGGGTATTCTCCACTAACAAAGGAGTTTAATTGAAATACTACTTTATATGCAAAGGTCAATTGAATCTCATTTTTTAATGACTCCCGCATTTTATTTAAATTTAAACTAGGGTCGAATTTCATTAAAATAGTTCTTTCTCTGTCAGTATTTTAAATAACCACCCATTGTCATCACAAAACTGTTTTGCACTTCTCCATTTTGCATCATTGACACTATAAACTATAGCCTCTTCTAATTTAATACGTTTTCTCGTATTTGGATTCTTGGTTTGTTTTTTTGGTTTTATTTCTATAATAGTTATAGACTTATTTTTATTAGAGTCTACTGTTTCTACTAAAAAATCTGGTATATAGTGATGAATTTTTTGATCTAATGGAGAGGTGTATGGTATTTTTAAACACTCAAATCCCCAACGAGAAACATTTTTGTTGAGATCTAGATATTTACAAAATCTTCTTTCCCATAACGATCTACAGTTTAGTTGCTTGGTATTTCCTATATACTTTTCTTTGTTTATGGGTAGATATTTAGTTTTATACGCCATATAATATATATATTTGCATATGGGCATACATTTTAAACCATCAGTTGATCCTGGAGTGGCAATAGATCCAAATATAACTTATATAAATTTTTCCACCTTTCCGGTTCTTTCTGAAACCTTAAGACAACCTATAGAACACTTATATGATCTAGGGAGAGGTTGTAGTTTTCCTCTTCCGGCAAATTTCAGGTTGCAAACTACAGCTAATTTAGCTGCAGATTTAAAAGATATTGCTGTTCTTGCAGGGGTTGCATCGGATCAAGAAACTGGATTGCCAACAATAAGCGGATATGACGCCGAGGGCGAAGAGATCGGTATTTTAAAGGGTATAAATACGCCAGATAAACCAGATCCTGATGTTGATTGGGCAGGTGTAATGAAAACTAGATATAGAAGATTAGATGTTTCTGATGCTTTATTTGAAAATATGGCTAAACGAATATTTAGTGTTAGTCCTGTTTTGGTATGTCAAACGCCAGATCAATGTCGAACCGCATACGAGATTATACATTATTTTCACTTTCATGCCAATCCAAGTATGATTTCGGAAGGAGAAGAAGAACCGATTAAAATAGAACCTCCATTAGGTTTTGCTATATGGACTTCAGATCGCTGGCCGCTCTCAAAATTCACTGATAATTATTTTCCAGTGATAAATCATTCATTTTTGAATAGAATAGTATTAACATCCGCAGATTCTGGACAAAGTCTTAGTCCGTATAGCATCTTAAACAGCAGAACCGACGAACAACATCCATTGAGAATTCAATTAGATTTACAATTTGTAGAAATTCAACCAGCTTATAAATCAGGAAATAATATTGTCAGAAATAGATCTGTCGCACCTATTCCCTTAGTGGTGACAGAAGAAACAGAAATACCAGACGATGGAATGATATGAAATACTTTGAATTACATCCGACAATAGAGTATGATTTTAATGAAAATAATTTTTTATTCGAGATGGTGGATATTTTTAGATCTAATATAATAGAATTAGACGATGTTTTAAAAATAAATTATGTACTAGAAGAAGGTAATGATCTTCACAATATATCAACAACTTATTTTGATTCCGCAGAAAATCACTGGATATTAAATATAACAAATTCAATAGATTCTGTAGAAAAAATACCAGAATCAGTAGAAGAAAAAATAATAAATCTTTTCAATAAAAATAAAAGAAAAAAATCTTACTTTTTTATTCAAAAACTAAATCTAGCCCCCGGAGATTTTTTAATAAAAACTGACGACTTTGCTGGATTTTCTATTACTGGAGGAGATCCTTATGCTCTTGTGACAGAATACGATTCCATTTTAAGAAAAGCTACAATAATAGAACCATCTGGATCAACTCTATTTCAAGGAGATTCTGTTTTAGTTTTACGGAAAAGCGGACAACAAACTAATTTCGAAATACTGACTCCGCCTGGAATACAAGGAATATCTTTAGATAAAAATATTCCGTACGTAAATTCTGTTTTACAATTCGAAAAAAATAATATATGGGAAAATCCATATAAAAATGTAAGCGGTTCTGGAGTTACATATTTTTCTGTAAATTCAGAAGGAATAACTTTTTCAAAAACTCTATTGTTCTCTTATATAACTAACGGCATAAGTCATGCACAGTTCAATATTATAACAGAAATAGATAAAGTTAAAAAAGCAGATAATATTTTGCTAAAAATACCAAAGGTGTCTACGTCTGTAATATTAAAAGGTATGAAAGAAGCTTTTTCTATACAAAATAGTTCACGTGTTTGGACTATAAATGTAATAAGATCCAGATTAGAATTGCCATAATATGACTTCATCTTGGCCCATTTTGCCAACTACTACTGATCCTTTTCGATCTGTAGAATCATTAAAAATTACATTAAAATCTGAAAGATTTGGCAAATTTAAAATTTTTCCTAATGAAACTCTAAAAACTTATGGCACAACTGTATTAAATAGTTTATCTATAACAGAATCTATTTTTACTCCTTTAGTTACAGGAAATTTAATAGTGAATGATACAGGCAATTTTGTAGAAAATTTACACATTCAAGGATTTGAAGATATCATAATAGAATATAAAAAATCAGGAGATATGGTAAAATTTAATGGAATAATAATAGATGTAAATTTACTCACAAATGATGGAGTACTAAGCACCCAAATGAACAAACTGCAGAAAAATAGAATTTATTCTTTATCATTTATGAATAAAGATTTATTCTTAGCTAATTTCAAAAATATTCTAGAGATACCAGAACCACTACAAAATAAAGAACCTCCATTTAAGTTTATTAGTAAAGATTTTATAGGTTGGATTTCAAAATTAGAAAATTGATTGGAAAATTAATATGAAAATTCCTAGTTTAATCCATACTTTATTTGAAAAAAATAATTTTAAATTTGATTCTAAAACCATAGACAAAGCAGGTAATGGGGTTTGGATTAAATACGACTCCATAGATTCAATAACAGGAACAAAATCGAAAACAACATATAAAAGATTTATTTCTTTGTTGGGAAAAATTATTAAAAATGCAGTAAGTCAAGATAAACAAAAAGTTAACTTTTTTTTATGGTCTGATATATCTGGATATTGGCATTTCAGATCTATAGATTCGTTGATAAAAGAAAGAAGAGAAAATATATTAGATTTAATAATCGCTCCAGATCAGGCTGAACTGGCAAACAGAATTACAGATTTAATACCTATATCTGAATTAAATCCAATAACCTCATTAGAGGGAAAACATTTATTTTGTTCTTATGAAAGAATAGATCCGGATTTTAATAACAAATACATTGATTTTACTGATACTAATGTTGGATTAACATATTCTAATGTTGAATATAATTATTTTAAAGAATTTTCAAAAATAGAACACGTGGTGAAAAATGCTAAGCCTATATTAGATCCTTCTAAAATCGATTTACAAAAAAAATTAAATGTAACATCTCTTAGAATAGATCCATCAAGTTATGGGTATTTTGATTTAGTTCCTTTTAATTCTTCAAATCCTGTTTGGTGGGACTATTTAGGAAAAAAACACGACCGATACAATAATATTTCCTGGAAACCTCAATTCGATTTAACTGAGTTTTCTTTTCCGTTGTTTCACAAAATACAAACTCAGATACGAATTCCTTTAATAGAAAAAAGATTAGAATTTAATCGTTTACGTAATATTAAAAGAAAATGGGAGGCCTATAGATGTACTGTATGTTGCATGGATCAACCTATAGGTTCAAGTGCAGATACTATATTATTTCAAAACCTTGCCACCCAGACTCCTATTATCGTAAACGGAATTTCGTATGATGTTAAAAAACTATTAGGAGAAAACGGATTATTTCTTAATAAACCACGTGAACATGACTATTTAGATATAGGATCTTCGGTTGGTCCGTATCAAGTAGTGGCAGCAGGTGCAGTAACAGACGGAATCAATTACGATGCAGAACGACTGGACTGGCAAAACGGATTAACTTTTGCGATAGACTTGTCTAAACCACCGTACGATGAAACCATATCCGAGTTTTATCATTTGGATCAAGACTTCCAGAATACTTCATACTATAGGGAAGTTATACAAAAGGGACTACAGAAATATACTGACAAGATTGCAGAAAATGATGCTAGAATCCAAATAATTCGGGATTTTGGATCTAAAATAGATTCATGGATAACAGCGGCTGTCGAATTTATTGGTGGATATCTGGTTCCTTGTTCTCATTGCATAGAATTCCAAGATAAAAATAATTCTGTAATGGATATCAACAATTACTGGACATGGTATAGGCACATGTCTAATGAGAAGATACCCGATTACAGAGCTCAAGAAATAGGAAGTCCAACTTATCCGTGTGGTTATCGTCCTGAATTCGGAGGACCGGATATTCCTGTATGGTCTGGTATTATGTCCGGAGGATCGGCCGGAACCCAGCCCGTTTTAGAATCCACGGATCTAAATTCAGGTTTAACAGGACCCGTACTAGAAATAGAAGGAATAGGTAAAGTTCCGTATTTTAGAATTCCTCAGTATACTTGTCTTCAAACAATAAATTTTAATCATGAATGGTCTAGTTTTCAACCAAATAATATAGACAAAAATTATGAACAAATTTACCAAGGATTAGTTCCTAATCTTCCCAGAAACTACGGACCAGTACATGGAGAAGAAGACGATATGGTCGTAGGTCCGTCTTGGATAAAAGAAATATACGAAAATAAATTTATGCGAGGAAAGGACGCCGGACTTACATTCCAAGGAATGGAATGGAGAATGAAAGAAAAATGTATTGGTCGGGCATGTTACAACGAATACGCGTTTAATCCTAATGTGTTATACGCACTGAAACAAATTGCCATTAGACAATTGAACATACTTCGTGTTGAAAATCTTTTGTTAGGTAAGGTTAAAGCAGAAATAGAATCAGGACAATCAGGACAATCAGGACTTAAGGAAAAACTCAAAATAGCATACGACAAATGGAAGGACAGAAAGGCATTTTTTCACTCGAAACAACCGGGAACCAGTATTTTCCGTGGTTCAGCGGCAGAAGGATTCCGAGGAACTACTCTGACTCAACCTATTTCTTTACAAGGAATTAAAAGAGTAACAAGAAAACCCATCAGGGGTAGTAGATACGAAATTCTGGCCAAAGCAAAAGGAATTACAGGCGCCAGTATGGGTCAATGGTTATACAAGATTTGGTTCGATAGCGAAGGAGAAAGTGATCAAACGTATTCTGGTAATACTGCAAATCCGTATTATAAACAAGGATATCGACAGAACTGGTTGTATTTTGATAGAAAACAGTTTAGACAAACTCAAAAACAATCGAAGATCCGGTATTACACTAATCGACATACTGGAGATCGAAACACAGCGTTCTTGATCAAATCTAAAATATATGAAACTAGTTTTTACGGAGTAACCGGAGATGGTCTAATTGTAGAAACCGATCCCAGAATAAATCAGTTAGAATCTTATACAGTATTTAATATTGATCAATCGAAACGACCTCCAAATCTTAAACGAGAAGAAATTGCATCCTATGTTCGAATAGAATTTACTACACCTATCGGTCTAGACAGAATTCAAGATTTTCCTAACGGATTTGTAAGAGACATGGGATCCGAATATTTCTTGCCCTATATTGTTTCTCTGACTCCTGGTCCTTCAGGTAGACAATCTATACGAAACAATGTTGCTGTAATTGGTATGGATCCATACGGATTTGATATTGCAGTAAAGAAAGGAAAAGTAGAATCCAGATACGATCACAGAAACACTTGGTTTGCAGAAGGAGGAAATCCGGAAATTACTCAAACTGAGTTGTCTAGAAACGGAATGGATCTTTGGCCAGAACCAATGTTTGAAACTCGATATCCGTATTACGCAGAAGATCCAAGACAGATGTGGTCGTATTCTGATTCGTATACCGGAATAGAACTTCCAGAAGAACAATGGTACGGCAAAGAACTTGCAAAACAACGATCCGCAGATGTGGATCCAGAACGAAGAAAAACTCATATGGGAAGCGGCTTACTTATGGGATCTCATAGAAAGATCAAACCTCATCGATCATGGTGGTCCATACATCTTCCAAAGAATATCTTTATATCTCAAAAATTATATTCTCAACTCACAACAGATCTAAGTAATGTCTGGCGACACGGGCATCATAATTACACTAATTTGCCTGGAGATCCGTACGACGGATGGCTAAATTTCTTGAATAATGACTCGACAATTGAATCACAAATAGATACAATTCTGAGTAATACTTCATTCGATCCAGGATAAATTATGGCATTCTGTTGTTGTGATGAAACTTTTTGGCATGCTTGCATGAAAAGTGAGCATAGTTTCTTTTTAGGTTGGGACCAAACTAAGGACTTCAATTGGAAAGCAGAACACTGTTGCGCCCTTTTCGGCGCGGGCTTAGTATGTGATGGAGAACAACCCCCAAATTCGTATTGTGATCATTTTGGATTTTACAACTATACACTAACAACTAGATATGCTTTTAGCGCAAAAGATTGGAAAGAGGACGGAATATTCTATGATGCATATAAAAATGGAATAATTACTCCAGAAGAAGTATACACCAGATATTACGATACATTAAAATATGCACCCTTTGGGTCGGGTGGCGGTTTCGGACAGAAGCAATCAGACGATCCTGACAAGTGTCTAGAGACAATTTATGCGTGGTATAAAACTGTATGGATTGAACCAAATCACGCCTACAGATGTGGAAAATTATGTACATCAGGAGGGAATGACCCTTATATATGTAACTGTTTTGTTGGATGTACTGCCAACGGAAACGGAACTATAAATGAACAAGGAGCAACAGCAGCATGGTGTCCTAATGCAATATGCAGAGAAGTTGTATGTAGCAGCGAAATGACTCAATATGGTCAAGGAGAAGGATTATCTTATTGTTGCAAACCAGGCAACAAATGGGATGCCAAATGTATTGAGGCAGCTAAAGGAAATACATTCTGTGAACAAAAATTAAAGCATAAAGATATTGTACTAGGATTAACTTATTGTAAAAACCAATTTGAGAATCCAAGTGTTTATTATAAAGGTGAACTAGAAGATGGGAAAAGAATCAATTGTTGGAGTTCTTCCGGATCGGCTTTTCCACCTTTTCCTCCAGATTCAAAATTTGAAAAAAGAGTCATAGATATTCCTACTATTCACAAAACGTGCGAAGACGTTTGTGAAAAGTGTCCAATCCCATTTGACTGCAAAGACTGGACCTATATCGCTACACCTACAAAATTAATAATATTTCAATACAACGATTGTGTTTTGCAAACAGGAATTGAAATACGGGATATTGGAGATGCCGAATGGAAAGTAGAAGGATATATTGCACCATTCGGACTAACAGGAGAATGTGTTGACTTGACAGACGGCGGATTCGGCCCGGGTAAGTTTTCTGGGTCCCAGGGGGGTAACGAGTGTCTCCGTTATGAACAACAAGGCTTGAGTGCAGAATTTATAAACTGTACTACCTGCAAAACCTCGACCATCCCAGATGGATACCTTTATGGAAGATGCCCAAATGGTCCTTGTATCAGTTCAAGATGGGAATCACATCCAGCTGTTTATCACTGTATACCGCCAGGTTGGACTCTTGGGTGTTCTCCTCCGTATAAAGAGTGCGAGTGCCAAGAAGAGGACAACTGCTGTCCCACCTCACCTTGTGATGGCCCGGCACCTCAAGGATCTCAACAATTTTTTGAAAAAGTTAATGAAATAAATTCAAACACAATTGTTATAGAAAACAGATACAATAATTATATTACGCTAGCAAATTCTGTTTCTTCTTTTTTGAAAAGTCAGGCAATTAACGGAATTCCTGTTGCCTTGACCGGTTCATTGGGAATGAAAATACATACTCAAAATATAAGAAATTCATATGATTTATTAGAATTATTTAAAGGATTAAAAGATATAGATGTTGTAGTTAAACACAATGATATAACTGACCTTATAAATTCAATGTCCTCGGATTGGTATTATCAGGAAGACATGATGAAAGATGCAGTAAAAACATTAAAATTTGATAGAAATTTTCAAGTTTCTCATCCCATGAGAGCAGTAAATAAAAATACAGGAATTATAATGGATATATTTCTAATTCCAGAATTAGACAATTATCAAGAAATAGATATTGAAAATTATCATTTCTTGACAATGAGTCAAAAATATATAGCAAAAGCAAGATTACATGCAATCGACCACTATGAAACTAGAAAATTTGATTTTAAATATCATGCAGATACGATTGATTTTATTAAATTATCGCTGTTAAATAATAAATTCAATTTAGATGATATTTCTGAAGACTTAAATAAAATTAAGAATAATATTTTTAACATTTCAATAAACACATCATTATTCGAAATGCAATCTAGATTGAAAAATACGATTCAAGAAAATACACCAATATCATTGCCTATTTATCCGATTAATTTAAATCAAATAATATAAATAATATATGGTCTACAACGGCGATCCTAATCCTCCCTTAATAGATCCCAATTGCGAACCCGGGCCCTGGATTCCAGGATTAACTTTAACAGAAAAGTATCCTGAAGAGGTTCCGACTCCAACTATAGAACTACCAGATCAATATATTCAGACGTATAAAAATAATTACGTTTCTGTTTATTCTAATCAATATACGAATGATTTAAAAAAGTGGTTTACTGAAACTACTATGAGTTGGATTCGGGGCGACGGTCTTATATACAGTCCAAATTCAAACCAAGATTTAGACCAAGATTTAGTCCCCAAAGACGTATGGAAATGGGATCTCAGTGGAGAAAGTGAATACGGACTGGTTGAACCTCCTGTAAACGAACCAAACTACGATCTTTTTGACTCTAATTGGGCGGCACAGTTTGTTGTTTTCGGTCCAAGTGATGGCGGCTTTATGTCTTGCAAAAGTTTGGATTTAGACTGGTGTTCCTGGTCTCCTACAACCCGACCAAGACGAGGACCAGACTCAGATATACATCAGAATTGTCCTGCACAATCTGCAAAACCCACAGAACCCGAGCCGTCTTATCTAGACTTATATAAGGCCTATTTGGAAGCAAACGAATGCGAACAAATAAAAAAAGTACTGGGACCTCAGTATTTGGGATGTATATGGTCTGATCCCAAGCATCCGTGTAGTTGCAATTGTCCAGAACAAGGAGTTTCTTTTGCAGATTATCTGGCAGCAACCAGAACATATGCCACGTTTTGGGATACTCCTCCGTCTACTCCTTTAATCAGGGCAGCACAAATAGGTCAATTGACACGTCAAACTCTTCAGATAGAAGTGGGAAATTTACAAGATAATATAGAATTGGGAAAATTTGTAAAAATAGATTCTGATAAAGATATCAAGGCATTTGAAGGTCTTTGGATGATAACCGCAATAACATATAATTTTTCTAAACAAAATGAATGTCGAATTTTGTTAACATTAAATAGAAATTAATATATAATAATATGCAAAAGTATTCGGATTTATCTTTTTTTCTTTCTTCCAACAAATATACAAAAGATTTTAATCTGACTACCGGAAAAATCTCTTTATTAAATTGTATCAAGAATATAATATTGACTGAAAAAAATCACAGGCCGTTTGATTCTTTTTTTGGATCGAATGCATACGAATATTTATTTTCTTCTGATGCTAGTTCTTTGGCAGACTTATCATTCAATATCGCGGAAGCTATAAGAGCATCTGAGCCTAGAGTAGATCCGGATACAATAGATATAACAGCGGAAAATACAGTCAAAAATAAAATAAATTTAATTGTCAAATTAAATCTAATAAACGATCCCGATGCAATAACGTTTACCATAACTCTATGACTCAAACTCCTCCCAATCTAACTAAACTCAACTTCGATGAAATCAAATCTTCGTTGACTAATTTTTTAAGAAATCAAACAGTTTTCAGTGGATTTAATTTCGAAGGAACTGTTATTCAAACAGTTATAGATTTACTGGCCTATAATACGTATTACTATGCTTTCTATTCTAATATGATTGCAAATGAAGCATTTTTAGATACTGCACGGCGACCTACTTCCATCATTTCTTTGCTGAAGCCATTAGGATATACTGTACCAGGAAAACGATCAGCAACTGCGTTTATTAAAATATTCACCAGTGATACCAATATACAGTCCAGTGAAGTTGCCCGATACACGTTGTTTTCTGCGATATCATCTAGTGGATCTTTTTACAATTTTTATAATCTCAATCCAGTAACCTTAATTGAAGGAGTGGGTGGAGAAGGATCTGGTATTTTAGTTGCTGAAGCAAAATTAGTTGTAGCGGAACAAGATATAACCAATGAAATAGATTTAATAAAACAAAAATATTTGATACAACAAGAAGATGTAGATATATCAACTATTAGAATAGAAGTAAAACCTGAAAACGGAGACTGGTCTGAATGGACAAACATAAACTTCTTTCCTAACAATAACGATGAAGTGTTTTACATAGATCGGTTAGGAGACACATTTGTTATTGATTTTGGTAAGAAAAATAATTTAGGTCGTACCATTTTGCCAACAGATCAAGTACGAATAAGTTATCTTGTGACTAGTGGAACTGCAGCAAATGAACTGTTTCAGTTTTCTAGTTCAACCTTCACTATATTAGATGCCACTATAAGTGGTGGAGGATCAGACGGTCCTGATTTAAATTTAATCAAATTTTTGGCCCCAAAAGTATTTTCTGCACAAGAACGAGCAGTAACTAGTTCAGACTATGTTGCACTTTTATTAAAAAACGGTTATATTTCTGATCCCGATCAGATTGCAATATACGGTGGAAACGAAATTAATCCACCAAAATACGGCAGAGTCTTTATTTCTTTCCCCGCAGGAATAGGAAACCCAAACGAAATAGTTCAATTTTTAAGAGAAAAAAATATGATAACTGTTATACCGGAGTACATTATTCCTAAAACAGTTGATGTAGTATTAAACATTGATCTTACATTCAAGTCTCAATTGTCTACTTCGGCAAAACAATTTTGGAAAAATAAAATACTTTCTAAATTCAATTCCCAGTTTTCTAGTTATGTTTCAGGATACGCGTTTGAACTTGCTTTTGACTTTAGTGAGTGGAAAGATACTATAACTGATGAATTTACGTCTGTTTTAACCAGTTTGGATTTTGATTCAATTGATTTTAAATTTGGTGTAGAAGACGCACCGCAAACTACAATATCATTTGGCACGAGTATAACATTAGACTCAACCAATCCAGTGATTTCAAATGAGTTTACCACAACAACTGGAGTCCAGGGAAAATTTGATATTCATAACGGCGCGACTGTTAGATTATTGAATCTAAATGGTAGTGTGATAAATTCCAATGTTGGTTCATTCTCGAATAATTCTATTATAATAAATAAAGTTTTTGCGGAACACCTGGAACCCAGAATTACTTTAAAATCCAGTAATACTGATATTTCTATAATGAATACAATAATGGCTAAGTTTATTTTAAATCCATCAATTTCGTGATACAGTACAATGTCAATTAATATTTCTTTTATCAATAATGATCAGACGCCAATAACAGCGGCTGCAGCACTACAGAATCAGTTATCTTCTATATTTCGACAACTAGAACCTCAAACTGCTTTACAACAGACAGATGCTCAAACGGAAACTACAGTTTCTGGTGATTGTTGTATAACAAATTTTGATATATCCAAACAAATACCTTTTTGGGTTCTTGTAGAAAAAGAAGAAAGAGGAGGAAATGAAATAACTGTTTTTGATTTTATTCAAAAATATTACGATTGGTTGTATTGCGATTTAGAGTGCGGCTCTGGTTCGAATTATTTGCTTGAAGACAAATATTTACAAGTTATTGATATTGAAAAAACAAAAGAACGATTTTTGAAACGTTTATATAGTACATATTTTCCAGAATACCGTGACGATGAAGAACTAAAAGACAAGGATGGAAATGATGTAACGATCAAATCTCTTTCCAGTTTTGTGAAATCAATCAAAACTCGATTCTACCTTAAAAAAGGAACAGCAGAGGGCTTAGGAATATTTTTTAATAAAATATTTTCTGTAGAAGACGCAGATATTAAATATCCTAAAAAGCAAATACTTAGATTGAATGGTGGTGCATTTTACGATTCTAGATTTAAATTTAATGCAGTAACGGCAGATCGTCTATTGGATCCAGAAGCAGTTTCTAATGAAATAATAGGATCCAGATTAAATTATAACAGATTTCAAGACGGTGGAGTATTTACAGATTATTCGTATATACTAAGCACCGGTTTGACTGTAGAAAATTATAAAAATTTACATCTTAGAACAAATCATCCTGCTGGTACTAATTGTATTTTTGAATTGAATATAGGTGAATATGAACCGCCAGGATCCACATACAATGAAACTCAAATATGTGAATCACCTGAAATAGGAAACTATTTACCGTATCAATTAAATGTAGATTACGTCGATGCGACTTATTCTTTATCTGGATTTTACGGTTTAACTTATACTATAGGTTGTAGTTTAGATCCTCTTGCGGAAAGTTCTTTGGGCAACGAACAGTGTTTCTTTTTTCCTAGTTGGGCAGAAGAAACTAAAGATTATGAAAGTTTTTTTGATATTCCAATAGAAAAAATGTTTAAACTATGTCGTATAAATAACATAAATCCAAATGCTAATATTCCATCGGAGTGTTCGTAAATGAATAAATACTTTTTAATAACTGGTTATACTGCGGGTGCAACCGGAAATTATTTAACCTACGATCAAGTCATAAATTCGTCAAATTTACAACTATTTTCTATTCCTTCCTATGATGTAAGTATAGGAATTGCTCGTAAAAATTGGACAAAAGGATCAAAATTTACTCCTTGGTCTAAAAATAATAGTGTGAATTCGTATGTCTTCTATAACGATAAAGTGTATCTTTGTGTATCTAATAATGAAAAAAATATTGTAAATTTACCCAATTCTTCAAATATTCCACCCACACATACATCAGGTAAAGTCAAATATTCAGATGGATATGTTTGGTTGTATTTATACACTATAAGTGCAAATGTGATAAACATGGTAAATTCTGTTACTATTCCTGCACCCAGTTCATATGGTCTAAAAAAATTAGTGATTGGCAGAGAAACAGATGATGTAAATTGTGGAACAACTGCAGGAGCAACAGGAATTTGTGCATTATATTTAACTGATGATTCCAAAACTACGGCAAATTTAATTTATTCCAGTGGAGTATCGTGTGAATCTTGTAAAAATACTGCAGAAGAAACTACAAAAACAGATTTACTTACAACGGTATTTTATCCACAAGGATCAACTTTAAGTAGCACTATTTCTATTAAAACTCCACAAGAATTTTTAGAATTTTACATTTCAACAGAAAAAATAAATTCAAAATTAAATTTTGAAGCGCGATGTTATGTGGAAGCAAAATCCTCTGGTATTTCAGCTGGTGCAATTTTAGGAGCCTTTATCAATTTAAATACAATAACAGGAGTATCTGCTGCATATCTTAATCTTACTGCTTCGGAGTTGCCTATTACTGTGACAGGTGGAGGAGGAACAGCAGCATCAATTGAATTCATTACTGTAAATAATTCTGGTCTTAATCAAATAACTGGAATTCGTTTAACTTCTGGTGGAACTAATTATACAACAGAACAAACACAAGTAAGTCTGTCTGGTATTGCGGATTCGACAAAACGAAATACAATACAATCTGCAATAAGCCTGTCAGGAACAGCAAAATCTTTGACTTTTACCAATATTAATTCTATATTCGATGCGGCATCAACCAATTCTATCGGAACAGATGGAGTCCTTAAAATAATTAATTCCAGAATAGACGCCCATTCTCCTAATACGAATTATTATGCATTAATCGAAGCAGATCCGTATACCAATGAAACTATACAAGAATTATGTCCCAGTGTCTTAAAAATATACTCTTTCACTTCATCCGGATTAACTTTTGGTAGAGAGTATTTAAATGTAATATTTAATCAACCAATTAGTCAAACAGAAATACAAATGAGATAAATAATAACATGAAGCCTCCATTTTCTAAATCTACAACACCGTTAGGAAAATTTCCGTATAATTCTAGAATAGGCAAAAATGAATTTGATCTGTATGACCCCGCTAAAAATTATATACTACACGGATTCAAGCCCGGTAATGCGCTTCAGGCATCAGAACTGAATGAGATTCAAGAAAATTATTATAAAAATCTTACTCTATATAATATTTTATTAAAAAATTGGTTTTTTCTTGGAAACGGAATGGTTGCAGGCGATACGAGTAAACCAATACGAGGACCGTCTTGGATGGGTGCAGTGCCTTTAAATCCATTATCAAGTGTCGGTATAAATCCGAATACAAATTCTATTATTTTTAATAAAGATTGGTATCTGGTTGACGATTTCAGTGGTTTAAAATTCTGGATATACAATAATACTCAAAAAATCGTCAATATTCCGGCGAGTGGATATGTTGGAATGACAATAGAAAGAAAGTATATTACACCAGAAATAGATTCAGATTTAAATGATAATTCTAGTGGTTTTTCAAATTCTTCTTTGAGTCCGGGTGCAGATAGAATTCAATTAAACTTTACAACAACCACAACAGATCTTACTTTGAATGAGTCTTTGGCTTCGTCTCAAAGACATATTTTAAAAGTATCAAATACAAATATATCGTACCTAAATAATCTGTTAAAATATTCCATAAATTAATCGGATCAACTTATGCCATTCTCAGATCTAACTCAACTAAATTCGTCTGACACATTTCAAACAGTATTTACTCGAAACAATGAAATGATTTCAAGACTCAATGATCTTGATATTGGTTCATTAAAAACTGATGGAAGTATTCTTTTGTCTGTGATCGGAATAACTGGTGGAATTACACTGGGCGTAAATTTTGAAAAAATAACCGGAATTAGTGGCACTGTTAATTTGCTTGTTTCTGGATCGGTTCCCAGTGGACTTACTTTAAATTCTCCAATCGGAATAAGTGGCAGTGGTCTTGGTTTATCGACTAATTTAACTGTATCGAGTGCGAGAAATTTTATTGGATTTATTAGTGGAATTTCCGGAAATCAAAATTATACTATAACCACGGCAGGAAAAATACAAAATTCCAGTCTTAATGATAATACTTTATATTATTTGAATACTACAGGCGGAATTACCTCAAATCGTCCAACTGCAAATAATTCTGTAATTAAACCGGTCTTATTAAATATTAACTCTACATTAGGAGGAATCGTTTTACAACAAAACGAGACCTTGATAAGTGAAACTGCAGTTTCGTATATTAAATCGTCTTCTCGTACTGTAGCAGAAATACCAACAAATCCTACATTGAGTTCCGGAAATGTAGTTTTTTACAATCTGACTGGTACTACTTGGGCCCGCTCCAAATCCGATGCCGCAAACACATCTGAAGTATTTGGTATTGTGGAATCTATAGGAGGTTCTACGGCCACTATAGTTACTCACGGTTCAATTAATGTTCCCAACAGTGTTTTGAATATAGTAGGAGCTGGTGGTGCAGGAGGAAATGATATATGGTTTTTGTCTGCAGCAACAGCAGGTCAATTGCAAAATCAAGCACCTACTCAGGCTGGTTCTATCGTTAAACCAGTTTATTACGCGTATCCACATGAAATTTCTGGTGTCACATTTAGTGGATATTTGGTCAATTATATTGGGTATGCTGTTGGAGCCAGCGTTGCAGCACAAGGATCTGTTGCTGAATCCACTCCATCATCAACAGGAATTGCAATCGGAGAAATGAAACAGGTTGCGTTTCACGGCAATCGTCTTGGAATGAAAGACTGGTTACGTTTTTTAAAGACTTTAATAGACGGATGTACACTGCCTATCGGAGATGATCTAGGAAAAGACAGTTGGAGAACCAGTGTTCCGTATGATATCGGCATAACCAGAGAAAGTGGTTTTAATACAAATTTAGCAGGATCAACTGCTAGTTTAGAAGATTTTATTGATAAAACTTGTGTTGAGTTAAGTGGATCATTGTTGTTGGCAGAAGAACAAGAAATATCTACAATCAATGAAGATGACGAACTCATCATTACAACTCCTTCGTCTAAAATTACTATACCAGAAAATATAAACAAACTGCTTACGACAACAAACGATGCCAGTTCTTTGAGTGGAATAACATATCATGGAGAGAGGATTCCCCTGGATCGATTTACAGATGTTGGTGTTAAATCTATACTAAAGATTAAAACTAACAGTTTATGGAACGTATCGAACCTGGACATAGATAAAAACGACAGATGGAGTCAACTCAAAAGATTATGGTTTAGTCAAACAGACAATAACGGAAATCGTGTCAAAATAATCAATTGGGCTAATGCATCGCTATTACGATCTGATCGGGGTATGCAATCAGTAGCAAATAGTAATTTTGGAGATTTTACAGGAATCATTGGTCAATTAGGTAGCGGATTAAATTTTGATTATGTGTCTGAAATACTGACCAATTCAGGCGACCAGTTCTCCCACAATGCGTTCAAGCGGCAAATTTTAACTTCTTTTTATCTTCCTGGTTTTATTTTAGATCTTGGGTCGAATACACAATTTGGATGCAGACTTACTGGAAATTGTACAAACGTCGACTTCCCCGCCAAGATGAGAACAATCCCGTCGTTCTTCGCGGGTTGCAGCCCGATATTAGAGACCAATCCCAAGGGATACATTCCAATATATTCAAATTGGATGACTTCAGATGTGTATGATCCCGCGGCCGCGGGCGGTATGGCATCGAGTAATGTACAGAATTGGCAAGAAATAGGATTTATACTAACTGACGCTAATACAGTATCAAAATATCTGTTTATATATTCTCCAACCTTGGCAATAAAAAATGGAATTTGGGAATTGGATAAAATAAATCTTAATTCATTTTTTTCTAATGTTTCTAGAATTCCCGGAAGATTTGATAATAATCAAAATATCATAGACTGGACGTGGACAGTCAGACAATGGACAAATAACACATCATGGGCACCTTATCCCACCGTCGACGGATGCCAGGAGTGGAGTAATATTCAGAATTTTTCTACTGCTCCAGCTGGTGCGAACAACAGAACAGGGAGTATTCGATTAAATAAAAATGCTTTACTAAACGGTGTCATAGGAATTCATTTACCGGATTACTCGTCTCCATATAGTCCGGCTGGTACAGATGTCGCAGGATTCTCTAATGCGTGTTCAATTCCTAAAACAGTAATGAGAGTAATATAATAAAATAGAATAATATCTTGAAATGTCCAGTTTCTTATTTCCTATTTATAGTTTTGGATCAACAGGATCGACTGGACCGACCGGCCCAATAGGACCTATAGGGGCTACTGGTGCCTCAGGATCCAATGTATACGGAGACACTGGGTCTTCTATTATTGGAATAAGTTTTTCCGATTCTCGACTCATTTTCGAATGGGAAGACGGATCAACCAAACAAAGCGGATCTATTAAAGGTCTGACAGGTCCAT
>Ga0194111_10001968_pt1 | contig 25019 bp, 14 predicted proteins | sample TA2KigC300mmetaG_FD_146194 | JGI IMG/M metagenome (GOLD analysis project Ga0194111, IMG submission 146194) | Freshwater microbial communities from Lake Tanganyika, Tanzania - TA2015033 Kigoma Deep Cast 300m | ecosystem: Environmental > Aquatic > Freshwater > Lake | place: Tanzania: Lake... | reverse complement strand
AGGCGGGCACCCAAGTGGACATGGGATTCCATTACGTGGCGTGCGCCCATGGTGTGCCGGTGGACACGGACGGGGATACGCTGCAGGATTACGTCGAGGACCGCAACGGCAACGGCCAAGCCGACACCGGCGAATGGTCCTTCAACTCCGCGAACACCGACGGGATTGGTTTGGGTGACCTTCAGGAGTACGAGCTGACGTTCAATGTTATGGTGAACGACCCAGCCCAGGACTACGGCAACGAACAGAACAGCCAGTTCGAGCCCACGCTCGTCGTGCTCGATGGCAATGTCGTGGTGGCCTACGTCGACTCGAATCAGGGCATCTACGCCGGTGGGGAAGCCGACCCAAGCTGTGTCCCGGGAACCCCGCACTTTGTGGGATACGCGGTGTCGCGCAACGGCGGCGCAAGCTTTCTGGACCAGGGAGGTCCACACCCAGCGCCGGGCGAGGAAGGGGACTACAAAGGAGACTTTGGGGATCCGGTCCTGGCCGTGGACGACGAAAGGCGGATTGTGTACCTTTGTAGCAATCCCAGCCGGTTTGCGGGATTCCAGTACGGGATCAGGCTGTGGAGATCCACAGATGGGGGTCTGGCCTTCTCGCCGCCGGCAACCCTCGCGCCAAATGTCACAGGGGCTGACAAGCCTTGGATCGCGGTGGACAACTACCCCGGAACCGGCCGGCACGACGTTTACGCCGTCGTCAAGGGACAAGTGGACACCCAGGGGGCTTGGATTGTGCGGTCGACCGACGGTCAAGGGAGTGTCTGGACGAGTCGTGCGGTCCGAGTGACCGACGCGAGTGTGGCGGCTCATGGGCCGATCATCGTCGTCAGACCCGACCACACCGTGTTCCTGTTTTGGTGCGACGATCCGGTTGGCGCGGGGAACCTCACCATCAAGGCGCTGAACCTGGGTACGAGGGCCGAGAATGCGTTCAGCACTCCGCCCAACTTGCCGCCGCCCGTGACGGTTTCCACCATCACTCACCCAGAGTTTATCGTTCCACTGAGACGCTCGAACTCTGCCGCTTCTAGCGACTACTTCCGGGCCTTCCCGATGCCGGTGGCGACGGTGGCCCCGTCCAGCGGGCATCTCTACGTGGCGCTGCCGGACAAAGGAGTTGGGGCCGACCAGATGGACATTTATTTCACGCAGTCGAGCGATGGGGTGAACTGGGCACCGCGGGTACGGGTCAACAACGACACGACTTCCAACGACCAATGGATGCCGGCGATGGCGGTGAAGCCGGACGGAAGCCAATTATTCATGGCCTGGTATGACCGGCGGTTGGACCCAGCCAACAACTCGCTGATCGACGTGTATGGCGTGGTCGTTCCCCTGCCGACCAGCGGGTCGCTTCAGTCGCTCTTCAACTTTCGGATCGGCACGCAGAGTTTCCCTCCGGTCTTCGCCGGCACGCTGATCACGTATAACGATCTGGGATACTTCGATCCGGTCTATCCGCCCTTTGGAGTCCCCCTGCCGTTTGGGGATCCCAACGAGGACTGCATTCCGACGTCCTCGGTCTACGCTCACCACGTCGGCGAGTACAACGGCGCCTGGGCGGACGATGTGCGGGTGCACTTGGTGTGGTCTGACAACCGTGATGACAGCTTCGGGACCCTGGTGGTGCGCAAGCAACCGAACATCCGGGCGATTCGACTGACCTGGCCGGCCTGGTAAGGGTGACTGGGCTTACGCTTCCGCGGTTCATCCGAATAACTGGGGACAATATGCAAATGTGGCTGACCCTTTCGTGGTTCTTAGTGGCTGTTGCCTCGGCTAGCACGTTGCACAGCCAGAGCAGCTTCTGGATTCGCAACCGGATTCTGGCCGACAGCCTAGACGCGCCGACCTACAACAGCGACGGCGAACCGCTTGAAGGACCTCAGTATCGCGCGGAAGTCTATGGTGGACCTGCACCCGAGTCCCTCGAGCCCGTGTGCGAGCAGACCGTTTGGCTGACTTATCGGGCATGCGCCCGGGTGGCAATGCCTCTTGAGACCAACGGCTATTTCGGTCGGGCCAACCCAGCGGAGGCTCTGGTGGTGTCAGTCCCGCCGGGGCGTGAAGCCTGGCTTCAAGTCCGCGCGTGGGACGCTCGCCTGGGGGACACCTATGAGGCTGCGGTGGCGCGAGGGCTTGGGGGCTACGGCGAGTCTGCGCTCTTCAGAAAGGCTGGGGGCGACCCTGGTGGAACGCTGCCCTCTCTGCCGCAGCCGCTGATCGGCCTGCAGTCCTTCCGCTTGCTCCCAGTGATCCCCGAGCCCTCGAGCTGGCTGTTGCTGGCTGTGGGCGGCGTGCTGATGAGGTGGGTGGTACGGAATCGATGCCTCGGCTGACCCTCTGCCGCTCCATGGGTGAAGACGAAGCCTCACCATGGCGAGAATCTGCGCTTGGCCGAGTGACCGGCTGCCTGGTACAGGCAGCTCAGGGCGCGCAGTCCTCTACATGGTGAGGGCTTGCCGCTTGATCGAGCGGCCGGCAGCCTGGTACTGGGACGTCAGTCAGGGCGTGTTCGCCTATGTCCAGTAGTACGAAAGGAATCGCTATGATCCGAATCCAGGGGTTTGCGTTGGCACTTGCGTTGGCTCTCCGAGCCGCCAGCGGCGAATTCATCAACCTCGGTTTCGAAGATCCCGACCCGCGAGCGATCGGATATCCGTACGCAAACGAGAAGTCCCTACTGTCCGGGTGGGACACCTATCTGGATACAGTAGGCTACAACAATCTCACTCAACTCTTCGGGTTCTGCGTCCTTTTCGACGATATAGGGCGCAGCAGGAACCCCGACCTCATGGCAGTGCCCCTGGTCGGGCGGTTTGGTCTCGGAGTAGTGCCAGATGCAGCAAGGACGTATCCTCCCATACAACTACCCCCGCCGTACGTTCAACAACGTGGGACGGTTCCGGTAGACGCGAAGGGGTTGTTCTTCCTGTGGCAGGGCGAAGATCTGCGGGTGTTCCTGGGCGGTCAGCAGGTCCCCGTTTACCCGTGGGAACAGCGGTTGACCGATGACCCTCGAGTGCCGGTGCACAACTACTACGCAGTCCATGTTGAGCCTTGGGCCGGGCAGGAGGTGATGCTCCGCTTCGAATTCCGCGCGTTCGAGTACCACGCCTTTCCCGACTGGCCCGGGCACGTGCATGTGTTGGACGACCTGCACTTCTCGGCCATCCCGGAACCTCCGCCGCGATGGTTGCTGTTGGCGGGTTTGTGGTGGCTGGCGTGGCGGTGCGGTCGCGCGCGGGGCGCAGGCTGATGTCGCGCTCCAGCCCCCGGACCGAGTGGGAGCGGTGCGGCAAGCCCTGCTGGCTGTTGCACGCCGATGGCCACACCGGCGGTGGGCGCTGTACCGCCGGTCTTCTAACCGGCATCCAGTCCGACTGGAATGACGATGCAAGCCGAACCGAACCGGGGCGACCGTCAGTGCGGATGCGGATGAGAGACCCGTCGTGCCGACAGGAGGCGCACCGGGCCTAGAAGGCCCGACTCGAGGATGGGCGTGTCTTGGCGGAACGGGTTCCACGTCGTCCAGGTCACGCGCTGGTCTGGCGAGAGGGCTTGGTCGCCGATCAGGCGGTTTGGCCAGAGGTTCGCGACGGTGATTTCGAGCGAATTCTCGCCCGGTTGCAGGGCTTCCGTGACCTCGACGCGGAACGGCCGGGTCCAGAGGATGCCCAAGTCCCTCTGGTTCAGGCGTACCCGGGCCATAACGTGGACGGTGCCCAAGTCGAGGTAGACCAACGAGGTGGTGTGGGGGAGGGTCGCGGTTGAGGGGGCCCAAGGGAAGGTGGTCCGGTAGGTGGCCTGGCCGGAGAAGTGCCGTATGCCGGGATGTGGATGCTGCGACCAGTCACAAAGCTCCGCGAGCGTGGTTCGGTCGGGGGCACCGCGACCTGCTTGGAACTGGAGTTCCCAATAGCCCGCGATGGTGCGGGCGGCTGGGAGCTCAGGCGCTTGGACCCGATGCACCTTGCCGCTGGCGGTCTGCAACTGGTACTGGCCAGGCGAGAGCACTCGCGTGTCGAGTAGGCCGGCGTCATCCCAGAGTACTTCGAGGCTGGGAGGCTCAGCGCGCGGTTGGCCCGGCTCGGGTAGAAGATTCTGGCCGTCTCGAGTGACGGCCACGACTGGATCGGGGACCGTTCCTCCGGCGGTAAGGCCTATGAGACTGGGTTTTCGGAACACAACGAAGGTGGCTCCGTTGGGCTCGAGCCAAAGGGGTAGCCAGGTGCGGCCGCCCGCTTCGTGGCAGATCGCTTGGCGGCGGCGGTGACCGGTCTGTGGATTCCACAGCTCCGGGGGCTTACCCGAGACGCGGAAGGCACAAGACACGGCGATCCACTCGGCTTGCGGATTCGAGACGAAGTAAAGGTCGGTGTCGTCGATTCGCCGATGGGTGTAACGCAGATCCCGGTCGGCCTCGAAGTCGGGCGCGACACCCACGGATTGCAGCAGCGCCGCGGTGACCTCGTAAGCCGGGAAGAGGTCAGGGAACTGGACAGGTTCTCGGATGTTGCCCCAGGGCGACATGCCCAATGGGCCTAAGACCCGCGCGGTGGTCCAGTGCGTGGACGGGAGCGGAGCGGCAGGTTGGGTGGATGGCGCTGCGGGGTCGGTCGCGTTTTGGCTGGTGGCCGTTGGATGCGATGGCGGAGGCGGGTTGGGGCTTGTTGGCGATGACGAGACGACGAGGCGCGAGGCTTCTCCGCTTCCGGAAGTTTCCCACGTGCCATCGGTGGGAATCGTGAGCGAGGTGCCGTCCTGGTACTGGACCGTCAGTGCGCCGATCAACCCAGCCGGGTTGGGGGTTTCGCCGCCGTTGCTGGCGGCCACGAGCAGCAGGTTTGTCCCCGGCCGCAGCAGCCTGGCGACATCGGCAGTGAAGACGCGGGTGAAGTTGTCGCCGGTCAAGGCAGATTGGCCGTTGATCCAGGCCTCGAACGAGTTGTCGGCGGTCATGGCCAGGCGCGCCGAGGCGATCGGGCGATGGACGTCCGCCATGATACGCCGCTGGAAGCTGCGTTGTCCAGGTGGCGTGCTGACCGCTGGGTTGGTGTCGCGGTGCCAGATCCACTGGGCGCGTGCGAGCGGGTTGGGCGGTCCGGTTGCGGCGAGGGCCTGCGGGTTGGGCTCGGCGCTCCAGTAGACTCGCCCTCGGCCGAAGTCATGGTGATGGAGCCGCCCGGCGGGGCTGGAGGCCACTGAGGACTCCCGAGCGCCCGGCGGTCGCGCAGCGGCCTGTTGCCCGTTGGAGTCAACTGTTGGCGTGTCGCTGCCCCAGAGGCTGCGAGCCAGGCGCTGGACTTGCGCGTCGCAGCTTGGGTAGTCCTCGAGGCTCGGGGACTTGCGCGGCTTTGGCCCGAAGAGGGTGGCGCCGGCGGCGACCAATTCCTGGAGCTTGCGCAGCAGACGCGGCGTCATGGTCTGGACCTCGGGCAAGACCAGGAGCAGGTAACAGATGTCCGCGACGAACCGGCCTTGTTGGAGGAGGAACTGGCAGCGGGTCAGATAGGCGATCCAGGCAGTCGAAAGCTCGAACCAGGTCTGAGTCCGTTCGTAGTGAATGCCGTAGGGGCCCATGGTCATGCCCGGCCAACGGTCCAGCCACGGTTGATGGGCGTACCGGTGGAAGACGAGTCGGTTGATACCTTCGCAGAAGGCCCAATCACCGAGTGTCTTGAGCGAGCCCGGATGAGCTAGCCAGGGTTCGCGGTCGCCGGAGGTGAACGCCTCGGCCTGGACGATGGGTTTGCCATAGGTGTGGGCGATGGAGCTGGCTTCGGTGCAGGTGAACCAGGTCTCGAAGGTATCGCGCCAGAACTCGCCCATGGGCACATCGGCCCGCGCGCCGTAGGTCAGATCGTCGCAGGGGGTTCCGTCGTAAGGCTCGATCGAGAGGCCGAGCCCGTGCTGGTGGGCCAGTTCGGCGAGGTAACCGGCATGGTCCTGGGCGATCAGCTCGAGCACCGTCTGCCGCAGATCCCACAGGAACCGCTCGGCGGACAGAGAGGCATAGTCGACCACCGGCCGCAACAGGGGTTTCACACCTGTCTCCGACGAGAAATGCCCCCGGTGGTAGAGCGCCTTCTCCGCCAGGTCAACCAGTCGGTAGTCGGTGGGAGGGGTGGGGAAGGCCAGCACGGCTACGTCCCGGTAGAACCCGGCGGTGATGGATGGCTGCGGCAGCAGGCCGGCATAGTGTTGTGGGCCGAGGAGCTCGATCTCGCTGGCGACGAGCTTCTGCATGGACTGCTCGGGTTGGACCCACGGGCCGCCGCTACCGGTCCAACCCGGGCTGGCGGGTATGGTCAGCACCAGGCCCAGGCGCGCGGCTTCGGCGTTGGCGTGCCGGAACAACTCGCGCCACGTCGGGCTCATGAAGCGGACCGGCCCTTTGGGGATGCCTACGTCGACCTCCATGAAGAGCACGCCGCCCACGCCGACACGCGCGAGGGCCTCGAAATCCGCCGTAACACCTTCGCGGCTGAGGTTCCCGTCCATCACAAACCAATAGACCCAGGGGCGCGCCTCGGGTGGTGGGGATAGGAACCCGCTCGCCAACCGGTCCAGGGCGGGGAGGGCGTCAGCGGGCGCAGAGATCGAGCTCTGGTGGGTGCGTGGGAGCGCTTGCTCGAGGAAGAACTGGACGAGCTGGGGGTTCTGGAAGAACTCGGGACAGACCTCGTGCCCTTTACCCGGGACGACCGCCAAAGTGGCCTGACCCCCGAGCGCACGGTAGCGGCGCGCTAACTCGCCACTGTGGCGTTCGAGTGGGACGACGCGGTCGGTATCGCCGTGCAGATGGAGGATGGGGATGCTGGCCTGGGCGAGGGGCCCGAGACGATCGATCGGGTTGTGGTCCTTCAACTGGGCGCTGAGTTCGGCTTCGGTCAGACCATAGGCCGGGCTCGATCGCGCCAAGCCCGGCCAACTCGCTTGATCGCACACGGTGTAGATCCCGCCGATGCACTGCACCGCTGCGGGGTGCTCGACGGCCCAATTGTACAGCATCAGGCCCCCACGACTTTGCGGTAGAAGGCTGGCCTTCGGCGCCAAACCATAATGCTTGACCACAGCCCGATAGAACGCCGTGAACGCGGCGCGCCCGGCTGGGCTGCCATACGATTCGCCCACGTCGACGCCGGCGACCGTGAAGCCCTCCACCAGCAATTGCCCGAACATCCAGGCGTGGCTTGCGTCAGGCAACCCGCCTCCCGGGCGAACGAAGGTGGGTGCATACCAGAGCCAGGGCCGCGCGCCGTCACGCCGTGGCTGGCGGGGGAGCACCACAAACCCTCGGGGGCCGTCCGCTCCGATCTGGAAGTCTTCCCGGTCGGCCTCGTACTGGGTCGACCGCGTGAGCTGTAGGAGGTCGGCGGGGGGAGTGCCGGGTGTCGCCGACACCGACACCGACACCGCGAGGGCCAATGAAAACCTGGCAAGAGCGATCGGGCACATGGCCGGCAGTGTACGCGACTGTGCCGAAGATGTCAGCGTCGTGAATCTGTGACGCCGGCGCGGTAGCCCACGCCATGCGCTCGCCACGGAACAAGCACGCGCGCGGCCACGAACCGACGCCAGCGCGCGTTCCGGCGAGGGAGCGCGGACGGCCCGGCGGCTCAGATGTGCTCGGCGATGGTGGGCGGGGCGGGATAGGCGGCCGGCAACTCGGGTGGCAACACCGCCGACTCGGCCGCCAACACCCGGTATTGGCGGATTTGGAAAGAGACCTCGCGTCCTTCCTCGAGCCCGAGTTGGGCATATTCCTCTTTGGTCATGCGGCCGCGGATCACCAGACCGGAAGGCAGTTCAAGCTCGAGCCGCAACAGGATGCCCAGGAAAAACGTATGACGCAGCACCGCGCGGTAATGGTACTGACTCAAGTCCGGCGAGACTTGCACCGCATAAGGGCGGAAGCCAATGCGCAGGCGTTGGCCGTCGGGTTGCCCGGCGGCGGGGAAATCGAGCCCGCCCACGCGCGCCCAGCCGTCGCGGACTTCGGTTTCGAGGACGTTCATGACGCCGATGAACCGGGCGACGAACTCGTTGGCCGGTTGCTCGTAGACCTCGCGGGGCGAACCGATTTGTTCGAGGTAACCGCGCGAGAGAATCACAATCCGGTTGGACACTTCGAGGGCTTCCTCTTGGTCGTGGGTGACGAAGACCGTGGTCACGTTCAGTTCGTGGTGGAGCCGAACCAGCCATTCGCGAAGCTCTTGCCGGATCTTCGCATCGACCGCGCCGAACGGTTCGTCCAGCAGGAGCACGCTGGGTTGGGGCGCGAGCGCGCGGGCAATAGCCACGCGCTGGCGCTGACCTCCGGAGAGTTGGTGGGGGTAACGACCCTCGAGCCCAGTCAAACCGAACAGACTGACCAACTCCGCCACCCGCGCCGCCCGAGCCGCCCGGGCCCATTTTTTGATCTTGAGCCCGAAGGCGATGTTCTCGGCGACCGGCATGTGTTTGAAGAGGGCGTAGTTCTGAAAGACGAAACCGATGTTGCGCTGTTGCACCGAGAGATCGTTGACCCGCTGGCCCCGAATCCATATGTCGCCTTCGGTGGGCATCTCGAGCCCCGCGATCATCCGCAGGACTGTGGTCTTGCCGCCGCCGCTCGGGCCTAGCAAGCCCACCAACTCGCCTTCCTGGACAGCGAAGCTGACGCCGTTGACGGCGGCCGTGGCCCCGAAGCGCTTGCTCACTTGGCGCAGCGTAATGCTCATCCAAGTGGTTCCACGCTGACCGAATTGGCTGCCGGGTGCGCTCCGTCCGTGGCCAGCCCGCGGGCTTGCTCGCGTTGGGATCGCCACTCGAGGCCGTTGCGGAGCAGCAGGGTCATCAAGGCCAACAGGGCCAGCAGACTCGCCACCGCGAAGGCCGCCGCGCTGTTGTACTCTTGATAGAGCTTCTCGACCCGTAAGGGCATGGTCTCCGTCAAGCCGGCGATGTGTCCTGAGACGACGGACACCGCGCCAAACTCGCCCATAGCGCGCGCGTTGCAGAGGATGACGCCATAGAGCAGGCCCCATTTGACGGAGGGCAGAGTGACGTGCCAGAAGGTCTGCCAACCGCTGGCGCCCAGGGTCAGCGCGGCGTGTTCCTGCTCGATGCCGCTGGCCTGCATCACGGGGATCAGCTCGCGCGCCACGAACGGAAAGGTGACGAACACCGTAGCCAAGACCATGCCCGGCAAAGCGAAGATGACTTGGAACTGGTGTTCGTCGAGCCAGGGGCCGAAGTAGCCGCGCAGACCGAACAGGATGACAAACATGAGCCCCGCCACGACGGGCGATACCGAGAAGGGCAGATCGATCAGCGTGATCAGGATCGCTTTGCCCCGAAAATCGAACTTGGCAATCGCCCAAGCCGCCGCCAAGCCAAACCCCAAGTTGAGCGGGACCGCCATCGCCGCAACCTGGAGCGTCAGCTTGATCGCATCCACGGAATCGGGCTCGGTCAACGCCTCCCAGTAAACCGACCAGCCACGCCCCAGCGCCTGGACGAATACGTTGGCCAGCGGCAACAACAGGAATACGGCGGAGAAGACCAGGGCGATCCCGACCAAGCACCATCGCACCAGGGCGGATTCCTCCGAACCCCGCCGGGACGGCGTCAGGAGGCGGCGCTGGAGGCCTTTGGGTGGGGCGGCCATGCGGGGTGTCAGGGTGTCAGTGATGGAAACGGTTCGACCACACCTCGAGCCAGTTGACTACGGCCAGCGTCACGAACGACAGCACCAAGAGCACCGCCGCGATGGCGGTCGCCCCCAGGTAATCGTACTCCTCGAGCCGAATCACAATCAGATAAGGCGCAATCTCCGTCCGGAACGGCAGGTTCCCCGACACGAACACAATCGAGCCGTACTCGCCCACCGCCCGCGCAAACGCCAGGGCGAACCCGGTCAGGATCGTCGGGCACAACCCGGGCGCAATCACCCGGTAAAAGGTCCGCCACCGCCCCGCCCCCAGGGTCGCCGCCGCTTCTTCCACCTCGCGTTCGAGTCCTTCGAGCACCGGTTGGAGGGTGCGCACGGCAAAGGGCAGACCCACGAAGGTGAGGGCGATGATGACGCCCAGCCGCGTATAACTGCCTTCGATTCCCAGCGGCACCAGGTAGCGTCCCAGCCAGCCCTGCTCCGCGAACAGACTCGCCAGCGTCAGGCCCGCTACCGCCGTGGGCAACGCAAAGGGAAAATCGACCAGGGCGTCAATGAGTTTGCGCCCCGGAAACTCGTAGCGCACCAACACCCAGGCGAGCAGGGTGCCGAACACCGCGTTGATCAGGCCAGCGAGGAACGAGGCGCCAAAGGTCAGCCCGTAAGCCGCCAGCGCACGTTCCGTGGTTGCCAACCGCCAAAACTCCCGCCAGCTCAGCTCGCTAGCCTTCAAGAATAACGCCGCGATCGGCACGAGCACGATGACGCTCAAATACACCAACGTGTAGCCCATCGTGAGGCCGAAACCGGGCAGAGCGTTGAAGCGGCGTCGTCCCATGCCTCCCTCGCCTAACGCCGCGTCCCGCAGACCTGATCGAACAGGCCTCCCTCGGCGAAGTGCTCCTCGTGCGCCCGTTGCCAACTGCCGCAGAGCTCCTCGACCGTGAACAAGTCGAGCGCAGGAAACCGCCCGGCGTGCCGCCGCGCCACGGACTCGAGCCGGGGCCGAAAATGATGGCGCACCGCAAGGTCCTGCGCCTCTTCGGAGAAGAGATATTCCAGGTAGGCCTTCGCCACCGCTTCGGTGCCCCGCCGCCGCACCACCTTGTCCACCCACGCCACCGGCGGCTCGGCCACGATGCTCAACGAGGGGACGACCAACTCGAACGCGGTGCCTCCTTGCTCTGACAGCGCCAGGAGCGCCTCGCTCTCCCAGGTGATCAACACATCGCCTACCGCACGGTTGATGAACGTGGTGGCCGCCCCGCGCGCACCCGTGTCTAAGATCGGCACGTTTTGGAACAGTTGACTCAAAAACTCGCGCGCTTGGCCCGGCTCACCGCCACGCCGCAACGCATAACCGTAAGAGGCCAGGTAGTTCCACCGCGCCCCGCCCGAGGTCTTCGGGTTGGGCGTGATCACGGTGACGCCCGGGCGCGCCAGATCCAGCCAATCGCGGATCCCTCGCGGATTTCCCCGCCGCACCAGGAACACGATCGTCGAGGTGTAAGGCGCGCTTCCGTAAGGCAGCCGGCCTCGCCAGTCGACCGATAGCCGCCCCCCGTGCTGGGCAATGGCGTCCACATCGTACGCCAACGCCAACGTCACCACGTCCGCCGGCAAGCCGTCGATCACCGCGCGCGCTTGTTTGCCGGACCCGGCGTGGGATTGGAGCACCCGCACAGTGTCCCCCGTGGTCCGCCGCCAATGCGCTGCAAACATCGCGTTGTACTCCTGGTAGAAACCGCGTGTCGGGTCGTAGGAGGCGTTGAGGAGTTTGACCTCGGCCCCAAGCCCGCGCAGGGTCAGGCCCGTTCCCAGCAGCGTCAGGCAGAGCCCGACGAGCGCGCCTCGGAGGGCGCCTGACCCAGGCCGAACCTGTGCGTCTGTGCTCACGACCGGGATGAAGCGAGGCGGAGCATTGCCGGTTTGGCCGGTTGAAGCAACCGTGTTGTGGGCGGCGGTTGGGCGCCGGACGAGCCGGTGCACGGCGCTGGCTCGAGTCTGGGGAAGGGGAATGGCCGAGGAGGCGCAAGCTCGGTCGGGAGAGGCCAACGGCACGGGGCCACGACCTGAGCCGACGCACCACACTGGCTAAGACACCGAATGAACATCATCTCAACTATTTATATCGAGTATCCTTAGTCTATCGTTCTAGTCAATTGGTTTCTAAATAATTACGACGTTTATTTTCTTGATGGGTTTAGTGGTGTATATACCTTTCCGCCATGCGGATTTCGCTTCGTAGCGAGTATGCATTGCGGGCCTTGGTGGTCCTCGGGCTCCACTATGGCCAGGGGCGGTCGCCGGTTCAAATCCACCAAATCGCCGCCCAACAGAACATCCCCAAGCGGTTCCTCGAGCAAATCCTCAATGATCTCAAGTCGGCCGGCGTGGTCGAAAGCCGCCGGGGAACAACCGGTGGTTACCGGTTGCGGTTGGCCCCTGAGCAAATCACGCTGGCGCGGGTGCTCCGGCACTTGGAAGGTCCGCTGGCCCCGGTGGGTTGCGTCAGCGAGCGTTTCTACGAGCCCTGCTCGTGTCCGGACGAAGGCCGCTGTGCGATTCGCAGTGTGATGCTCGAGGTTCGGGCCGGTTGGGTCGCCACCCTCGAGCGCCATACTCTGGGCGAGGTTTGTCAGCGGGCCCGCCAGCTTGGCGCCCTGCCGGCCACGCCGCAGGATTTCGAGATTTGAGGTGGCGGCTCGCCCTGGGGTGCCGCACAAACGGGATCGATCGCTGATTGCGGCAGTACGGCCGTGAGTACCAGATTGGTCAGGTCCATGGTTTTACCAGTACGAGTTCACCGCGCGTTCGGGTCCGCGAGATTTCCCTGCTGAGAGAGAATGTCGGCGCAGCCGATAGCTGCAGACCCTGGCCCAGCTCATGATCGGTCCCGCCGACTCTCGAGGGAGCCGGACCGTCCAAGTCGTGCTGGGCCATCGTGTTCACCGCGCGGCTCCTACTCTACTATGGCAGCATCAACATCGCGACCCTGCCCTTGTCGCAGTCCACCTCCGCTCCAACCCCCTCCATCTGGCCGCTTTCTCGGCGGCGGGCCCAACTGACGAATAGACGCGGAATGACCACGTTGCCGCGGACCTCCGGGCGACGCATGTAGGGCTGCTGCCGTAGCAAGTCCTGCAGCTCGAGCCCCAGCTTGCGCAGGGTCGCCCCGACCAATCCGATCGCCCCTGCCTCGCTCAGCTTCCACTCGCCTGCGTAATCCCTGAGCAGCACGCCGCCTCGACTCGAGAAGAATGGCTGGCCATCGTGAAACTGCAGTATCCGGCCGCTAGCCACATCCTGGCGGAACCAATAACCGTTGGTCAGCACGATGATCATCTGCGGCTCGATCCAAAGCCATTGCTCGTAAGCCTCGCGCACATGCACGCCGGCCAGTGGCCGAGGGACCGGGAGCTCGAGCTTGCCGGCAAACTGCTCTACGGCAGCAAGTCCCTTCAAGAGTCGCCCGTCGTTCTCTGTAACATACTCCCGCCGGAGCCCCGGGTTCCGTTTGAGCAGGGCCTCTTTGTGTTGCCTGGCCAGTTCCTCGAGCCCAGGCACCCACGGTTCCGGGCGAGGTTGTCCGTAAGCGCCGAGCAGGAACAAGCGCACGAGCTTGCGGTTCGCCGCGTCAATCTCGATCTCGACGCTTAGGTCATCCTCGCCCGTCGGGTCGTTCCACCGCAACACGTAGTTGGGATAGGCGCCGGTCTCCTCGACCTCAGGCTCGAGATCGGCAAAGAGGCTTTCGAGTGAATAGCCCAGTTGATCGAGGCAACGTCGCCCAAAAACGACGACCTCTTCCTTGCCCATCTGCCGCAGTTGCGTCCAATGCGCCAGAAGGGCTTCTCGGTCGGTACTCTGGACGGAGAGGGGGCCGCGGTAGTACGAGACTTGGCCCATGGCGAACGAGAAGGCGTGCTCGTTGCTCAGCAGAAGATCCGCCCGCAGCCTGGGGTAGGCTTCGATCAGTGCAAACCGCCTGACCTGGTTCGTCGTGAGAGGCAAATCGACCGAGAGGTCCAGCTTCTTCGCGAAGTCCGTGCAGTACGACAGGAGCGATACCAGGACCAGATTGGTGACGTTCATGGGCGCCGACGGGCAAACGGGATCGATCGCTGATGGGCCCACCGGACCTCCCTCAAGAAGCAGTGTCTAGCAGAAGATGTAGCCAGTGGTCAGCGCGATGCCCACCGAGGGCGGTCCGGATTCACGGTTGATGGCTGCGCGGCGGACCTGGTCCGGACCGATGGGCCTGGGGATGGGCAAACCCAGCTTCTCGGCAAACAGAGCAACCGCCGGCAAGGCCTCAGCCACCAGCAAAAGGACTAGCTGCCTGTTCGCGGCGTCCACCTCCAGTACGACCGTGCGTTTGTAGGTTGGGATTACCCTGGAGCGGCCTGCTCCCACCGATGATGTCCCCATCGCCGTGGCCGAAATAGTAGAAGTTGCGGGCCCTGCGGTCGGGTTCGTCCCGCAGGGCGGCGTAGAGGGTGCCCCAGTCGCCCAACATCGTGAAAATGTCCGTGTCATAGTTGAGTTTGTGCGCCCACCCCGGATAGGGTTGGAGGGGGAGCGGCGGAGGCAGGTGGCCTGTATCTTCAAGGTATTCGGTCAACCGTAGGCTGTAAAAGGCATCGATGGCGCTCTCCAGCATCGCTTTCCCATCGTGCGCCCCCTCTGTCGTGGCCAGCGTGCCGGCGTGATTCTTCGTGACGTCTTGGCGCGCAATTGTCCAACCACCGCGATACGGCCAGGCGTACAAGTCCAGCTTGAACGCCGGCGGCGAATTCACCTCGGCGGTTCCACTCCCGGGAGCGCCTCCCTGGTAATCGGTCTTGTTCGGCCAATACGTTGTGATCCTGGCCCGGAAGTAATCCGATTCCTGCTTCACGCCGGATTCGTTTCGCAGGTCCCATTCCTTGCTGAACCGGCCGGCGGTGGTCGAGTCGAGCGGGAAGGCGAACACGACCTGGTTGGCGTCGTTGAGCATTTCGATCTCGTAGTCGATCTCGACATGGCTCGAGACGGCGTCGATCACCATGGCATTCTCGCCATAGCTATCGCGCCATTCGTTCTGAGCGAGGCTGCCGTCCCACCAGCGCACTTCGGTGAAATTGATCTCGTTGAAGATCTGGACGGTGAGGGGTGCGCCCAGCGCGGTCTCCAGCAGCGTGTCCGCGTTCGACGACGAGGTCCGGTGGAGCAGGCCAGCGGGCCGCAGTTCGTAGGTCCCGTTGGGCAGGCGCGTGGTGTCCACCGGGATGGTCACTGGGGAGGAGAACGGCGGAAAGACGCTCCTTGAATAGGGCAGACGCTTGCCGAGGTGCACCAGCGACAGGCTCTGCACGTCGAAACTGGAATCGACCTGGACTTGCAGATTGACCGCCCCGGAAAGCACCGTTCCGGGTGCCACGCCCGCGATTTGAATCGGGTTGTCACGGAGAGTGGGGTTGGTCTCCAACCACTTCTCGAGGAGGTTCGAATTGCCGTCGAGGTCGCTGTCGTTCAGGCCATTGAGCGGGTTGGAGCCGAGCGCGTACTCGCTCTGGTTGGCGACGCCGTCGGCGTCGAAGTCCTCGGCTCCATCGCTGACGCCGTTGGTGTCGGTGTCGGGCAGAGTCCAATCGCCCAAGGCGTCGTCGGCCAGGCCGTTGCCGTTCTCGTCCTCGTAGAAATCGGGCAGACCGTCGCCGTCTTTGTCCTTGGGTTGGCCGCTGGCGACGGCGACATAGTGGAAGCCGATGTTCACATGCTCATGGCCGGGATCCTGGGGCTCTTCCCATTCCTGCAACTGGCTGGTGCGAGTGGTGTGGTGGGCTAAGCCCGCGTCACCCGGACCGCGGCTGCCGCCGTCGAGGAGGTCGCCGGTGGGCTGCAGGTAGTAGCGGCCCAGCACGGCCGTCTGATAGGGCGGGGCGTTGGCCAGGAACTTGTCATGCGCCGCCTGTGGGTAAGCGGCATCCAGGCGATCCTGGGCCGGCAGCAGGTAGTAGCCGTTGTAGTCGCCGGTGACGCTGGCCCCCCACTGCGTGATCTTGACCCGGTCGAACAGATTATCCGAGAAGGTCCAATAATCGGCCGCGGGCGCACTCACCTGCAGTTCGGCGCGAAGAACAGGTTGTAGGCCTCGAGCCACGCCGCCCACTCTTGGTGCAGGTAGCTCTCGACGCGCTCGAAGAGATTATTCTGCAGGCGGACAGTGCCGGAAGTCAGCACGCCGAACTGGGAGAGGATGAACCGGCCGCCGTGGAATTGGCAGTCGCGGAGAACGATGCTGATGTAGTTGCCGTAGGTCCACGGGTATCCCTCGTAGCAATCTTCGCCCACGATCAGGTGGTAGCGTCGCCAGCGGCTCAGGGCCGCAAAGTCCGTGAAGGCGCACTCGAGGATTGCGTGCGGCGGATCTCCGCTTCCCCAAGCGTCCACCGAGACCGACGCCACGCCCCCGTAAGGCATGCCCACAAGCGCGGGCGCGTCCGGGTTGTAGGCTTCCTGAACCAGGTCGGCAGTCACGAACCGATTGAGGCGCGTCGGCCCACCCACGCAGCTCAAGCCGCCGCCAGCCTCGACCAATAATCCCCAGCCCGGGGGATAGTCGCCGAGGTCTTTGAGCCACACTCCCACGGCCGTTCCGGGACGTATCTGCAGGCTGGCGCCCCAGATCTCGACCCCCGTCACCAGGTAGTCCAGCGGCGCATAGTAGTGCCCCAAGTCTGGATTGCCGGTCGCATAGCGGGGAACCTGCGGCGCCCAAGTGGTGTCCGTTGTGATCGCCGTGGGATAGACGAACACGACAGGCGCCTGCGTCGTCCGCTGTTTGAGATCGTTCAGCAGCGTCGGGTTGATGCCGGTTGTGCCCTGGGCGCGCAGGTCGCTGTCCGCGCGCAGGTAGTGGGCGCCTTGGGCCACCCCCTGGAAGGGATCGGCTGTGGCCAGCCGTTGTGCACTGCCAAACCGGTGCTGGGGCGCGACCTCCCAGAAGCCGTTGTACGCGCAGGCGCCCAGGTCGAGCGTGCTGCCAGCAGGACCGTACAGGGCGCCGATGTTGGCGAAGATCGAGTTGCGGAAGGTCAGGGTGCTGTAGTAGCTGACACCCGTGTAGCCCTCCGCCAGGTAATCGCACTGGCTAATGGTCAGGTGCTCGACCGTGCCGCGGTAGTAGCGGCCGCTGATGCCCTTGTCCACGTTGCTCATCAACAGGTTGCCGGCGTTGAGAGTGCGCCAGTAGGTCGTCCCGTAGTAGTTGACGCCCAGGGCCGTTATGCCCTGCTGGCAGTCCACGATCTGGACATGGCGGAGGGTTTCCCCGTAGTAGTTCGTGGCGAAGCTGGCCTCATAGCGAATCGCCTCCTGCGCGTGCGCGATGCGCAGGTGTTGCAGCGTCGTGTCGACCGAGTTGATCACCAAGGCTGTGGCCGCATAGTAACGGCCGGTCGGATCGATGAACGGATTCTGCGCGTCTCGCGGATAGACGAATTCGCCCACGGAATCGTCTTCATCGCCGGTCATCACGGCCGGCAAGTACGGACTGGTCTTGCAGAGGACCGGCCCGTTCAAGACGAGCTTCGTGTTGGGGCCGGGGCCACTCTGCTTGAACTTGACGATCGTCCCGCCCTCGAAGGTCGTGGTCCCATTCAGCGTGGCTACACCCACCACGCGGATGGTGTGGCCGTTGGTGAAGACGAAGCCCCCCTGGATGCCCGTCAGATCCATCGCGTAGTCGAGCACCACCGCAGGCACGTCCAGCGCCATACCGCTCGGCACGGCCGTCCCGGGTTGGGTTGATGCGGAAGCAACCGTTGGGGTGCGTGGCGGCGGGATAGCGCGCGCGGGCCCTGGCGCCGCCGCATGGCGCACAGCGGGGCCTTCATGCCGGCTCTCGGCCGCCACGCGCGCCCGCGGCAAGCGCCTGGTTCGGGGCGAGCCATTCGGCTTGGACCGGCCTGGCCGTCGAGAGCGTCGCGGACCCCCCGGACGCGGGATCGAAATAGGCCAGCGCCAGTGGGGCGCTCACCAGCCGGATGCCGTCGGGTGTCTCGAGGTCCACGGCGTCGGCCTCGAGTATCCGCTTCAGGATCGCTTTATGGGGACCGAACCGGGCGACGAAACCTGCCGGAGTCCGCTCGAACTCGGCCTTCGTGGCCTGCCAGGTGCCCGCCGCGTCGCGGTAGTTGAGGCCATCGGCCAACTCGAGAATGCGGCTCGTGCTCGTGAGGCTCTTGCCAGTCTCGTTTTCCGTTTGAACGGTTACGGTCTCCCGCACGTTCGAGTGCATGTCCCGCGGCAGGACCGTGGTTGTCGACTGGATCACGTAGGGCGATGTCCCGTAAGGTGGCGCCCCGGCTGGCTGCGCCTTCGGCGGGAGGAGGGTGGCCAAGTGGTCCGGGCGCCGGCGAGGACCTGCCTTCCCGGCCCACGTGTCGGACCGGACCTTCCCCCTCGCCTCGGTCACCGAAGCCGGTTTGCGTTCGGGCGGTGCCACCGCCGCCGTCGAGAGGTTATGCTCGCCCAAGAGGAGTAGGAGACACAACGGCGCCCACATGACACGACCGGTACCCATGGCGGCGTCGACAGTCCATTTGCCGCTTGCTGGACGACAGCGTTTATGGGGGAGGAGAGGAGGCTGGACCAGTTCGGGCGGACGCGCAGTTCGGACGGCCCCGGGGGAGAAGGACTCGAGTGCTTTCATGAGTCTCTGACTCATGAGGCTCGCATAGCACTCCCACCTGGTTTGTCAAGCGAAAGAGCTTGTCTCAGGCGGCCGCACGGCCGGTAACCTCATTTAGATTCTTGGAGGGTTGGGGTTGTTGAGGTTGGAGAAAGTGCTTGCCATTCGAGCAGGTTTGAGTCGTAGTAGGGGCGAGATGAACTCGACAGACACCAAACCCAACCCCGGAGTTTTCACCGCCGATCCGTCCGCATCGGTTCTCAAAGAGCTCACGGTCCGAGCACTCGAAGCCCACGAATATCAGCGGGCGGGCCAACTGCTCGATCACCAACACTACCTGGGCGACGTGCCTCAGGGACGCCGGTTGCTTCAGGCGGTCGAATCCAACGGCCAATGGGTGGCTCTGCTCGATTGGGGGCCGGCGACCTGGAAGTTGGCCGACCGGGAAGAATGGATCGGCTGGACCCCGCAGCAAAAGGCCCAGCGGCTAGGCCTGGTGGCCCTTAAAGCGGACCTACACCCCGAGCCTTCCTGGCCCGAACTCCAAGAGCGCTGCCAGCACGATCCCCAAACCCCTTTCCGCGCGCTCGTCAAGCACCGCTCCAAGTGAAAAGACCGTGGCGGCCGCACGGCCGCAACTGTAGAAGCGCAGCGGATGGGTGTGCGAGCTTCAACAGCCGAGCCAACGGCTCTCCCGCCCTACGAGATCGCAGACGCCAAGGTATGACTGCGGCGTTTGGTTGCGGCCTTTGGCATTGCGTCTGCTCCTTTGCGCCGTAGATTCCGACGCGACGTGCGAGCGGCAAGCGATCGTCATTCCCCTGTCGAGCTTGTCCCCGACCGGGCCGGGCGACTGCCTGCGGCACTGGTTCGGGGAGTTGCGGGTTTGTTGGGGATGTTGTTGGCCTGCGTTCACGGCGTGGCCTGGGCGTGGTGGGTGTCCGATGGCACGGGAGCGGCGCCAGCGACCGATGCCGCCGAAGAAACGGCGGCTCCGGTGGCGCGGACGCCCGACTATGTGGCCGGCGAGTTCTTGGTGCGCTTCAGAGCCGAGGTCGGTCCGGCGCGGCAGCGGATCTTGCTGGCGGGGTCGGGCGGGCCGAGGCTGCAGGCCTACCGGCGGTTCGCCGAGCGCGCGGTGACGCTTCAGCGGGTGGGGCAGGGGGATTGGACCACGCAACTGGCGGTCGTTCGCCTCGAGGATAGCAGCCAGATGGCGGCCGCCCTCGAGTATTACCGGCAATTACCCGAGGTCCAGTACGCTGAGCCCAACTACCGGCTGCGGATTTGCCGCGGGGATGCGCCCGCAGTGTTTTCCGACGATTTCGAGTTTCCGCGCCAGTGGCATCTCGAAAATACGGGTCAGAAAGAGGGCTTGGTGGGCGCCGACATACGCGGTCCGGCGGCGTGGCACCTCACCACGGGCGACACCGAGGCGCCGGTAGCGATCGTCGATACGGGCATCGACTACTATCATCCCGACCTCGAGGCCAACATCTGGGTGAACCTCGGGGAAGAGGCGGGGAACGGGCTCGATGACGACGGCAACGGCTACGTCGACGACGTGCACGGATACGACTTCGTCAGCGACGACAGCGATCCGATGGACGATCAACTCCACGGCACCCACGTGGCTGGCATCGTGGGCGCGGTGGGCAACAACGGCATCGGCGTGGCCGGGGTGTGCTGGCAGACGCGCTTGATGGCCCTCAAGGCCTTCGATGAACACGGCGAAGCCACCATCGCGCGGGTGGTGGAGGCGTTGCGTTACGCGGTGGCTAACGGCGCGCGCCTGGTCAACGCCAGTTGGAGCAGTTCGGAACGCAGTCTGGCCCTGGCGGAAGCGGTGGATGCGGCCCGCGACCGCGGTGTCCTGGTGGTCGCCGCCGCGGGCAATGAGCGCACGGACACACCCGTTTACCCGGCGGCCTACGGTGGGGTTGTGGCGGTGGCTGCGTCCACCCCGAGAGATCAGCGGGCGGGTTTCTCGAACTACGGCGCTTACGTCGACCTCACCGCGCCGGGCGAGAATGTGTATTCGACGGTGCCGAACCATCGTTACGATTACCTGAGCGGCACCTCGATGGCGGCGCCGCTGGTGACGGGTGCCGCTGCTTTGGTCCTGGCGCGCCACCCGCAGTTCAGCCCGACCGATCTCGAGAACGTGTTGCGCAACGCTGTGGACCGGATCGATGTCGACCGCTACATCGGCACGGGCCGACTCAACGCCTACAAGGCGGTGCGTGTCCAGGCGCCACTCCCCACCGCTCGACTCCGTTTGCCGGAGGTGGTGTCCGGCCGGATCGACCTCGAGGGGACGGCGCGCAGCGAGCACTTCGCGGCTTACGCGCTCGAGTACGGCACGGGCATTTACCCGACGAACTGGACCGAGTTTCATCGCGCCGACCAACCGGTTGCGGAGGGTCACTTGTTGCGGGATTTCTCGACGGCGCTCCTCAACGACGGCGCTTATGCCATTCGCTTGACGGTCTTCGACACGCTGGGCCAATCCGCCTTCGACACCGCCGCCATCACCGTGCGGAACGTGGTGATTAGCGCGCCTCGAGACAACGACGTGTTACGGGCGGGCACCCAGGTGGCGATCGCGGGTACGGTCTTCGGTCCCGGCCGGGTTTACCGCCTCGAATATGGGGTGGGCTGGAAGCCGAGCACATGGTCGCGCGCGGGCATCGAGCTCGAGAACCAGGGGCAACTCGAGGTGCTGGGCGGTCGGCTCGGTACGTGGGATACGGCGGGCCTGAGCCCCGGCCAGCTCTATGCGCTGCGCCTCACAGCGACCGCGGCGGGCCAAGCGGTCGGCGAATGGCGTTCGTCGCTGATCTTCCTCGACGCCCAATTGCGCCCCGGCTGGCCGCAGTACTTGCCTACCCGCGGCGACTACCACACCAATGACTGGCGCGAGGTGACGGTCGCCGACCTCGACCAGGACGGCCGCCAGGAAATCCTCCGCGTCGACCCGGACACCAGCGGCCGGCAACCGGCCCGCCTGCTGGTCTTCGAGCACGACGGCCGGCTCCTGTGGGAGCAACCCCTCGATGCGGGCGAGCCGTACTCAGACCTGCCGGTCGTGGGGGATGTGGATGGCGACGGGCGCCTCGAGATCTTTGTGGACGCGGGCGACCGCCGGAGGCTCTTCGGGTTCCGCTCCGACGGTTCGACGCTGCCGGGTTGGCCGGTGACGCTCGAGGCCGGCGGCTGGGCCAAGGTGTTGGCTGACTTGGACCGAGACGGCCGGCTCGAGTTGATCGCGGTGAACCAACTCCCCTTGCGACGCGCGGGCCGGGATTGGCGACAGTTGCTCGTCTTGGACGCCGCCGGCACACTGCGGCAGAGTTGGTCGTTGGGAGCGTGTCAGCCCGGGCTCGACGCGCCTCGGCAATTCCCCGCCGTGGGCAACCTGGATGACGACCCGGAGCTCGAGATTGTGGCGGTGACGGGCTGCAGTGAGCTGGCCTGCTTCAAGTTGGCCAGGCCCCTGGACCCACTCTGGCGCGTGTCGACCGAGGGCACGCTGATCGGGTCGCCGGTCGTGGCGGATCTGGACCAGGACGGCCGCGACGAGGCGATCATTGGCGCTTACGATCCGGCTGCCGGCAGCCGCGGCGGCACCCAGGGTGGTGTCTACGCCTTCGGACCCGAGGGCCACCGTCGGCCCGGCTGGCCCGTGTTGATCGGGGAATCTTTCGCCGCTACTCCGGCGGTGGGCGACCTGGACAACGACGGCCGGCTCGAAGTGGTTCTCCCTTCCTGGACCTCACAGACCTTGCATGTGCTCCGCGCCGACGGTTTTTCGGCGCCTGGGTGGCCGGTCGGGCCCTTTGGTGCGACCGGTCTCAAGTCGCAACCGGTGCTTGGGGATGTGGATGGAGACGGGGCCATTGACGTGGTGCTCCTATCGCCTGGGCAGTGGTTGGTGACGGCGGTCTCGGGGGACCTGAGCACTATCGGCGGGCTGCGCGCCTGGAGCGCGGCTGGAAGACCGATCGATCTGGACCCGGCCAGCCCGCTGAGCCTGTTGGTGATGGAATCGGCCAGTGGCAGCTCGCGCCTCAAGAACTCCGCGCCGGTCTTAACGGACCTGGATGGCGACGGCCGCTTGGACGTCGTGGCCACCAGCATCGATGATCGCGCCTACTCACCCGAGTCCCCGCGGAGTGTGGCCAAGAACCGGTACAGTCTTTATACCTGGGCCTTGGACGCGCCCGCAGCCGCTCCGCGACTTTCCTGGCCGATGTTTCAGCACGATGCCCAACACACCGGTTACTTGGCGCCCCCGCCGCATATCGACCAACCGCCCGTGGTCCTGCGGCTCCCGGACCAGACCATCCGCGCCGGCGCAGCCTTCTTTCCCATCGAGTTGGATGGCTACGTCCAGGATGCCGATACCCCGCTCTCCCAGATCCGATGGACCGTCGAGGGACAAGAGGCGCTGCGGGTCGAGCTCACTCCCCACCGCGTCTTGCAGGTGAGCCCGCCCGATGCAACCTGGACTGGCACGGAAACGCTGCGCTTTCGGGCTCGCGACCCGAGCGGGTTGTTCGACGAGACGACGGCCACGTACAGTGTCCGCGCCGACTACGAGCCGCCCTTGGCCAACCCAGATGCCGCCGAGGGCCAGGAGGATGAGCCTGTCGTGCTCGATCTGCTCGCGAACGATGTCCATCCTCGAGGTTGGCCGCTCGAGTTGCTCAACTTGAGTCGCCCCGGGTCGGGTCGGCTCGAACTGCTGGGTGGCGGCAGGGTGCGTTATCATCCCAAGCCTGACTTCTACGGGATCGACGCCTTTACCTACACTGCTAGCGATGGCGCCGGCGGCCTGGCCCTGGCGCGCGCTCTGGTGACCGTCGAGCCGGTGCAGGATCCGCCGGCGCCCGCCCCGGACTACGCGATCACGGACGAGGATACGGCTGTCACGATCGAGGTTTTGGGGAACGACATTGACGCCGACGGCGATCGCCTGGAATTGGTCAGTTACACCCAACCTGCCCAGGGCACACTCGTGCGCACGCCGGCCCAGACCTTCGAGTATACGCCGCGCCTGGATTGGTCTGGTCGAGACGCCTTTTCGTACGCGGTGACCGACGGTTATCATCTCGCCACCAATGCGCCGGTCGAGATTCTGGTCAAACCCGTCAACGATCCGCCCGTGGCCCATCCCCAAGCCTTCCGCCTGAACCGCAACACCAAGCAGGAGATCACCTTCCTCGCCACCGACGCCGATGGGGACGAACTCACCTTCAAGGTCATCGATGCGCCGCAACGGGGCGAGTTGTGGAACTATCCCAAGGTGGCCACCTACTACCCGGAGAGGGGCTATGTCGGCTCGGACCGCTTCACCTATCAGGCCAGTGACGGCCGGACGGTGAGCGCGATCGTCTCGGTGGAGCTTGACGTGCTCGAACGCAACAACCCGCCTGTTGCCGAGGAGCAGACCCTCGTCACCAAGATCGATCAACCCCTCGCCCTGACCCTCAGGGCTACCGACGTGGATGAAGACCCGCTCACGTTCGAGGTCACTCGGCCGCCTGCGCGTGGCGCCCTCGAAGGCGGTGGCACGAACTACACCTACACACCCGCGCCCGGGTTCCTGGGCGAGGACAGCTTCTGGTTCCGCGCTCATGACGGTCAGGACCCCAGTCCCGAGGCGCGAGTCACGGTGAAGGTCACCGACCAAAACACGGCCCCTGTGGCGGTGGACTTCACGGTCGAGGTGCGCGTCAATAGTCCAACGAACATCACCCTTCAGGCCCAAGATCCCGAGGGTAATCCCCTCGAGTTCACCATTCTCACGAACCCAGCCCATGGACGGCTCTCGGACCTCGGGCCGACTCCGCTGTACACGCCGGACGCCGACTACCTCGGGCCGGACCGGTTCCAGTACCAAGCCAGCGACGGCGAGTACCCAAGCAACCCCGCCACGGTCACCCTGGCCGTCATCCTGCCTAATCGCATGCCCACGGCGCAGAACCAGTCCCTGACCCTGCCGGCGGGCACCGATTCGCCCGTGGCGCTGGAAGTGTCGGATCCGGACGGCGACACGTTGCGCGTGGCGATTCTGAAGGGGCCGCGTTTTGGCCGGGTGACGGGGGCGGGCACGAATTTCGTTTACCGCCCGAATCCTGGTTTCAGCGGCGTGGACAGTTTCACCTATAAGGCGTGGGATGGGACCATCTACAGCGCCGCGGTGCGGGTGACGCTCTTTGTGAGTTCGTTGGGTGGCGAAGGCCAACTCTACTTCGAGGCCATCAACCCACTGGACACTGGCGCGGTGCGCCTGAGCCTCAAGGTGGTCCCCGACCGCACCCTCCACCTCGAGATCTCGACCAACCTGGTCGAGTGGCGCCCCCTGACCTCCCTATTTCCCGGCTCCGCGACTGCCGTCGTGACGGACCCCGAACCGCCGGCCACGCCCAACCGTTTTTACCGCGCCTGGCAAGATTAACCGGATGACTGGGTCGGGCCGCATCTGCCGAAGGCGGACTGGGTGGTCGAGAACGGTTTCGCGGTCAGGCGGGAATCGCCTTTGGGCATAGGGGTAGGGATGGCGTCGAAGCGCCACCCCTCCCTCCGAACCGGACGGGCGGATTTCCCGCATCCGGCTCTCCGGTCGGTGAGTCCCCGCCAACCCTCGGACAGGTCTTCATGCGGGACTGGC
>Ga0194111_10001960_pt1 | contig 25066 bp, 17 predicted proteins | sample TA2KigC300mmetaG_FD_146194 | JGI IMG/M metagenome (GOLD analysis project Ga0194111, IMG submission 146194) | Freshwater microbial communities from Lake Tanganyika, Tanzania - TA2015033 Kigoma Deep Cast 300m | ecosystem: Environmental > Aquatic > Freshwater > Lake | place: Tanzania: Lake... | reverse complement strand
GCGGCCGCATCAACGTTGCAGACGATGAACTTCAGATTCACGGTTTCGCCTGCTTCCGGATAACCGTCGCCGTCGTTCACCGCCGGGTTGTTCGCAGTGGCATCATCGAACGGGCGATCGAAGTCGAAAACCCATACCCCGGGCTTGATGATCTCCGTCAATTCAACGTCGTCAACGTACCAGCCGGGCCCGATATCGCTCCATCCGCCGCTATAGGGCACGGCCTCGAGCCGGAACCTGATTCTAATGACCCTGTCGGCAAATCGCGACAGGTCGTACTCGGCCATTTCCCAGCCGGCGGAGGCGCCGATGTAGTTGGTCTGTCCGGTCGCTTCGTTCGGAAGGTTGATCCACCCGGCGCCACCGTCAACCTGCACCACGCAGAAATCGTACGGCACCCCGAATGGATTCCCCAACCCCATGCTGTACCAGTGGCGGAATCTCAGGCGCGGCAGCGAGCCGACACGTATCGGCTCCGACTCCAGCCAGGACTGCGTTACGTAGTCGTAATTCCCCGCAAGCGCCGTGCCCCAGCAGTTAAGGCCCGAATAGGCGGATGGCGGCCCGTATGTCGGCACGCCGTACTCCCACTGCGTGCCGATCCCGCCCGGCTGCCACCGGCGCACGCCGTCTTCCATGTCATCGACTAACACGCTCCGCGCCCACAACGTGGAAAACTTCGGATAGTCCGCCGGGTCTGCGCTGGCCGTGTTGGCAGGCACGGTTGAAACGTTGCCGGCCGCGTCCTCCGACCGCACCGACGAGTAGTACACAGTCCTCTGCGTCAGACCGGTCACACGGACCCGGTGAGCCACCGGCCCGGGCCTGCCCCATCCGACTATCGCGTCCGATCCCTGCCACGGGTCTGTCATCGGAACGCTGGTGGCGCAGCGGGCGTGTTCGCTGGACGGTTCGTCCGTCGTCCACACGATGTAGGCGCTGGTGTCGCTGACATCCTCGACGTGTATCGCCGAAATGACGGGCGGCACGTCGTCAACCGGCGCATTGGTAACGATCGCGACCGGGGCGCCGGTCAGAAAATCGTTGTCCATGTACGTGAAGACCAGCATGTCGCCGTGCTCGGGATCGGGCTCAAGCAGCCCGGCGATCGAGAAAGTGTTTGTAAACAGCGGCCCGAAGCCCTGTATCGCCAGGACAACCGTGTTGCTGGCCATGAGCGTGCCGGGATTGGCGATGGATACGAAGTCGCTGGAGTAACAACGCACCGCCACGTCAACGGAGGGCGGCAGCCCGTCGCCGTCGTCCACGCTGACCGACACCGTGGCGTCGGAGCGGTAGGCCAGACGGTCCAGGGACAACTCTGCCCTGGGCGCGTTCACCCCGACGGCGCGCCAGGCCGCGCTGACGCTCGGCACCCATGTCGGGTCCAGGTCCATCGCCGCCGATACCCAGGCAAGCCTCGCGCCCTGGTGGTCGGTGTCGGAGGTGAAGTAAACGGTGAGAGCGCGGTATGCGACCTTCTCCGCGTTGGCGATGCCGATGCCCGTAACGTTGTAGTTGATCCCTTCGTTATTGCCCGTGCCGCCTTCGCAAAGGAGGTAGAAAAAGAAGTTCTGCACGCCGGAGTTCTGGTGGACCCCGCCGTTGTCCATCGGCCCGCTGTACCAGAAGTTGCCGAGATAGCGTGTCGGCTGCTCGTTCCCCGCGCCGACGGTCGCCGCGTTCGCCGGGTTGCGCATGTCGCGCAGGGCGGTGGAAGACAGCCAGCAATCCTCGCCCAACAGCCAATCCGACCTGCCCCGTGAAACACCCGGATATGCCCCGCGGCCGTCGGGCTGCCCGTAGAACTCAACGCAGGCGCCGAAAATGTCGGAGAACGACTCGTTCAACGCGCCGGACTCGTAGGCGTAGGTAAGATTCGCACTGTACTCGGTGACGGCATGAGTGAACTCGTGACCCGCGACATCAAGTACTCCAAGCGCTGTGGCGGTAACGTTGTCGCCGTCGCCGAAACTGAAGTCGTAGCCGTTCCAGTACGCATTGACGTAGTTGATCCCGAGGTGAACGTTTGCCCGCGCCAGAGCCCCCGCGTCGTCAAAACTGTTCCGACCGTGAACGTTCATGAAGTAAGCCTGGACGGCGTCGAACCCGACGCCCAGCGACATCTCAGCCGGATCGCTGCTGCCCCACGCGTTGTTGTAGCGGAAGGCGTATGTGCCGTTGTCGGCGTATCCCGATGACGCCACGTTGTACACCTGCCAGCGCAAACCGGCGCTGTGCAGGTAATAAATGCCTGTGTTCTCGCGCCAGCCGACCACGCTCCTGGACCCGCCACCCTCGCCCGCCAGCACGTTGCCGGTTATGGTCGAAGGACCGCCGTTGCTCGTCGGCGGGGCTATGTCGTGGATATCGTTGTAACGAAGCAGTACAGCCCCGTTGGAGGCGTCGATCCAGTAGCGCCACCGGCCCGCTCCGCTGCCTGTGTCGGCGTAGACGATGGTCAACGCATATGCAAGCCGCGGGGCCGCTCCACGCGCGTAGACGACGAGTTCCGGAGCCTTCTCGATCGAACCAGCGGGCTTGCCGAGCGCCACAAGATCCTGGAACGCCATACGCCCGGCATCCGCCGCTCCTATCCCGGGAACGACGTCAACGTCGATGTCCGGCACGTACTGGCCGTTTACCTCGTAGGCATTGCCATCCTTGTCGAAATGCACGATCAGGCCGCCGCCGACAACATCCAACCCCTCGTGCATCTGCTTCACGCGCACATGAGTGAAGCCCAGGGAGTCGGACTGGGCCTTGCCGGCCTTGAATTCCTTCTCCGCATCCTTGACGCGGAACACGGAAGAGAGGTTGTCCAGTACAGCTATGGCCTGCTCGCGATTGGTCTTCGACCCGCGTCCGGCCAGCCCCTTGCCCCCGCCAAATACAGCGGGCTGCCTCAGGTCCACGCCGCGAACGGATGCGGGCGTGCCGAGCCTTGAATGCCAGTCAACCCGCGCCCCGGCCTTGCCGCCCTTTGCGGCAGCCTTCATCTGGCCGGAGGAAGGCGTTCGCTTCTGCTGCGTTTGTTCGGACTGGAGCGACGGACCGTCCTTGAGCCTGGTTTCGCTCCGGAGAGCGAACGCACTTTGGGCGGCCATCGCCGCCGCGAGAATGAAAGGGAGATACGGAACGCTGCCGCGGAAGAAGCCGCGGCCGACGCAGCGGTTGTTTTTGGCCATTCGACACACCCTCCAACAGTCAATCCCGGCCATGCAAGACAAGGCAGGGAACAGAATCTCTTTCAACGGCTACGGAAAGAAGAGTCCGGTCAGGGAGTCGCCTGTATGCTTTCCCGCTCCTTCTCCCTGCGCAGCAGCAACGCCACACGTTCCCTCTCAAGCTCCCTGAGCTCGGCGGTGATCTTGGCCTTGGCCATCATCAGCTCGCCCTTGTCTTTGCGGGCCTTCATGACCTCTGCGTTGGCGTCCTGAAGCGCAAGGCGGCTGCTTACAAACTCCGCGTTCTGCTCAAGCCTGCCCTGGAGCTTCTCCCGCAGAAGCTTTATCTGGTCCTCCATCTCGGCAATCTGCCTGTTCAGCGCAACAACTTCCGCATCCGCGGAATCACTGTTCGCATGAACAAGCGACAGCATCTTCGCGGAATTCTCCCGCGCCATCTCGCGGAGCAAGCGCTCTTTCTGCTCAAATTCCTTGATCCGGCGATCCGTGTCGTCAGCCCTCGCCGCGGCTTCAGCCTTCTTGGCTTCAACCTCAGCCAGAAGCTGCTCAACACTCTTCTCCTCGCCTGGAACAACCCGGCCGGCGACAGAGTCGGCAGCAAGCAGAACCCCGTTCCCGGACACCACGGCGGACACCGTCAACACACATGCGGACAAGATAAGATTGCGCGGCAGCATGGCAGTGAATTTCCCCCTGTTAACACTTACTCCAGAATCCATGAAACACCTCCAACTAGTCAACCTAAAACCTGCTTCTCGCAACGTGTTAGAACAGACGAACCACCACCGCAGATGTCATCACACAACCCACCCCCGACAGCACTGCGGAAGAGCCACGTCAAACACGTCTGTTTCCACCGACAGCAATAAAGATGTCCCATTCAGCGTGCCATTTCATCTCCCGCCCTGTAACATGCTGCATGCCAACACTTTCCACATTACCATCGTGTCCGCATGTCCACCCGAAACCGTTTGACCTATGCTCTTGATATGCTCATACTGCGCTCATAGTTGACTGATAAGGGAATTGGGCCGGTTCATTCCGGCTGGTTCTCGAGAGATGCCGTGGAGGCGCCCGGAAATGGCTGACAACGAAGACGCGCCTGTGCCTGGTTCTCACAGGGCCGATGCGCTCGTGGACCGGTATGTCACGAGCGATCTGCCGCTGCGCGCGATAGTCGACGGGCTTCCCGGCACAAGGGCGCCTGTCGTCGAGGCCATCGTCTACCTGCAGGACTGTCTTGACGGACGCGTGCTGGCGCGCGATGCGATGGGCCTCGCAGAGACGGTGGATCTGCACGGAAACGATCCAGAGCTCGCCGCGATCTTCCTGGCCCTCTGGGCCGACGTCTCATGCAGGATATCGCGCCCGACCGAGGCGGTTGCCCTGCTGCACCGGGCAAAGGCCGTTATTGGGGCGGAAACTCACCCCGAGATCCGAGCGATGGTTGATGCCGTGGATGCGCGTCTGGCCGATGCCCGCGGCGACAAGGCCGACTCCGAAAGGATTCTCCGCTCGGTTCTGGGCGTCGTTTCTCCGCACTCGCCGCGGCGTAAGTTCCACACCTGGGAACTGGCGGCTCTGCTGGCAATGCAGGGGCGCGCTTCCGAGATCGAGGCCGAACTGAAGGACCTCGCGTGGCGATGCAACGAACACTTCCCTCTTGAACGTGTCCTGTCCGTGAGATTCGTCAATGCCGTCGAGACCGGGCAGGCGAGGGACGCATCACACCTGCTTGCCCAGATCACTTCATCCCCGCTCGCGGCGCGCGAACTAAAGACACACCGATTCCGGGGTTACCCCGCTCTCCTCCGCCTGATGCACACCGCCGAGAACGCCATGCCGCCGCAACCGGACCCGACCGACCCGGAATGGGTGAAGGTGCCGACGGCTCTTCTCGCCAGGGACCATGCAAAGGCGCTGGCCTTTGCGAGGGCCGACGTGGACAGGACGCTCGGCGCAATCATGCAGTCCGGCTTCGCCTCCTGCAACCTGGTGCGCGCCGAACTGGCAAACGGCACATGGGAAAGTCCCAGACGTGTCATCGAAATGCGGCGGGCGCGCGGAAACCCGCACTACCTTGACGACCTGTTCCTTGCGCGGGTCGAGCTTCTCGCCGGAAACCGCAGGAAGGCCAGCGAACACTTCGCCGCGACACTCGATGCCGTGCGCAGGTACAGCGCCCAGGGCAGGCTGGATTTTGAACTGCGCCTGGCAACGGAAATTTCACGCGCCGACCTTGTCCACCTCTCCAGGACAGCGCCGGTGACCCGGCCGACGCCCCCGCCCCAAATGCAGTCGCAACGGAAGGAACCGGCGGCGTCGGCGCGCGGCCTCGCCGCCATCGAGGGCAACTCCGCGGCAATCAAGGCCGTCAAGGACTCCATCTCCAGGTTCGCGCCGCTGGATGCGCCGGTGCTGATAACCGGCGAAACCGGCGTCGGGAAAGAACTGGTGGCACGTGCAATCCACGACCTGAGTCCCCGCAGGGAACAGCCCTTCATAGCGGTCAACTGCGGGACCATATCCGACTCCCTGCTGGAGTCGGAGCTGTTCGGTCATGAGCGCGGCGCCTTCACGGGGGCCGAAAAAGCAACCCGCGGCATTCTCGACGATGCGGGCCGCGGCACCGTGTTCCTCGACGAAATAGGCAACATCTCCCCCAGGCTGCAGGGCGCGTTGCTCCGCGTGCTGGAAAACAGCGAAATACGCGCCGTCGGCAGTCCCCGCCCGCGCACCGTGTCGTGCCGCATCATAGCCGCCACGAACGCGCCGCTGGAAAGGCTGGCCGACGAGAAGTCATTCCGCCAGGACCTCCTCTTCCGACTGAAGAGGCTGGAAATCACCGTGCCTCCGCTGCGGGAGAGAAGGGAAGACATACCGATCCTTGTCCGCGCATTCCTTGATTCAGGCCGGCCGATAGGTCAGCACGCCGTGACGACGCGGCCCCTCTCGGCCGTTCTGCGTGACTACGACTGGCCCGGCAACGTCCGCGAACTGCGCAACGTCATCGAACGCATGAGGCTGATGCATTCTGATAAGCTCGGATACGATGTTGCCGACGCCGACCTGAAGATAAGGGCGGCCAGAGAGACGCCTGTACCCGATGATGAGGCGCACGAAACTTCCGCCTCTTCATCCGCACTCCCGGCGGCTGACCCCATCCCGCGCCGGCCAGTCCCGCGCAACGCACACATGGTCCTTGCATCGAGCAACTCCCCGCTGAGACGCATGGAACGTCTGCGGTCCCTGTTCGATCAGCATGCAAGGTTGACGCGCAGCGAGGTCATCCAGATTCTCGGCGTGTCGCCGAACACCGCAACGAAGGATTTGAAGACGCTTTGCGGCGAAGGCTACGTAGTGAGGGTGGAACCAAGCGCTTCTTCCCGTTCGTACTACTTCGAGAAAACCGGCCCCGGCGGCCCGTCCGGCGACTCGAACGGCGCGCCGCCGTCGGATTCGCCCGCGGGCTAGCGCACATTATTCATGTTCTTCGTCGCGAGAGGGCGCAGGGTGCGTCAGATCAACGGCTTGCCGAGGAGGGCCGGATGGCGGCGTGTTGACACACGCCAAAGTCGGCCATCAAGGTAAGTCGATGAGATGACGTATCATGTGCACTCGCAGCAGAAGGTTCATGAATAATGCGCGCTAGCTGCGGCGTCCGCCTGCCGGTTTGCGGGTGCTTTTCAGCGACGGCGGGGAGACGGAACACAGGCCCGGCCGCATGCAGTCAGGACCTCCCCCCTCGGTGTCCGCGTGGAGGGAAAATGGTCTTGCATTCCATTCCGATTCGGCTAACCTGCGCGCCTGCTGCAACCGGGCGAGCGTAGCTCAGTGGTAGAGCTCCACCTTGCCAAGGTGGATGTCGAGGGTTCGAATCCCTTCGCTCGCTCCATTCCTTTCATGGATATGCCGGTTGCCGAAGAGGGGAACGCCAGCCCCCATGCACGGCCGTCGAGCCGGGCATACCGCGTGGAGGTGTAGCTCAATTGGCAGAGCAGCGGACTCTTAATCCGCGGGTTCAGGGTTCAAGTCCCTGCACCTCTACCAACCGTCACTGAGGCATTTCGCGAGCCGACATCTTGAACTTGCGGTAGAAGACTGTGGTGGGCGAGGCGGGACTCGAACCCGCAAGCCTTGCGGCACAGGATCCTAAGTCCTGCGTGTCTGCCAGTTCCACCACTCGCCCAGCCGGAACAAGCCGGGCCGTGATCTCAGCCCGGCGTCAGCGGCATCATAGAGACTTGACGAAGCGTTCGAAAGCCTCCGCCCCGGCGCGGATGTCCTCCATGCTGCATGCGTAGGAGAAACGGATGTTCCCGTCTGCGCCGAACGGGGCGCCGGGCACCGCGGCAACGCCTTCCTTCTCAAGAAGACCCGCGATGAAGTCACCGGAAGTCATGCCGAAGGACGAAATGTTGGGGAAGATGTAGAACGCGCCCATCGGCTTCACGCACTTCACGCCTTTGACCGAGGAGAGTTTCCCGTGCAGATAGGTCCGCCTCTCGTCGAAAACCTTCACCATGTTCGCGGTGAAGTCCGGCGGCTGCTTCAACGCCTCGATCGCGCCGAACTGAGCGAATGTATTCGGGCCTGAAGTCGAGTGACTCTGCAGTGCCGTGACACCCTTGACCACTTCCGGCGGACCGGCGAAGTATCCAAGCCGCCAGCCGGTCATTGAGGCTGCTTTGCTGAACCCGTTGACGGTGATGGTCTTCTCGAAGATCTTCGGGGAAAAGCTGCCGATGCTCACATGCTTCGTGCCGTCGTACACGATGTTCTCGTATATCTCGTCGGAAACCACGTATATGCCTCGCGCGGCGATAACATCGGCCAGGGCGCGCAGTTCCTCGCCCGAGTAAACGCACCCCACCGGATTGGACGGGCTGTTGATGATCACGGCGCGTGTCTTCGGCGTAATCGCGGCCTCGAGCTGCGCCGGAGTCATCTTGTAGTCGTTCTCCTCGGCACATTCCACGAACACGGGCGTGCCACCCGAAATGCGAACCATCTCTGGGTAGCTCAGCCAGTACGGAGACGGAATTATCACTTCGTCGCCGGCGTCACAGATGGTCATGAAGATGTTGAAGAGCGAATGCTTGCCGCCGTTGCTTACGACAACCTGGTCTGGCCTGTAGTCGAGCCCGTTGTCGTTCTTCAACTTTGACGCAATCGCCTTGCGCAGGTCCGGCACGCCGGCCACCGGCGCGTATTTCGTCTGCCCCTTCTTCAGGGCATCCCAGGCCGCGGCCTTGATGGCGTCAGGCGTATCGAAATCCGGCTCTCCCGCCGCAAACGACCACACCTTGCGGCCCGCGGCCCGCAGTTCCGCGCTCTTCGCCGTAATAGCCAGTGTTTCGGATGGTGCAATTCCCGCCACGCGCCTGTTCATCAGCCGGCCATCTCCTTGCCTTGCGACGCGCCGCCGCCGTTCCCGTAGTACTTCGCTATCGTGCCGCTCACTGAATCGTCCTGCGGCCGGACGATCCCGAGTTCCCGAACAGCGTTCTCCGGCGAGTCTGAAGCGTGCGCGGCGTTCACCATTATGTCGCGCCCATACTCCCTCCGCACCGATCCGGGCCTCGCCTTGGTCGGGTCAGTCGTCCCGAGTATGTCGCGTATCTTGGACACCGCATTCTCACCTTCGTACACGAGAGCCAGGCACTCTTCGCGGGAAAGCGTAGCCTTCTCCCCGGCGCTGTGCTGCGACGGACGGAAACCCGTCATGAATTCGACGATGGACTCGAACTGCGTTTCAGCGAAGGCAGGCCCGATCCCCCTGCACAGTTCCCGGACGGGTCCTTCGGGAATCTGGAAGGCGAACTCGCGCGTAAGCGCATCGGACGCGCGCCTGAAGCCAATCCCCTCGAATTTCTCCGCCAGGGCGTCTCGGACCGGCCCGTAGAATTCCTCCGCCTGCGCAACCGTCATCGAGAACTTCCGCGCGGCCACTATCCTTAGGTTCGAAGTGGAGAGCGTGTCGACTATGTGCCCCGCGCGCTGGCTGGGAATGCGGAAATTGTCGGGTTTCAGCAGCACGAGCGTCCGCTCCACCCCAGCGCCCACCGGCACATCCGCCGCCGTTGATATCATCCCGCCGTCATCCGCGGAATACCTTGCCCACAACTTAAGCGCCTCGCCGCAACGCTCGACACATGTTCCGACAAGCACGGCCGGCTCGAAGTAGCGAACGTCGCCGTGGTCGTCGAGAACGTAGTCACCGTAAGTGTCGCGCACGGTCTCGCCGCTTCCCCACCTGAGCGTTATGCTGCCCGTAACCCGCCATATCTTCTCAACCGCCTGCTCGCCTTCAAACAGCAGCAGCATCACGCGCCGCCGGCGCCCTGTCGTGGAATCGGGCGAATAGTTCCGCAGCACGTAGTCCGCGAGAAGGTCGCGCGTGGCCTGATTCTTCGGGTCAGAACGCCGTATCTGGTCGGCATACTCCTCGGCAAGTCCATGCGACGGTCCGAACATCCGTGCGCCGACAAAGTGAAGATCAGTCCTGCCGCAATACCGCGCTATGACGCCGCCTGTCCGCGATTTCGCAATCGTGTAGGGGTTTATGAAGACAAAGGCGAGTTCCTGAGCCATTGGGAAAATCACCATCCGGTTAGTACCGCCCCACGCCGGGCGGCGACTCGCGAGGATATAGAGAAACATTCCCCGCTTGTATAGCCCAAACTGCCGACAGCCCAAACTGTCGCAGGAGCACAAATGCGGTTGGCACCGGCGGCGAGGTCCGGTAGATTCCATTCCACGTTCCGGCGGACCCGGGGAGGACTGAGCAATGGGCGAGTTCGCTGACAAGGCGAAAGCCGTTCTGGACCTTGAGATAGAGGGGCTCGAGAAGGTGCGCAACCTGATCGGACCGGCCTTCGAGGCCGCTGTCGGCATCTTCCTTGAGGCACTGGCCGGCAAAGGCAAGATCGTCGTTACCGGCATCGGCAAGAACCTCCATATCGGAGAGAAGATTTCCGCCTCCTTCGCCAGCACGGGCGCAACAAGCATCTTCCTGAACCCTACCCAGGCCCCGCACGGCGATCTCGGCGTGCTGAGCGAGGGGGATGTTCTCCTGGCAATAAGTTACTCGGGCGAGTCGGAGGAACTGCTGATGCTCATACCGATCGTCCGCCGCTTCGGCGTCCGAATAGTCTCCATCACCGGCGCCCCGGACTCGCGCCTTGCCGGACTTAGCGACGTCTCGATCCCCGCCACCGTGGACCGCGAAGCCTGCCCGTTCAACATGGCCCCCACCGCCAGCACAACGGCCACGCTCGCCATCGGCGACGCTCTGGCGATGGTCCTCCTGGATGCCCGGGGATTCAGGAAGGAAGACTACGCCAAGCTTCACCCGGGCGGCACAATCGGGCGCTCACTACTGCTGAAGGCCGGCGATATCATGAGGTCCGGCGACAGGCTGGCCTCGCTGCACGCGGACGCAACCGTGAAGGAAGCCTTGCTGGCAATGACCAGTGCCCGTTCCGGCTCGGCCGTTATCGTCGATTCTGAAGGCACGCTCGCCGGCATCTTCACCGACGGCGACTTGCGCCGCCAGATAGCGTCGGGCCACCAGGTGCTCGATCAGCCTGTCAGTGAGTTCATGACACGCAACCCGATCCGGGTGCGGGCCGACCAGCTTGCCGTCAGCGTCCTCAGCATCTTCGAGACACACGCTGTGGATGACCTGCCCGTGGTCGACGGGGCGGACCGGCTGCTCGGCGCGATAGACATCCAGGACCTGCCAAAGTTCAAGGTGATGTAGAAGCGCCGGCTCCAGGCTCCGCCTGACGATTGAGGGGCCGCCCCAGTCAATGTTACTTAACCTGAACCGGAAGAATTGGCGGGAGCGACGGGACTCGAACCCGCAACAACCAGATCGACAATCTGGGACTCTAACCAATTGAGCTACGCCCCCGCGGAAAGAGTGGGCGGCATGTTACCCGCAACGCGCGCGAGTTCAAGCAAAATAAAGAAACCCGTCATTACGCCGCGCCGGCCCGCGATCCGCCCCTGCCTGAACCAGCAACAACCGGATAGAAAACCGTCCTCGGCAGCACGTTAACAACCAGCACCGCGAGCCCGACATTCATGCCGGTCTTGCTTGCGATGTCCATCCCGCCGGCCCCGCACGCGGTCAGAACCGCCAGCCCGAAGATCATCCAAGCATCCAGAATGTAAGGCATCCTCGGTCTCGCCCATGCGCCGAAAATGCGGGGCCGGTTGTAGAACCAGTCGAACACGAAATGCTCCAGCAACGCCCCCTTCTCCCCGAACACCGGCATGATGTTCACCGCGCTGCGCGCCCATCTGCTGGCAATGAACCTCGAGAGCACTGGGAAGGCCGTCGCCATCTGCAGCGGGAAAGCCAGGTATCCGATGTACTTCACGAACGAAAGCGGCGCCGCAAGAACGTAGTCACGCCAGTCACGGTCCTTCAGCATCAGGTACACAACGTACAGACCACGGCAGATCGAGCCCGGCGAGATCGGCACAAGCTGGAATGCCACGACCACCGCGGTGAACGCGGCAAGCGCGTTGTCCCAGCTTCGTTCTCCTGGACCGGCGGACAGCAATATCCTCAGCGCGATTGCCGTGCCGACGGCGCCGGAGACAAGCTGCGTGACCGGCAGCGTGGCAAAGTGAACCGCAACCGATTTCAGGTACTTGACGATGAAGGGATCCCTGATGCGCGACATGATCAGGTCGTGCTCATTCGGATCGAGGGACCCGTCCTCGCGCCCCGCCCGCACAATCCCCGCCAACCACTCAACCCGCGCGGCCTCGTCACGGCAAAACCGGAGCATGAACCGCCACCCGTCCCTCACTCTACCCCCAACATAGCCTGGTTCGGCGATCGCCCTGTGAAGAACAGGCGGCAACAGCCCCACAGTCAAACGCTGTGCCCAGAATGCGCCGGGGCGAGTGAGAAGCTGTTTCGTCCGCTCCTCACCGGTTCTCCCCGCACGGTGCCATCGCGCGAGACACGACGAGATCCCGGCCCGGGCAAAGACCCTGAAGTATGCGCGGCCGGTGATCAGCCTGAAGACGTGCCTTCTTGCCGGCGACGACATCCACGCCAACCGTATCAGACGCCCGGCGACAGGAAGAAGTCCCAGAGCCCAGAACAGCGCGCAACGGCACGGTCCTTCGGCAAGTCTTCGCGCCGACGCGTCGTCGGCAAGCCCTTCCAGCCGCCATGCCTCGGCCAGGCCCGCGCGAACGTCCGCGCGGAGAGCCCGGTCGGTGAACAGGCGCAGCCCCTGGTGCGCGAAGTCGGGCATCCGCCGCCGGTAGGCCGCGTCCAGTTCCAGCAGCCGGTCAACCATCGCCGGCGCTTCCGGCATTTCGCCGCGCCGCGCATTGAAGAACGTCCTCAGGCGCACGGCATCAAACCGGTCAAACTGGACAAGCGACCCGCGCCGCGCCCCTTGTGCGATCAGCACAAAGTCCGCGGGGCTCATGGGCAAGAAAGGCAACAGCGTCAGCCCGGCCCTGAAATCAACCGCGCAGAGACCGTCCGCCGGACCGGACCCGGCGCGCGTCCGCTTCAGCACGTTCGGCTGGCTCTTCATCGTCCACCACTCGTACTGCCGGGCCAGCTCCCACGCGCCCATCTGGTGGAGAAGCTGCACAAGACGCATCATGAACTGACGCTTCGCCACGTATTCCGGGCTGCCGGTATCTTCGGGCCGGACAGTGCGCCACCGGCGCCTCAGTCGCGGGCGCGTGTCCGGCTCGAGCCGCCAGGCCCGCCCCTCCACCCACTCTCGCACTTCGCCGAATGCACGCAGCTCGGAATCGAAGAACGAGGCGTACACCTCGGCCACGGCGCCGTCACGCCCGAACGCCCGACCTGCCGCCATCCCGACCAGCTTCTGCATCAGAAGTCCGGCGCGGCAGGACTGCTCGTTGAGCTGCGGACTGAACGGGGACTGAAATCCGATCGCGTAGAGCATATCCCTGAACCGGCGCGAGAATCTGGAAGCCGGCAACTGGATCTTCACCGCGTACACCCCGCCTTCACGCAAGGCCGGAACACGGGAAGCGTCGCCGCGGACGGACTCAAGCACGCACCGGTACACCTGCCCCGCAAACCCGCCGCCCACGAACTTCTGGACACGGAAAGCGGCGCCGAACCGGCCTTCCGGCCAGACCGCTGTGCAGTCCAGATTCAGGATATCTCCTGGCTCATACCGCCGGCGCCTGAACGGCAACTCCAGGCGGGCTGACCCGGCCTCCGCATCGAGCGTCCGGCACAATTGAACCGAATACGACCCCAGGAACGACATACCGATTATTCCTCCGGCCCCACAGCCTTGCGCGTGCGCTTGATATCCGCGCGCCGGCGCTTGCCTTCAAGCATTCTGCGCTTCTGACGCTCGCTACGGCGTCGTTTCCGCCTGCGAATCTTCTCTATCTCCGCGCGACGGCGGCTTGCGGCGCCGTCGCGCTTCTCCTCAAGCTTGTCGCAAAGCTCCCGCCGCGCAAGAAACCTGTTCAGCGACCGTGACCTCGCCCTCTGACACTTGATCTCAATGCCGCTCGGCTCGTGCTTCAGGTACACGCAGGACGACGTCTTGTTGATTTTCTGTCCGCCCGGCCCGGACCCGAGGATGAACTTCTCCACGAGGTCCGAGGCCTTCACGCCAAGCGCGGCAAGCCTCGCCTCGATCTCCTTTGCCTTCGAATCACCAACCGCCGCTTCGCTCACCGGATCCCCCCCCTGCTCAGCGACTTCGCCGCAGACAACCCCGGTGGGCTCGCCCCGCCGCGGCTGCAGGAAGACGCCTGCCCTCATCCGTACCACACAGAGGAGGGTAACCGCCGATGAACGCCGACCCACACCGACAGATGCGGACAGGATGCATTAGAAGCTGGCGTCTCCTTCTGTAGCCGCGCCACGCAGGGGCGCGCTCTTCGGGCAACGCGGCCCTGCGTGCCGCGGCTGCAGACAAAACCCATCCGCGTCCATCGGCGTTCATCGGCGGTTACGTTCTATTCCATTCCCCGCCCACCCACGCAACCCTGCAAGCTTCTTGGCCTCGCCGGCATGACGGCTCTTTTGGGGTTTGCCGCCAACGTGCGTGTTGCTAGACTTGCGCCTAATACCAGATGTACGCAAACATCGGGAGAAAAAACGGCAATGTCTCTTGAAGTCGGATATCTCGGACCGATGGGCACCTACTCGCACCTCGTCGCCGAAAAGCGCTTCGGCCGGCGCGCGCGCCTTGTTCCTCTGCCGTCCGTTCTCGACGTCTGCTCGTTCGTCTCGCGGCACCCGCAACGCCGGGGAATCGTTCCGATAGAGAACTCGTCCGGCGGCGCGATATACGAGACCGTCGACATACTCCTTGCCAACCGCCCCAGGATCGGCATCGAGGAGGAACTCTCTCTCAACGTCTCGCTCGCGCTGCTCGGCAGACGCGGCGAGAAAGTATCCGTCCTCTACTCGCATTTCGCGCCGCTTGAACACAGCCAGGTGTGGCTGAAGAAACACCTGCCAAAGGCAACGCACCGCGTCGTCGCAAGCACGGCCGCGGCCGCCGTTCACGCCGCGAGCGAAATGAACGCGGCCGCGCTCGGCAACAGGCGCCTTGCAAGAATGTACGGCCTCGACGTCCTGGCCTACCCGGTGCAGAGCGATGTGCCAAACCTGACCGTCTTCTACGTAATCAACGGCGGGCGGGCGGCGTCCGGAACGCCCGAAAAGACAACCCTGGCGGTGAAACTCCCGAACACGCCGGGCAGCCTGTGCTCGTTCCTGGACAGGTTCCGGAACGAGGATGTCAACCTGTCGCGGCTTCTCTCAAGACCGATACGCGGATGTCCGCGGGAATACGCATTCCTGATAGACCTCGTCGGGGGCACAAGCGAACAGCACGTCAGGCGCGCAATGCGGGCTGCACGCAGAACCGTCGCCGAAATGAGAACCGTGGGATCCTACCCGACCCGCTCGCCATACTCTTCCTGAAACGAGACCGGAACGCAGGCCGCAGACCTACTGCTCGATGACGTAAATGTAGCCTTCGCTGCGCTGCCTGAACATTCCCGATGCCAGGCTGCCGTCGTCAAAACGCTTGTCTATCTTGGCCATGTCGTCGTCCGTCCTGTCGGGACGATACACCGAAACACCCGCCTTGACGCCAAACCGCTGGTAGTCCCAGTCCCACAGGCCGCCTATCGAGGTGCGTGCCGTCCAGTCCATCCTGGGCAGGTAACCGGCCATTTCCGGCGGGGGAACGCCAGGCACTTGATCTGCAGGATACGTGGCGTTCAACATGCTGTACTGCTCGAAGGACTGGACGGCAGTCCTAATATCGCTCACGAACTTCATGTCACGCGCACTCTTGCGCGACTTCTGAACGGACGGGATCGCTATGCCCGACAACAGCCCGATGATCGCCACAACGATCATCACGTCCAGCAGCGACAAACCAGCTCGCGGGTCACGCTTCACGGCCATATTGTACCCCGGCCCGTGAGATCCGCAAACACGTTTTTCGCTTTTCTGAGAATGGCGGAAAGAGAATCCATCGTGTATCCACACACCAATGTGTATGCAGGAAAGCATATTCGGCCCCTCTTACACCTCCAGTGTAATACTGAGCATGGCTTGTGCCAGCACCCTTGGAACAATGGCTCTGCTTTGGACGGACGACCGCGAGAAGCAGGCATCGTGCTCTCTGTCATCTCATAGGAATCCTGATCGTAATCGTAATCATCTGTTACAGAGAGGATTATGAGTAGGATTACGATTAGGATTACGAAGGGAAGTTCAAGAATCACAATCTCGCAAACTATTCCAAAACATCAGCAAATACGGGGTTTTGTGATCGTGAAACGTTGCCTGTGGGATGACAGTGCATCATGCTCTTGAAATGCATCGCGCGTTCCAGCACTCTTCGCGAATGCACTCAAGTGTTGCCGGCAGGTGGCCGGCCCGATGGCGATGGACGATACTCGCTCTCTTCGCGCTGATGTCGGCCGTGACCTGCCTGCAAGTTGTGGTCAAGGCGGCGGAGGGCCGGTCCGCCTTCGTCCGCTGGATGAGCGACACGTCGTCTCTCGTTGAAGGCGAATCGATATACCAGGTCGGGGAAGAAGGATTCCCCACCCCACCCATCGTCGCGCTGCTGCTGCTTCCGCTGCACATGCTGGGACCCGTGTGGGGGGCTCTCGTCTGGTGGGCGCTGAAATGCCTCGCGATGGGCGTCATACTCAGGACCATCCTCGTCGCATCCGACTCTTCGGAGAACCCGCTGCCGCCATGGGCGTTTCTTGTGGTGGTCGCGCTTTCCGCCTACCCGCTGACAGGCGACATGACGCACGGCAACATGAACCTGATCACCGGCGCCCTCGTCGCCATCTCCCTGCTAGCGCTGCGCGACTCGAGGGATTTCCTGTCGGGATTCCTCGCCGGCGCGGCGGCTGTCTTCAAGGTGACTCCGGGCCTGTTCGGCCTGTACTTTCTCTACAAGCGCCGATGGGCGGCGTTGGCGGGGATGGCTGCAGCCGGTTTCGCCTTCTTCGTTCTCATCCCCGGAACAGCACTCGGATTCCAGCAGGCCTTCAAGACGACTTCATCGTGGACGCGCCAGATGATCGTGCCGTTTGTCTCCGCCGCCGCGCCCGGCTACATGCAGGCGCGCCATGACAACCAGTCGCTTACCGGAGCGGCCTACAGGCTGCTCCATGACACTCCCGCAATCCGCGTCAAGTCCATGGACTGGGAAGACGGCATAAGGGTCAACATCGCGGCACTGCCACACCGAACGGTCGCCGGCCTGCTCAGGGCTGCGTTCGTGGCCATCCTTGCCGCGGCCGCCATTTCCATGCGGGCGCCGGAACACGACCGACGCAACATCGCGCACCTCGGCGAGTATGCGATCGTGGCTCTTTGCATGCTGCTCATCTCGGAGCGAACCTGGAAGCACCACTTCGTTCTCATAGGGCTCTCGCACGGCTTCCTTATCACGGTCCTGCTCCGGCACGCGGTGAGAGGAACTGCCTACAGAATCGTTCTGTCATGCCTTGTCGCCGCCGCCATCCTCCACAACGTGTTCATCGACGGTTTCATCGGCCGGCTGGTCAGCGATTACGCGGAAGCCTACGGGGTCCATGCCGCGGGAACCATGCTGCTGTTTTCCGCATGCGTCTACGCATCGCTGAGCCTTGCAGCCGGACAGGGTAGTTGCTTACCGCAGTCTCGAACCGGACTCCGTCGCGGCCAGGCGGTCAATGGTCGGAGTGCGGATCACGGAATTCCCGCAGCATCCGACCTCCGCCCACCTGAGCTGGTCGCAGATGCAGACAATAATGTTGGGTTTTGTCCTTAACATCGTCCCTCCGCCGTCCAGCGCCTACGCGCGCCCGGCCAGCTTGCTGCCCTGCTCGAAGAAATAGACGAGCGTGTCGTGCTCGACGTCCGGCGGGATGGAGTGGTCGGACTGAACGATGTACCCCGCCCCTTTTCTAAGCACGGGCAGGACACGCCTCTCCAGCTCGCTGTCAATCGCCGTGCGGTCGTTGGATGCAATAACGCGGATGTCCACCCCGCCGCAGAACGATATCCTGTCGCCGAACTCGCCGGCCAGCTTCGCGAGATCCATCCCGGCTTTCACTTCCATCGCCTGCAGGCAGTCCATCCCGGCGCGGATAAGGCCCGGCACTAGCGGCGCCACGTATCCGCAGGAATGAACAATCACTTTGCGCCCCTGCGAGTGGACGTAGTCAAACAGCTTCCTGTGACCGGGCATCACTATGTCCTCGTACATGGCCGGCGACATGAAGGGCCTCTCCTTGAAGCCCATGTCCTCGTAGAACCAGAATGCGTCCGGCATTCCTTCCTCGGCAAAGAGGATATCCATGTGCCGCAGGGTCATGTCGGTGTAGACGTTGACCATATCCTTCACCCAGTCCGGATCGAGTGCCATGCCCATGAGCATGTACTCGTGCCCGCAGAGCGGGTGCATCTGCTCGAACGGCGCGATTCCAGACCAGAGAAACGCCCTGCCCTCCGCGGCGGCCTTCCGTTTCGAGTCACGGTACGACTCGAAGGGAATGCGGCGCCTGTCAGTCGCCAGAAGCTTCTCGCGGGCATGCTTCTCCCACCCGTCCCGGTCCTTCACGAGAAAATCAACATGTTCCGGCGTGCCTGACTTGTTCTTCCAATGCCGCAGAGTCGCGCCGTTGCCGTTGAGTTTGAGCACGGTGTCGGCGGTTTCCTCGACAACCTGCTCTTTGAAGTCGAGGTCGGCGACCGAGCTCAGCCAGCCGCCGGTCCGCCAGCTCATGTCGAAGTGCAGGACAGCGTCTTCCTTGTCTTTCATCTTCCCCTGCGCCACATACTTCCTGTGGGTGTCGGCCCACAGGCCGTCTCCCCATGCCAGCAGGTCAACAGGCTCGCGGTTCAGCGCGCCGAAAAAACGTTCCTTGTGTGTCATCTTAAGAATCCCCTGTCATGTCACTGCCCCCCGCTCAGATGGGGCGGTCAGTTCCCGCGGATTGTAGTTCCGCCAGCGGCAAGCTCAACGACATTCGAAGCCGCGGACTGCGGGAGGATGCCGAAGTGCTCGACGTACCCAATCCATTCGAGGACTACCGGTTCAGGAACACGGCAGGCGCAGTGGGTGATAATGATCTCCGACCCGCCCGGCAACGGCCGCCAGGCGTGTTCGGCGATGCTGTTCATGAGAGCCCCGACCCCGGAGCACCTTCGTTACGATCCTCTGAGGAATCCGCGCTCCGAGTCAGCGGCAGGAAACGCTCTACAGGAGCCTCAACCTGTTCCGCCTCGGTTGAAGAGAGGATGACTTCGGCACAGACACCCTGAGCACCCCGTTCGAGAACACGGCCCGCGCACCCGGTTCCTCAACCGGCCCGGGAAACATGATCCTCCGCTCAAACCCCTTCATCCCCGGCATCCGCAACGTCTCCTGCGCCGGCAGGGAAATGACGCTGAGCAACTGGCCGTCCAGCGCCACACGGAGACAATCGCAGTCAACCATCGGAAGGCTCATCAGAACCGTGTAACCGTTCTTGTCCTCGCGCAGGTCCATGGCCGGCAACGCCACGTTCGCCCGCCAGTCCGGCTCCGGGCCGAAAAAAAGACTCATTTCGCGCATGCTGTCCGCCGCGCTTTCAAGCATCGCGTCGAGCTCGCGGAATACATCGTGGCCCGGCCAGGCGCGCGGCCCGGGAGGCGGAAATCGACGGACCCCAGCGTAATCACCCGGCGCCGGGACGGTCTGCCTCGCCTCCGCGGCGGCTTCGGATATCATCGCGGAGCACGCCTCCTGCTCCTTCTCAAGGCGGGAGAGCCTCGCCATGATCATCACCTGCAGGGCCAACACCATGGCAAGCACCAGCCTTTCAATCGTCAATACTCTGCCCTGACTCTTCATTCCAGCGCCCTTCCATCCAGAGACTGCATGCCCGCTGCCGCACCGGATTCACGCAAAAACCATGCCGCCGGATCCCCGCATAGTCCCCTCTGCCGCCCGATGCGAAATAAAGAGCGTCATCACGCGAAACCGGGACCGGTCCGCCTGCCTACGCGCTTCATTATCCGCCCCCGGCACCATCTTCAAATGTCATTGAGTGCGACTTTCTTTCACACCTGCGCGTCAGATTGCTCCGGCAAACCGCCATCCGGACCGGTCGCACAGGACGCGCTGCAAAGTAAATTCAGTTTGCCCCGCGGCCTGATTCGATTTGTAGCCGTACCGGTTGCGGCGGTATGTTTGGTGCTGGTCCGACACGGGAACGGGTAAATTCCATGAATATACCGGACAGGCGCAAGTCCGACCTGCCGCTTTCAGTGCTGGCGGTCGGCATGGTGCTGCTGATCGCGGCGATGGCCGGGTCAGGTCTTGTCGTGCTTGGCCGGCTTCAGCAGGACCTGGCGCGCGAATCCGCCGCGCGCAACGTGCTCCGGCAGGGGCGGCTCCTCACAGGCTATCTTGCCGCCCAGCCCGCTGTCGCACAGGGCGCGGCTGCAGACGGCGGCTGGATGGACTTCGCGCGGCTCTATGCCTCGCTGCGCGCCATGGAGCCGTCGCTGCGCTATGTTTCGGTCACGGATGCCGACGGCGTAACCATTTTCCACCGCGGCGCCGACGCGGTGGACGGCGACGCCACGGACGAAGCCCTTCGCTCCGTTGCGCTTGCCGCGACGCGCGCCAAACCGGAACAGAAACTCATAAGCACCACTGAAGGCGTCGTCCCGGTGGTTGCGTTCCGCCTCGAAACCGGCGCGGGGTCCAATGCCGCAAGGCATGTTGAGATCGGAATGGACCGCGCCGCGGTCGCCAGGGAAGAGGCGGTCACGGTGCGTGCCATTTCGGCAATGTTCAGGGTGTCCTTCGTGACGGTCATTGTATCGTTCACCGCCTGCGCCGTTCTGGTGCTGTGGATAATGCGCCGCGAGGCGAGGCGGGAGCGCCTTCGCCGCGAGGAGGAACACCTCGCGTTCTCGGGCATCATGGCAAACGGAATCGTCCATGACTTCCGCAACCCGATGTCGTCCGTCAAACTCGACGCACAGATGCTGCTCAAGGAGTCCTCGCGCCCGGACGGCCCGCGCCCCGAACGAGTCGCGGAACTGGCAGAACGGATGCGCGAGACGGTTGACAGGATGGACAGCGTGTTTCGAGAGTTCCTTTTCGTTTCCAGGCCGGCCGCGCCTGGGGCCAAACCGTTCTCGCTCAGCGTGATGCTGCGCAACTGCCTGGCGATGCTCACACCCCGCTTCGAGGCGGCCGGAGTCCGCAGCGAACTCGTGTGCGACCCACCCTCGATCACCGTGAACTGCCATGAACCATCTGTTCTCCGGGCCGTGACAAACGTGATCATCAACGCGGTGCAGTTCGCGGGCACGAACGGCCTTGTCCGCATATCCGCCAGGTCCGACGGCCAGCGGGCGTCCGTCCTGATCTCCGATACCGGGCCCGGCGTGGGCCCGGCGGAGAAGAAGAAGGTGTTCGACATGTTCTATTCATCGCGCCCGGGCGGGACCGGGCTCGGGCTCTTCATGGCAAGGGCCTCGCTTGAGCGTTGCGGGGGCTCTTTGTCGCTTGTCCACGGCGATTTGCACGGAGCTTGCTTCCGTATCGTGCTTCCGAACGTCGTGAAGGGTGCAGACGGGGAGACCAATGGAGAACGCAAGAATACTGGTGGTTGAGGATGACCCGGACGGGCGCAGGTCGCTCGTCGAGGCGGTCGCCGATACCGGGGCGACGGTGCATGCGGCAGCCACCGGCGATGAAGGTGTCCGCCTGTTCAGGGAAAAGGGCGCCGACGTCGTCATTTCCGACCTCGTCCTGCCCGACCGCGACGGGCTTTCGGTGCTGGAAGAGATCGCCCGCGTGGATCGCAGGATTCCTGTCCTGATCATCACGGCCTACGGCTCGGTGGAAACAGCCGTACGTGCAATGAGATCCGGCGCGTACGACTACATAACCAAGCCGCTTGACCTCGATGAACTGCAGGCCAAGCTCGCCCGCGCCGTGGAAACAAGCCGGCTGCGTTCGAAGGTGGACGAGCTTCAGGAGTCCATGCGCCTCCGCTACACCGCCTCGGCGATGGTCGCGCAGTCCCCCGCCATGCGCGAGGTCCTGCGCCAGATTGAAGCGCTCGCCGCGACAAATGCGACCGTCTTCATCAGCGGCGAAAGCGGAACGGGCAAGGAACTCGTCGCCCGCGCGCTTCATGTTGACGGCATACGCGCCAACGGCCCCTTTATCGCGGTCAACTGCGGCGCGTTCGCGGAGTCGCTTCTGGAATCCGAGCTCTTCGGCCACGAGAAAGGCTCTTTCACCGGGGCGGTACGCCAGCACAAGGGCGCGTTCGAGCGCGCGGATGGCGGCACGCTGTTCCTTGATGAAATAGGCGACGCGCCGAAGTCGGTGCAGGTGAAGCTGCTGCGCGTCCTGGAAGAGCGGGAAATCGTGCGCGTAGGAGGGCAGGAATCCTTCCGCGTGGATGTGCGGCTCATCTCGGCATCCAATCGCGATCTCGAAGCGATGGTGAAGGCCGGCGAGTTCAGGGAAGACCTCATGTACAGGCTGAAAGTCGTTTCGCTGCACGTTCCCCCGCTTCGGGAGCGGCGCGAGGATATCCGGCCGCTCGCGGACCGCTTTATCGCCGCGGCATGCGAGGAACACGGACGCCACGTCGAGTCAGTTGCCCCGTCGTTTTACGAGAAGCTTGAAGCGTTCGACTGGCCCGGCAACGTGCGCCAGCTCCGGAACGTGGTTGAGGCCGCGGTCATCATGTCGCCATCGCCCGGCCTGGACGCTGGCTCAATCCGGTTCGCGGGCAAGCCGAACGCCTCCGTCGCCGGCGAGACCCTGACAACGCCGGAGAATATGACCTTCGCGGACATCGAACGCGAGGTGCTCGTCCAGACACTCCGCCGCCTCGGCGGGAACAGGACGCTGACAGCCGAGAAACTCGGCCTTTCCCGCCGCACTGTCCAACGCAAGATCCAGGAGTACGGCCTGCCTTACTGACACTGTGGCACGCGCCCTGCTAAGACTTCGGCACTGCCGTGCGCGTTCACTTGCGTCCGTAACCGGGCGCGTATATCGTGCCGGCCTGTTTCCTGGCATGAGGCCGCTCTTTGACGGGCTGATGTTCTCGTCCCCGTCATGCGGCCGGTACTCAACCATCGGAGGAGCGCCATGCTTGAGGTAAGGGAGTTGCGGAAGAGCTTCGGCTCTTTCGAAGCGGTGAAGGGTGTGTCTTTCACCGTCAACAAGGGCGAGGTCCTCGGCTTCCTCGGGCCAAACGGAGCCGGGAAGACAACGACCATGCGCATGATAACGGGGTTCCTGCCGCCGTCGGCCGGCACCGCGATCGTCAACGGGCACGACATCACCACGCATCCTGTCCAGGCGAAGGGTCAGATCGGGTACCTGCCCGAGAACGCGCCGTCGTACGACTCGATGACGGTGACCGATTTTCTTGGTTTCACGGCCGAGGTCCGCGGTTTCCGTGGAAGCGAACGCCGCGACCGTGTGGAGGCGGCGATCAAGCAGTGCCGCCTCGAAGGCGTCCGGCGCCAGGCCATCGACACGCTGTCGAAGGGCTACCGCCAGCGGACGTGCTTCGCCCAGGCAATCCTGCACGACCCGCCCATCCTTATCATGGACGAACCGACCGACGGGCTTGACCCGAACCAGAAGTTCGTTGTGCGGGAAATGATCAGGAAAATGGCGGCTCAGAAGATCATCGTCATTTCAACCCACATCCTCGAGGAAGTGGATTCGGTCTGCACCCGCGCCATCATCATCGCCAACGGCACGATCGTGGCTAACGGCACCCCGCAGGAACTGCGGTCGAAAAGCCCCACCGGCCGGTTGGACGACGTGTTTCGCAGGCTGACCATCGGCGGAGAGGAGGCTCGCAATGACTAGCGCGCGCAACGTGACGGCTGTTTTCAAGCGCGAACTGCGCTCCTACTTCGAGTCGCCGGTGGCCTATGTGTTCCTCGTGGTCTTCCTCGCGCTCACGGGCTTCCTTACCTTCTCGGTGACCCAGTTCTACGAGCGGCGCACGGCCGACCTGCAGCCGTTCTTCTTCTGGCACCCGTGGGTGTACCTGCTGCTGGTGCCGGCGGCGACGATGGGCCTGTGGGCGGAGGAGCGCAGGAGGCACAGCATCGAACTGCTGCTGACGATGCCGATAACGCTCTCTCAGGCGGTTCTGGGCAAGTTCCTCGCGGCATGGCTGTTCCTGGCGATAGCGCTCGGGCTTACATTCCCGGTCGTGCTCACAACGATGTACCTCGGCAAGCCGGACATGGGCGTGGTGCTCTGCGGCTATGTCGGGTCGCTGATGATGGCCGGGGCGTGCGTGTCGGTGGGCATGCTGACCTCTTCGCTCACGCGCAGCCAGGTGATCAGCTTTGTGCTGGCGCTGGTGTTCTGCCTGCTTCTGCTCATCGCCGGATGGCCGCCCGTGACCGGCTTTTTCACGCGCTGGGCGCCGAACTGGCTCGTCAACGGAGTCGCCGCGTTCAGCCTTATGCCGCACTTCGAATCCATGCAGCGCGGCGTGCTGGACCTGCGGGATATCGTCTACTACGCGTGCGTGATGATCTTCATGGTGGCCGCAACGAACGTTGCGCTGGACAGCAGAAAGTCGGCCTGAGGGCCGGGTCTGGAATCGCGGGGGCAATACTATGTCGAAACATTCATCCAGTCTCAGAATGAGCGGAGGCCTGATCGGGCTGCTGGCCATGCTGGCCATCCTGGTCGCCGTGAACGTGATAGTCGGCCAGGTGCGTTTGCGCGCCGACCTGACGGAAGAGAAGCTCTATACGCTGTCCGACGGAACACGCCGCATACTGAAGGGCCTCGAACACGACGTCACGCTGAAGTTCTTCTTCAACGCGTCGTCGCCGGCCGTGCCGGTGTTTCTGAAGAACTACGCACGCCAGGTGGAGGACCTGCTCGCCGAATACTCGATTGCATCGCGCGGCCGCGTGACGATCGAGAAGTATGACCCGAGGCCGGACTCCGACGAGGAGGAGTGGGCCGGGCGCTACGGGATATCAGGGCAGCAGGTGACGCCGTACGATCCGCCGGTCTACCTCGGACTGGTCGTCGTCTCCGGCGAGGTGGAAGGAACTATACCGGTTCTCGATCCGCGCACGGAGGAACTGCTCGAATACAACATCACGCGCCTCATCCACCGGGTATGCAACCCGGAGAAGCCGGTCCTCGGCGTCATGAGCCCCCTCCCCGTTCTCGGCCAGTCCGCGCCGCGCGTCCCCTTCCCCAGCCAGGATGGCGGCAACCAGCCGGCATGGGCGCTGTTCCAGGACCTGCGCCGCGATTACACGCTGCGCGAGATCCCCGTGACGGCGGAAA
>Ga0194111_10001947_pt1 | contig 25161 bp, 16 predicted proteins | sample TA2KigC300mmetaG_FD_146194 | JGI IMG/M metagenome (GOLD analysis project Ga0194111, IMG submission 146194) | Freshwater microbial communities from Lake Tanganyika, Tanzania - TA2015033 Kigoma Deep Cast 300m | ecosystem: Environmental > Aquatic > Freshwater > Lake | place: Tanzania: Lake... | reverse complement strand
GGGGGGGGGGGGGGGGGGGGTGGGGGAAGGGGAAGGGGGAAGAGCCCGCGGGCAAGATGCCCGCGCTCCGTTCTTGACTGGTCCGCAGGCTGCAGCGGGGGAGTCAACGGTGAAGCTGCAGGTGCGTGAGTGGAAGGAGGTGGGTGCGGAGTATCGGCGGCGGTTGTTTGTGCGTGGGGGGGTGTCTGGGAGCAGTGGGAAGGCGGCTTTGAGTCGGGAGCAGATTAAGCGGGTGTTGCAGAAGGGTGGGGAGTTGAGTGTGGGGGAGGTGTTGCGGTTGCGGATTCGGCATATGACGGACGGGGTGGTGTTGGGTTCGAAGGGTTTTGTGGATGGGGTGTGGTTGGCGCATCGGGAACGGTTTGGGGCGAAGCGTCGGAGCGGGGCGCGGCGGATTCGCGGTGGGGGGGCGCCGCTGGAGGGTTTAAGGGCGCTGCGAGATTTGCGCGTATTGGGGATTTCGTGATTGGAGGAGGGACGGTTCGCGGGACAGGATGCGTGGGCGAGGCTTGTGGTGCTGAGCTAGCTGTGGCATTCAGAGCGGCTGATGAGCATAGGCATGGGCAGTGCGAGCGGCGGGGACCGGCGACAACTGGGTTGGCGGGATGGCGAGAGGATCGGCGCTGGGGCGTTGGGGTGTCGCTTGGGGTGGGGCTTGGCGAGGCGTTGGGCGCGGTTGTGGCGGTGCGGGGTGGCTTGCGTTGGGTTGGGGTGGGGCCTGGGGATAGGGTGCGTTGCGCAGGAGGCGAGGCTCAACCTGTTTATCTGGAGCGAATACATCGAGCCGGGGGTTTTGCGCGATTTCGAGCGTCGGTACGGATGTCGGGTGGTCGTGGAGTATTACGAGGACGACGCGGCGATGATGGCGAAGCTTCGGGGGGGTGGGGCGGGGCTGTACGACGTGGTGGTACCGCCGGATCATCGTGTGCCGGCGATGATCCAGTTGAAGCTGCTAGCTCCGCTGCGGCATGGGCGGTTGCCCAATCTGGCGAATCTCGATGCACGGTTCCGGGATCCGGCCTACGATCGGGGCAACCGCTACACGGTAGCCTACCAATGGGGGACGGTGGGACTGTTCGTGCGGCGCGTGGAGGGGCAGGCGCTGCCCGATTCGTGGGGTGCGGCGTTCGATCCGGCGCGGCAGGTGACGCCGTTCGTGCTGATGGACTCGCCGCGCGATTTGATCGGATGCGCGTTGCGTTACCTGGGACATCCGCTCAACAGTGTGGATGCACGGCACCTGCGAGACGCACGCGACTTGTTGTGGGCGGCTAAACCGCGCGCGCTGGGGTTCGAAGGGAGTGTGGGGGGCAAGAACAAGGTTCTGGGCGGGTTAGCGCGGGCGGCGATCGTCTACAGCGGGGAGGCGGTTCGTGGCATGGCCGACGATCCCCAGACGGCGTATGTCATCCCGCGGGAGGGGAGCATCATTTGGCAGGACACCTTAGCGATTCTTGCGCAGGCGCCGCAGCGCGACCTTGCCGAGCAGTTCCTCAACTTCGTGCTCGAGCCCGAGATTGGGGCGCGGATATCGAATTTCACGCAGTTCGCCTCGCCGAACCGGGCTGCTCGCCCCTACTTGCGCCCGGGCGACCTGGCCAACCCGGCCATCTATCCACCGGCGGAGGTTCTGAAGAGGCTCGAACCGCTTGCCGATCTGGTGGGGCATGCGCGCCTTTACGATGAGGTCTGGACGCATGTGAAGAGCAAGTGAGCGGGTCGCGGCGCCGACAGCAGGGGGAGGCTCGGAGCTGGGTGGGCAATTGATGGGATGCGCTGGAGATGCGGGGGCAGGCTGGGGCGGGAGCGCAAGGCGATGGAGCTCCGAACATGAGGCTGGTAGAATCGGCGCCGATGCGGTAGATTAGGGCCCGATGCCAATCGACGTGCAGGATTTCGATGCGGATGTTCTCGATCGCAGCCACCGGGTGCCGGTGGTGGTGGATTTTTGGGCGTCGTGGTGTGGGCCGTGCCAGGTGCTCGGGCAGGTTCTCGAGCGTTTGGCGACGGAGGCGCAGGACCGGTGGGTCCTGGCGAAGGTGAACACGGAGCTGCATCCGGAGTTGGCTCGGCGGTACGAGATTCGGAGCGTTCCGAATGTGAAGCTGTTTCACCAAGGGAAGGTGCTGACCGAGTTCGTGGGTGCGCTTCCGGCTGGGGAGGTGCGCAAGTGGCTGGGGGAGGCGTTGCCTTCTCCGCACGCCTCGTCGATCGAGCGGGCGCGCGGGTTGGTGGGGCAGCGCGCCTGGGCGGAGGCCCACGCGGCGTTGGATCCGATTCTCGCGGCGGAGCCTGGGAACCTGGACGCTCGGTTGCTGTTGGCGGAATGCTGCCTGCACGAGGCGCCGGGACGAGTGGTGGGGTTGCTAGCGGGCTTGGGGCCGGATTTCGAGCAGGCGAACCGTGTGGAGGCCTTGCGCACGCTGGCTCGGTTGGTCGAGCGCGCGAACCGGCGGGAGACGTTGGCGTCGGGGGGCGGGCGCGACCATTTTTTGGCGGGGGCGGAAGCGGTTCGACGGGGTGACTATAGCGCGGCGCTCGAGTCGTTGATCGAGGTGCTGCGTTCCCACCGGGAGTACGAGCACGAGTTGGTGCGGGCAGCGTGCAAGAGCGTGTTCTTGTTGTTGGGCGTTCGGCATCCGATTTCGGAGAGGTTTTACCGGGCTTTTTCGAGCACGCTGTATGCCTAGCGAGGCCGGGCCTTAGATCGGAGTTGAGGTGTCTGTGCCGCGGTTGCGCTGGCAATGGGAATGTGGGGGGGGGGCGAAGCATCACGGGGCGCCTGCAGGTCTTGGCGTTGCCGGACTAGCGCAAGGGGTCGATTCTGCGCTTTGCTTTGGTGGCGAGCTACGGTTAACGTGCGCCCTTGTTTTTCGCGGGTACCGGTGCGGCGACGTGAGCGTGGCGATTTCCCTATGATTTCCGACTTGAAGACGGTGTCTGAGGTTGGCGGGCGGACGGCGGTGATTCCGGCGATTCCGGCGGACGCGTATTTAACGACGCTGGACAATGGGCTGACGGTGATTGTGCGGGAGGATCACAGTGCGCCCGTGGTGTCGGCGCAAGCGTGGTGTCGGGCTGGCAGTGTGGATGAAGGGCGGTGGTTGGGGGCGGGCCTGTCGCATTTGCTGGAACACATGCTTTTCAAGGGGACGACGACGCGCGGGGCGGGTCGGATCGACCAGGAAGTGCAGGCGGCGGGCGGCTATTTGAACGCCTACACGTCGTTCGATCGGACGGTCTTTTGGATCAACGTACCCAACACGGGGGCGCGGGTGGCGGTGGACATCCTCTGCGATGTGATGCAGCACGCCACGGTGCCGGCGGAGGAGTTGGTTCAGGAGATGGACGTCATCCGCCGGGAGATGGACATGTGCCATGACGATCCGTCGCGTCGAGCCAGTCGCCGATTGTTCGAGGTGGCCTATACGCGCAGTCCGTACCGGTACACGGTGATTGGGTATCCAGACATCTTTAACGCGCTGACCCGAGAGGACATCGTGGGCTACTACCGGGAGAAATACGCGCCCAACAACTTGTTTTATGTGGTGGTTGGGGACGTGGATGCGCGGGAGATCGGCGCGCAGATTGCGGGTGCGTTTGCCCAGGTGAAAAGCCGGCCGTTGCCGCCGGCGGTGTTGCCGGTCGAGCCTCGGCAACTGGCGCCGCGAGAGGCGATCGAGGAAGGGCCGATCGAGTTGGGGCACACGCATCTGGCGTGGCATATCCCGGAGGTGCGGCATCCGGATGTGCCGCTGCTGGACGTGTTGGCGGTGGTGCTGGGGTCGGGACGGAGCTCGCGGTTGTTTCGCGAGGTGCACGAGAAGCAGGCGCTGGTCGAGGCGGTGGATGCCTGGACCTACAGCCCGGGCGACCCTGGGCTTTTCGGGCTCAGCGGGGTGATGGAGGCGGGCAAGTTTGCCTCCGCCAGCGCGGCGATGCTGGCCGAGGTGGAACGACTTCAGCAGGACCTGGTATCGACGGCGGAGCTGAGCAAGGCCGTCAAACAGGCGGTCTCGGCGCAATTGGCCACGCGCAAGACGATGCAGGGCCAGGCGCAGGACTTGGGGGGGAATTGGCTGATCGCGAGCGACCTCAACTTTTCGACGCGCTATCTGGCGGCCGTGCAACGAGCGACCCCGGACGAGCTACGCCGGGTGGCTAGGCAGTATCTCACAGCGGAGAACCGGACCCACTACGCGCTGCTGCCGAAGGGTGGCGTGCCGCAGCGTGTGGCGGAGCGGTCGAGCCAGACGGACCATCCCATCCAACGGACGGAGTTGGCCAACGGGCTGCGGTTGCTGGTGAAGGAGGATCGCCGATTGCCGTTTGTGGAGCTGCGCGTGGTGTTGCGGGGGGGCGTGTTGGCGGAGGAACCAGCCCGCAACGGGGCGACGGTGTTGCTGGCTAAGTTGCTGCTGCAGGGGACCACGACGCGGACGGCGGAGGAGCTCGCCTTGGCGCTCGAAGCGGTGGGCGGTCACCTGGACACCTACAGTGGCAACAACAGTCTGGGCGTGACGGCGGAAGTGCTGCGCGACGATTTCCGCGCTGGGTTGGACGTGGTGATGGATGTCTTGTTGCATCCGACCTTGCCGCTGGAGGCGATCGAGCGGGAGCGGCAGAATCAACTGGCTGGCATCCGCGCCCAACGCGATCAGGTGTTGCCGTGTGCCTTGCGGGCCATGCGGCGCGAGTTATTTGGCCCGCGGGGCTACGGCCTGGATCCGCTCGGGACCGAATCGACCGTGGCGGGTTTACGCCGCGAGGATCTGTCGGTTCTCCACCAGCGATTGACCGCGCCCCAGCAGGCGGTGCTGGCGGTTTATGGCGATGTCGATGCCGCCGCTGTGACCGTGGCGGTCCGGGACGCCTGCGAGGTTTGGGGGGCGTGCGCTGAACCGGAGGCGACGAGCGCCAGCCCCCGGGCCGCGGCGGTGGCAGAGGGGGCGAGGGCGTGCGGCTCGAGCGCCCTGCGTCGGGTCCGGGAGATCCGGGACAAGCAGCAGGCGGTGGTGGTTTTGGGGTTCCCGGGCACGAGCTTGCTGGACCCTGACCGGTTCGCCCTCGACCTGATCCAAGAAGCTTGCAGCGACATGGGGTCGCGGTTGTTTTTGCGCATCCGGGATCGGTTGGGCCTGGCGTACTACGTCGGCGCGCAGAACTTCCTGGGCCTGACGCCGGGCTACTTCGCTTTCTACGCGGGCACCGCCCCGGAGCGCGTGGCGCAGGTCGAGGCTGAGTTGTTGGCGGAGGCGGAATGGTTAGGTCGGGAGGGGCTGACGGCGGAAGAAGTGAGCCGGGCGAAGGCCAAGCTCATCGGTCAAAAGAAGATCGCCCGGCAGGACTTGGGCAGCCTAGCCTTGACGACCGCCTTGGACGAGCTTTACGGCCTCGGCTACGCGAATATCGACACCGAGGATGCCCACTACGAAGCCGTGACGGGCGAGCAATTGAAGGACGTGGCCCGGCGGTTCCTGCGGGCGGAGCGCGCGGTGCTGGTCTGTCTGGGGCCGGAGACGGGTGCTGCCGGCGCCTCGGTTCCGGGAGCGTCGGACTAGTAGCGGCGTTTGAGGCGGAGCAACCCGAACACACCGGCGCCGAGCAGCAGGGCGGTGGTGGAGGGTTCGGGCACCAGGAGGATCTGGCCGCGGATTTCGCCGCCGGAGAACGTGCTGGTATGGATGTTCACGTACCACTGGCCGGAGTCGAGCTGCGCCTTCTGCTGCGCCAGGCTAAAACCGCCGGTGCCTTCCTGGAGGGTGACCGCGCCGCCGATGGTGCCGGAGGTCGCGCCGAGGGCGGCGAGGCTGTTGAGTCCGTACAACACGCCCGCGCTGACGCCCGGGGCGGCTGGGCCGTGGATATGGCTGGCGGTGGTATTGCCGGACAGGCCGGAGAAGGAGAGGCTATCGAACGTCAAGGTGTTGCCGCTGAGGGTCAAGGTGCCGGAACCGCTACCCGTGCGAGCGCCGCCGCCGTCTTGGGCGGCGTCGAGGCTGACGATGTAACCTTGAGCGTGTGCGGCGCAGATGGGGAGGGCGAGGGCGGAGACGATGCTGAGCAGGCTTTTCATAGTTGATCCTACTGCGATAATTAGTTGGTTATACATATCTACAATGCTTAGCTACATTATCAGCAAAATGGATGGTGTCAAATGTGCGTTGCAGAGCTGTCGAGTTGGGTGCGGCCGCCGGCTGCGGGAGCGGGCGGCGTGCGCCGCGGGGTTGGTGGGCGGGTTGGGATTGGGGTGGCGGTCGAGTGGGGGAGGGTTTGGGCGGATCTGCGGCGTTACCTCAGCGGCAAGGAGGGGCGAGGTCGGCGGCTGGAGTGGTCCTATCCGGGCCATCTTCTCGAATCTCATGCCCAACCAACTCCGCGAGCGGTCGATGGAAATCGAGTAGGTGTTGCGCCTGGCTCGGCTGCGTCTCGTGCGCAAGACGATCTGGTTCGGGGACGTTCCTGCGGTCGCCTACGCTCGAAGTTCCCGAGGTGCGCCTCGATTTCTCGCGGTTGTCGATCTACGCGGGCCAGCACGGGCAGCGAGCCAAAGGATGAGGCGGGTGTGGGGCACACACGGTGGGTCACCCACACCCGCCGATCGCTCACACGAGCGAAGTGTTGGCTAGTCGATCTTCCGCAGGCGGAAGAACTGCCGTTCGGCGCTGCGGTCGGTCTGGAGGCTTTGGGCGGGGCCGGCGCCGAGTTGCGGTTGGGCGGCTATCGCGGTCCATGGGCCGTTCACGTTGGGGGCGGCCTCGAGCCGATGCGCGAGGGTGGCCGTGGGCCAGGAGAGCTCGAGTCGGCTGTGGGCGCCAGCGACGGGTCCGCGATTGATGAGGGTGCAGACCCAGTAATCGGCGAGGTTACTCATGGCGAGATCGGGGCGCTGATCGCGGTTGAAGTCCGCCACGGCCATGTCGGATGGGATGCTGACGGTAGTGATCCGGGGCGCCTGCAGGGTGCCGTCCCCTTGGCCAAGGAAGATCATGACTTGGTTGGCGGCACCGGCGCCCACCACGAGGTCTGGATGACTATCGCCGTTGAAATCGCCCACTTGGAGATCTCCGGGGGTGACTTCGGTCGAATAGGGGACCATGGCCTGGAAGGTGCCGTCTCCTTTGCCTAGGAGCACCCCGACGCTCGCTGCGCCGTTATTGGACACGGCGATGTCCAAGACGCCGTCCTTGTTCAGGTCGGCCACGCGGACTGCGATCGGCCGGTCACCGGCGGCCACTTCATTCTTGGCTTGGAAGGTCCCGTCGCCTTTGCCCAGCAACACACTCAGACTCATGCCGTTGAGGTTGGCGACCACTAGGTCTGGATGTCCGTCTTGGTTGAGATCACCGGCGGCGATCGAATAGGGCCGGGCGCCGGATTCGTAGTCAGTCTTGGGCAGGAACGAGCCGTCGCCCTGACCGATGAGGACGCTGACGGTGGTGGTGCTGGCGTTGGCCACGGCGAGATCGGGTGTGCCGTCCTTGTTGAGGTCCGCCACCTTGACGAACGTCGAGCCTGTGCCGGTGGCGTAATCCGCTTTGGGGTAGAAGCGGCCATCGCCTTTGTTCAAGAACACGCTCACGCTGCTCGATCTGTTGTTGGGGACAACCAGGTCCGGGGCGCCGTCGCCGTTGAAGTCGCCTCGGTCGATCCAGCCTGGAAACAGGCCGGTCCCATAGCTCTGCTCGGTCAGAAACCGCACGGGCGAGTCTGGGGGCAAGGTCGGTTTGGGCGGCAACCCGCTGCCGACGCTGGCCGCGTAGTTGTCGAAGGTCACATCGGCAGCGGCGCCGGCCTTGTAGGTGACGACGATCAGACCCGAACGACCGCTGGGGTGGTAACAGTCGTAGGCCGTGAGCGTCTGGAGAGGTGTGTCCGGGCTTGCCAGATCGTAGAGTTTGGCCTCGAGCCGTTCGCCCACACCGGTCAAGACCATGCGGTACTGGTGGGTCGGGTCCAAGACTAGCCCGAGCCGCTGGTCGAGGGTATAGCCCCCTTCGTTGCGCAGGCTCATGAGGGCTAGCCAATTCTGCTCCGCTCGGTAGGAGAACAAGTAACCGCCGGTTCGACCGAGGCCTAGTTGGTTTAATCGACCGGCCACCCCGAACTGGTTTTGATTGGCGTTGTCCCGGCTCAGCACATCCACCGCGACGGTGAAGTCGGTGTAGATCTCGGGCCGATAGACGCCCGCGCGGGCGGGGCCGTAGGCCGGGTTGGGCGTCGGAGGGGCGTGGATGCGGTAGGCGCCGCTGGCCACCTCGAAGGTGGCCGGGGTGCCACCGACCCCCTTCAACGGATCGTAGTGGGTCCAGCCGTCGTCGTTGCCGTCGGCGAAGTCATCGGTTTGGGTCCAGGCGGAGTTGGGCAGGGCGAAGCCGACTAGACAGGCGGCCAAGGCCGTGTGGAGCGTTCGGCGCCGCGTAGGCGCGCTTTGGGTCGGGAGGTTTGGTGTTGGTTTCATGTTAGGAAGGTCCCATCCCATTGTCTGGGTGTGGTCTGGGGGTGGGAGTACTCGTTGGATCGAGCAGGCGGACGGCTCCGAGGCGATCTGCCACCGCACTCGCGGTTTTGCCTGCCAGCCGTTGTCTGCGATCCGTCATTCGCACCCTTCCTACGGAGCCGGCGCGCAGATATTGCTCTCGAAGATCGCTTTTTGTAGTGGCGATCGGGTCGGGGCAGGGACTAGCGAGTGGAGACCAGGCAAGGTCTCACGGTTGCCTGGCTGGAGAGGCGCACGGCGTGCGGGCGATCCGCGGGAGCCAGGCTGGCGGCAACGCGGGCCGCCGGGGTATGGGAATGGGCCCGGGTTACTTGACGACTGGGCGCAGGACAATGTTGCGGTAATCGACCGCTTCGTGGTCGCCCTGGAGATAGATGGGGCCGGGGCGAAACGGATCGGACCACAGGGCGCCGCCGGTGCAACCGAGCAAGGGTTGGTTATCGATGATCTTGCGGCCGTTGAGGATCACGGTGACGTGCCGGTCCACGAGCGTGATGTCGAAGGTCTGCCATTCGCCTGCGGGTTTCTCGGCGTTGACCGAGGGTGCGATCCGGCTATAGACGCCGCCCATGTTATGCGAGTCGAGCGGGCGGCCGTGCGAGTCTGAGACTTGGATTTCGTAGATACCGCGCAGGTAGATGCCGCTGTTGCCCCTCTTGGGCACGTTCACTTCGAGGGTGAGGTTAAAATCCTCGAACTCCCGTTCGGTGCGGAGGTTGCCGTAGTGCTTGCGCGGCTTGCCTTCCTCCTGTACGGGCCGGTTGATGAGTGAGCCGTCTTGTGCGCTCCAGCCGTTGGCGGCGCGGGGCTCGACCAAACGCCAGCCGGTGAGATCCTTGCCGTTGAACAGCACAACGGCCTCGCCGAATCTCACCTGGGTCAGGTCCGGCTTGGGTGGCAGGGGGGGTATCCATTTGCCAGTGAACTCGGCGCGCTGGATTCCTTGCCCGTTCTCGCGCGGACTCATCAGGATAAGGCTCAGATGGTCGCCCTCGCGGCGGGCCATCAGGAGGTCGGTGAACTGCTGGGTGCGGACCACTTTGTCGTTGGCGTCTTTGCGGCGGACGTCGCGGGTCCGCGTCACGCAGAGGGCGTCCTCGTCGAAGAAGACGCTCGAGACGGGCACCACGCTGCCGCCGCCCCAGAGGATTCGGCCATCGTAGTAACCGTTCTCCTTGGTAACACCTAGCCAACCGGCGCCTCCCCCGGGGATGGTCAGTGCCCAGTGGCCCACGAACTGGTCAGCGGCTCCGGCGGGCAATACCAGCGGCAATCCCAGGACGGCGCCAGTCAGCAGCGCCAGACTCCGGCTGAGGCGATCGGACCTACGCGTGCGAGTCATAGTGCCGCCGTTATCGGCTCTCCAGCCGTTCGTCTCAAGGAAAAACCGCGACAGGAACAACAGCCGTGGTGTCACCGCTCTTGCTCTCGCCGCTCGGGTGCAACTCCATTTCCTTGGCGTGCGGACGTTCCTGTCCCGCTGGGGCGGGCCAGTCCGGCCGTGTCAACTACTACAAGACTGGCAGACTAACAAGGCACCTGGACGGTTGACCGACGCGGGAGGAGATGCCAGGGCGTGTCAACTACTAAGAGATTGGAGAATTAACATCAGTATTAGCGCTGTCGCTTAGAACCGAAGAGAGAGGGGGCAGACACCCGACATGGCCAGGCTAGAGGCCGGGGTCGATGAGGCGTGGGTTGGGTAGCTCGGGGCGGTCCGATACGCTGGGTAAGATGCACTTCCGTGAGCGTTTGCGACTAGGCGGTGGGCGTCCGAAAAAGCCTCGCTCCGTCTTGGCACGGTTGGGTAACGTGCGGCGCATGACGACGGGCACTCGACTCGGGACAGATGCTCCCGAACACTTGGCGCACGGGCGGCGCGTTGCGGGCGGGGGGGGGGGGTGGGCGGAGGTAGGGGTAGGGGCCAGGATGAGGTTTCTTGCGTTGGTGATGGGGCTGGTTGGGCTGCCAGTGTTTGGGGCCGACAGTCCGGTGCGTCTTGGGAACGAGGTTTTGGTGGCGGAGAACTTCCGCGTGTTGGCGGGGAAACGGGTGGGGTTGTTGACCAACCCGACGGGGGTGAATCGGCAGGGGCGCTCGACGATTGAAGTGTTGCGAGGTGCGCGTGGGGTGAAGTTGGTGGCGTTGTTCGCCCCCGAACACGGTTTACGGGGCGACTTGCCTGCGGGTAGGGAGTTCACCAACGGTGTGGATCAGGCTAGCGGGCTGCCGCTCTTCTCGCTTTACGGTCCCGGGCCGGTGCGCAAGCCCACCTCCGCCATGCTCAAGGGGATCGACGCGTTGGTGTACGACTTGCAGGACACCGGGGTGCGCTCGTATACGTACATTTCGACACTTGGCCAGGCGATGGAGGCGTGTGGGGGTGCGGAGGTCGAGGTGGTGGTGCTGGATCGGCCGAATCCATTAGGGGGATTGCGCGTCGAGGGGCCGATGTTAAACCCGCGGTTTCGGTCGTTTGTGGGTCGCTGGGAGGTTCCGTACGTGTATGGGCTGACGTGCGGCGAACTGGCGCGGATGATCAACGGCGAAGGCTGGATTACCAACGCGTGCAAGCTGACGGTGGTGCCTTTAAAGGGGTGGAAACGCGACATGACTTGGCGGGACACTGGGTTGCCCTGGGTGGCGACTTCGCCCAACGTGCCCCGAGCCGATTCGGTTCTGTACTTGGTGGCCACGGGGATGTTGGGCGAGATCGGCGGCGTGACCATCAGCATGGGACGGGACATGCCGTTCCAGTGTGTGGCGGCGCCGTGGTTGGATGCGGAGCGGGCTTGTGCCCAGCTCAACGGGTACGGCCTGCCTGGCTTGAAGTTTGAGCCGGTGCACTTCACGGCGGGGGGAGGGGGCTATCGAGGCAAGCGGGTGGCTGGGGCGCAAATCCGCGTTACCGACCCGGCGGCGGCGCCCTTGGTGGCGATCAATTTCTACAGCCTGGAAATGGCGCGAAAGGTGGGGGGGCGCGATTTGTTTGCGGAGGCGGTCAAGGCCGGGCGGCGGTTCGACATGTTCGACAAGGTCAACGGGACGGATCAGACCCGGCGCGCTCTGCAGGCGGGTAAGTCGGCAAAGGAGATTGTCGCGGCCTGGAAGCCGGGCGAGGAGGCGTTTCGGGCGCGGCGCCGGCCTTACCTGTTGTACTGACTGGGGTTGGCGTTTGCCGGGGTGGGCGCTACCGCTACGGAGCTTGGGGTGGTGCGGTGGTGGCGGCGGCGGGTTGGCCGAACCGGCCCTGGGTCCATTGGTGGAGGTAACCGCGGCGGTCGAGCACGGTATAGGCCAGCCACAGCACCAAGGCCAAGACGATCAGTTTTGGCCAGGGACTCGGCTTTTCGCGGTACGGATCGGCCAGGTCGCGGCGTGCGCCGGGCGGCAATTTGGCAACGCCTGTCAGGGTGCGGCCGAAGGGGACATTCAATTTGGCTTTTGCGTTCACGGCCCAGCCGTTGGCGTCGAGGATGGGACCCAGGTTGCGGCGGCGCAGCTTGAGCCAAGCGATGACCATCGAGGGGGTCGAGATCAGGAGCATGAGACCGAGGATGACCAAGGGGGCTTGCCAAGGGCTCAGGCCCTTGAACAGGCCCAGGAAATAGCCTGCGGCCGTTCCGAGGGCGCCCACGCCGACGCCGAGGGCGGCGACGACTCCGACATCAAGCTTCTTTGGTTCGGGAGCGGGTTTGGGCTTGTCGGCTTGCGCCACGGCGGTAGCGGCTCCTTCGAGCTTGGCGGTGGAAGCGGCGTCGGCGGCGGCGGCGCGCTTGGCGACTTGCTCCTCGATCATCCGGACGAACTTCTTATAAGGGGCCCAGAAGGCTTGGCGGATGCTGATGGGGTTGTCGACGATCTTGGTGATCGTCGCGTCCCAGTCGCGGCCTTGGCGGTCGTAGAAGAGGCCGTTGCGACCGACCATGAGGTTGTCCGCGTCGCCATCGGTGAAGGCCGCCACGATTTGTCGTTTCTCACCGGTGCTCTTGCGGACGCAATCGCAGTAGGCCAAGTAGGTGCCTGCGAGACCGGCCAGGGCGGCATGTCGGCCGGGGTCATCCACGGCGAGGCACAACTCGCAACTGCGTTGGTCCAGATAGAGGGTGCCGACCTGGAAGATGGCGAGATCATGACGCGCGTAGAAGGTCCGGAAGGCGACGAAATTGTTGAGCAACTGGTAGAGGTCGCGGTGGTAGCGGACCAAGCGTTCGACGGCGGCGATGGCGTTGGCCTCGAGTTCGCGGGCCTGGTCTTGGGCGATCAGGGCGACGATGGTCTCCTGGGCTCTGCTTGCGAGGATCTCGCGCAGGCGGGGCAAGCCTAGGGGTTCGACGGCGGCGCCGGCCTTGGCTGCCATCCAGCTTTGGTACGGGGCGAGCCTGGCGCCGAGAGCCTGCCAATCGGCGGCACTGAGCGCGGCTCGATCGCCCAACAGCGGTTGGACCGCCTCGGCGCGCAAGGTGGCGAGGGCGTCAGCCCAGGCGGGATTCACTCCCTCGGTGAGGGGCAGGGGCCGGTTCGGCTCGATCCGGGCCAGCGGGAAGCCGGCCAGTTCGGTTGCCGAGCTCGACAACTCCTTGGCGGCGAGGGCGAGGAATTCGGACTCAGGCCGGTTGAGCGCGGCGAGGGCGCGTTCATCGAAGGCGGCGAGCCGGCCACGTGTGAAGTAGTCGTCGACCTTCGGCTTGACGGCTTGGTAAGCGGCCGCGGCGCGGGCGGTGGCCTCGCCCAAGGGCAGTATCGTCGGGTCGGTTTCGGCCTGTTGCCGCCACTGGACATGGGCGTGGGCGGCGGTGAAGAAGGCATCGACCTTGGCTCGCGTAACGCCCGGTTGGCCGCTGCGGTCGGTCTCTGCGCCGAGGCAGTTCAGGATGTCGGTTAGGACGGCGCGTGTCGGTGCATCTTCGGCCGCCTGGACGGGCACGATGCCATCGCCGTTGAACTGGGTATGGGCGAAGATGCGGGCGGGGTCGACGGTGTCTGCGACGGAGAGGGTGGCGGCCTCGGGTTTGCCGAGGTTGACGAGGATTTGGCGTGCGGAAGCCAGGAGTTGTTTGCCTTCCGGCGTGGCGTCGTTCAGGGCGGTGAGCGGGAGCGCGTCAGCGCCCTTGAGCAGGTCGTCTGGGTTCTTGAGGCAGCGACACGCCCATTGGCAGGCGGCGATCACCTCGGGGGCGCGGATCCGGCCGTCTTTGTCGGTGTCGAGCAGTTCGAGGGTACGGCTGTCGAATTCCAGGCCGCGGGTGGGGCAGGCGAGCGCGACCCAGAGTTTCTGGTCGAGTCGATCGAGGGCGGCGAGGTCTGCACCGGCATGGAGGTGGACTTGGTCGAAGCCGCCGGCGCGGAAGAAATGCCAGGTTTTTCTGGCGGAGGACGGTGCGTTCATTTGCGTGTTGGTTTCTATTGCTCCAGGGTTAGTTCGGCCCCGGGCCGTCACGGACAAAGCTGGGGAACGGGCTCCGCCGCATGCTGATCGTGATCTCACCGGCACCGTTCGGACCCGCGAACGGTGGTCCCCCCCGACGGTTTGCGGGCGCCACAATAGCATGGGGCTGCCCGTTCGCAAGTGGCTTACGGAGGGCTTACGGACGGCTGTCTTGCGGATGGCTCGAGTCCTTGGCGAAGTGGAGCGCGGACGGTCACGTTCACCCAACGGATCTAATCACCCGGGTTCTGCAAGGCGCCTGCCGGATTTGACCTAACCCAGCACGCGGCAAGCGTCTCGCTAAGGATTCGAGCGGCTGGTTGCAGGCTTGTCCGCGGGGCTGCAAACGGACTACAAACGGGCTTGCCACGCACGCGCTTTCGGCCTACCAGGAGGCGATGCAGATCCCACTGGTGATGACGGTTTTGGGGGCGGATCGGCCGGGTTTGGTCGAGTTGGTCGCCCGGATCGTGGCCGAGCACGGAGGCAACTGGCTCGAGAGCCGGATGTGCCGGTTGGGGGGTGAGTTCGCTGGCATCCTGCGGGTGCACGTGCCGGCAGAAAGGGCGGTGGCCCTCGAACAGGCCCTGGCGGGCTTGGGCGCTCAGGGTTTGCAGGCCCTGGTCCGGCCGGATCGCTCCCGCACGGCGCGGCCGGAGCAAGAGCAAGGGTTGGCAACGATCGAGTTTGTCGGCCAGGACCGACCGGGCATTGTGCGGCAGATTTCTGGGGTGTTGGCGCAGCACCGGGTCAATGTCGAGGAACTGGCTACGGAGTGTACGAGCGCGCCGATGTCCGGCGAGCATTTGTTCAAGGCCAAGGCCACGCTGCACCTGCCGGAGGCGTGCGATGTGGCAGCGCTGCGGGCGGAACTCGAGCTGATCGCCGCCGATTTGCTGGTGGACATCTCCCTGGAACCGCTGTCGGTAGGCGCCGGCCTAGGCGGCGGCGCTGCGGCGGGCTGATCCGGCATCGAATCACCTTTGTTCAATTCATCACATGACCAATGAACCCGCTTCATCCAACACGTTGCCGCGCCGTGAATTCATCAGGCTGTCTGCCGCGTCGCTCGGGGCGCTGGGCGCGGGAGGCGCCGCGGCCCCCGCGGAGTCGCCCACCCCGCCTCCGGCAAAGCCCGCTCCCGCGCCGGCCAAGTCGAAGTATAACGGCGAGTACAGCGGGGCGCGGCTCAATCGGGTCGCGTTCCCGTTGGGCGGGTTGGGGGCGGGCATGGTGTGCCTGGAGGGCACCGGCGCGCTTTCGCACTTCTCGTTGAGGAACAAGCCGGAGGTTTTCAACGAACCGATGACCTTTGCCGCCCTATGCGTCAAAGGCAGCCCGAATGTGGCGCGCGTCCTCGAGGGGCCGGTACCGGCCTGGAAATTGTTCGGGGCGCCGGGGGCTGGTAACGGCGCGGCCGGGACCGCCTTTGGTTTACCCCGCTTCCGGCGGGCAGCGTTTACGGCGCGGTTCCCGTTTGCCACGGTGAAGCTCATCGACCCTGCGGTGGCGCTGGCGGTCGAGGTGACGGGCTGGAGCCCATTCGAGCCTGGGGATGCCGACCACTCGAGTCTGCCGGTGGCCGCCGTCGAGTATCGGTTCACGAATCGGACCAAGTCGCCCGTCGAGGCGGTGTTTTCTTTCCACGCCAAGAATTTCATGGTGTTGGGAGGCAATAGCCAGGGAATCAAGCCGGCGCCGGGCGGCTTTGTGTTATGGGGAGCGGGGGCCAAGGACAAGGCTTGGGAGGAAGGGGCCTTTTGCGCTGCGGTGAGCGATCCGGCAGTGAAGGTGAACCACGCCTGGTTCCGAGGCGGCTGGTGGGACGCGCTCACCATGACTTGGAAAGAGGTCCAACAAGGAGCCTGCATCGAGCGGCCGCCGGTGACCGAAGGCGGGCCGGCGCCGGGGGCGAGTTTGTTTGTGCCGTTCACGTTGGCGCCGGGGGCGAGTCGCACGGTGGCGTTGCGGTTGGCCTGGCACGTGGGCACGACCAACTTGCGTTTCGGCAAGGATCCCGAGGGCGCCTCTAGCGCCACGGCGCACAAGCCGTGGTACGCCGGCCGGTTCGCCAACATCGAGGAGGTGAGCGCGCACTGGCGGGAGCGGTACGAGGAGCTGCGGACCCAGGCCAAACGGTTCCGCGATTGTTTCTATGACAGCACGCTGCCGCCTGAAGTGCTCGAGGCGGTGGCGGCTAACCTGACCATCCTCAAGTCGCCCACGGTCATGCGACAGGCTGACGGCAGGTTATGGTGCTGGGAGGGCTGCAGCGACAACTCCGGCTGCTGTCACGGGACCTGCACCCACGTCTGGAACTATGCTCAAGCCCTGCCGCACCTGTTCCCCGCCCTGGAACGGACGCTGCGTGAGACCGAGTTCGGTCCTTCGCAAGATGAACGCGGGCACCAGCAGTTTCGCAGCGCCTTGCCCATTCGCCCGCTGCAGCATGACTTCCACGCCGCCGCCGATGGGCAATTGGGGGGCGTCCTGAAGGTGCATCGCGACTGGCGGATCGGCGGCGACACCGAGTGGTTGCGCGGCCTCTGGCCGAGGGTGCGCGCCAGTCTGGACTACTGCATCGAGAGCTGGGATCCGGAGCGCAAGGGCTGGCTGGAAGAGCCGCACCATAACACCTACGACATCGAGTTTTGGGGCCCCGATGGCATGTGCACCAGTTTCTACTTGGGCGCCCTGCGAGCGGCGGTCGACATGGGCCGCGCCTTAGGCGAAGAGGTTGGGGGCTACGCGGAGCTGCTGGCCAAAGGCCGGTTGTTAATGGAGACCGAGCTGTGGGATGGCGAGTACTTCGTTCAGAAGATCGAGTGGAAACGGCTCAAGGCGAAGAACCCCCTCGAGGTGCCCAGCTTTGGCGGGGCGTATTCACCCGAGGCGCGGGCCCTGCTCGAGCAGGAGGGCCCGAAGTATCAGTACGGGACCGGCTGTCTGGCCGACGGGGTACTCGGGGCTTGGCTGGCCCTGGTGTGCGGTGTGGGGCATGTGCTGGATCCGGACAAGGTGCTCGGCCACCTGAAAGCCGTCCATAAGCACAATCTCAAGCAGGACTTGACCGCTCACGCCAACCCGCAACGGCCGACCTTTGCTTGCGGGGCCGAAGGCGGGCTGTTGCTCTGTTCGTGGCCGAAGGGAGGGGAGCTGTCCTTGCCGTTTGTCTACTCGAACGAGGTCTGGACTGGCATCGAATACCAAGTGGCCTCGCACCTAATGCTCTTGGGCGCCGTCGAGGAAGGGCTCGAGATCGTGCGGGTGTGCCGCGACCGTTACGACGGTCGGCGGCGCAACCCCTTCAACGAGTACGAGTGCGGCCACTGGTACGCGCGCGCCATGTCGTCCTATGGCCTGCTCCAGGGCCTCACCGGCGCTCGCTACGACGCCCTCGACCAAGTGCTCCATCTCGCCCCAACCCTCGGCGGCGACTTCCGCGCCTTCCTCGCCACGGCGACTGGCTACGGCACGGTGGGGGTTCGTGACGGAAAGCCCTTCCTCCAGGTCGTGGCGGGCAAGATCCCCGTGCGCGAGATCCGCTACACGGGGCGCACCTCGGATTCCGCGTAAGAAACCGTCACGGGACGGCCGTGGCCGTCCCGCGTGTGGCTGGCCGCGTGGAGGCTACGGGTTGCGCTGGCCGCGTTGGGCGCCGGGGCGCGGAGCCCCTTCACGACGGGGTGCCCCCGGTTGACCTGGGGCGCGCTGGACGCGCTCTTCGCGGAGCTTCTTCCAGGTCTCCTTCTGTTCCGCGTTGAGCAGGGCTACGATCTTCTTGTCGGCTTCCTCGCGGATCTGGCGCGACTTCTCCTGCCGCTCAGCGCGATCGGTGACGTCGCGCAGCTCCCGCATCTTGTCGGCTTGGCCGCGCAGGATTTCTCGGAACTTGGTCTTTTGTTCCTCGCTGAGCTTGAGGGCCTCGGCCATCCGCTCGAACCCCTGTTGTCCGCGCGCTTCCGCTTGCGCGCCGGGGCTGCGTTCGGGGCGTTCGGGGCGTTGCGCCCGTTGGGCGCGTTCGGCGCGCTCGGCGGCCGTGGTTGTCGCCCCAAGCGCGATCAAGCCCGCCAAGGCCAGACCGAGTCCTAACCGTGATGTGAACTGCTTCATCGGATACCTTTCTGTACGTGCACTGTGTGTTCTCTGTGTGTTCTGAGGGAGTCGGGCGAGGTGAGCCCGATCTAGGTAAGCCCCGGTGAGAACCGAGGTGGACAACCGTTGGCAGGCTGGGCGCGGTCCTCTCCGCGCGGGAAACCGCTGGGGACATTCAAAGCCGCGGCGCGCCGTGGGCGGCGCGCCCTTCCACCGACTCTTCGTCCATCTCGATGACTCACCAGCACCCGGCGCACCAGACGGAACGGCCGGGTGGCAGGTTACAGACTCGTGCTAGCGGCTGCGTCGCTGCGCCAGGACCGCCACTACAATGATGATGCCCGTAAGCATCAATCGAGTAGCCTCTGGCACGGCATTGATGCTCAGGATTTTGTCCAGGTACCCAATCGTTAAGGTGCCCAACAAGGTCAGCCCGATGCCCCCGCGTCCGCCGGCCAAGGTGGTGCCGCCCATGACCGTAATCGCAATCGCCGTCAGCTCGTATCCGATCCCAGCCTCCGGGTCGCCCTGTTGTTCCTGAGCGGCCTGACACATCCCAGCCACCGCCGCCAACACTCCGCACACCACGTACGAAAGCAGCTTGGCCTGGCGCACCGGCACGCCCGATAGCCGGGCCGCCTCCTCGTTCCCCCCGAGCGCGTAGAGCTCCCGTCCCCACCGATGACGCGCCAACAGCACCCACACCAGCGCCGCGCAGACCACGAAGATCAACGTCACCACTGCCACGTTCCCGTCCAAGATCCGACTATCGATGAACCGGAACACGCCTGGCACCTCGACGTAGCGATAAGTCCCCTCAGCGTCCTTTACCGCCGTCGAGACTTTCATGCCGCCGGAGGCGGTCTTGGCCAAGCCGCGGGCAAAGACCATCATGGCGAGCGTGGCGATGAACGGTTGCACACGGAACCAGGCGGTGACACCGCCCGACACGCCACCGCAGGCGGCGCCGAGCAACAGGCAGGCCGGCACCGAGAACCACGGAGGCCAGCCCCAATGAATGCTCATCAGCGAGAAGGCGACCGCCACAAAGGCGAGCACGCTGCCCACCGCCAAGTCAATCCCTCCGCCAATAATCACCAGCGTCATGCCGCACGCCAAGAGGCCAAACACCGACGCCTGCCGTAGCGCGTCGCGGTGTGTCCCGAGCCGAAAGAAGGCTTGGTCCGCGTGGAAGACGCACCCCAGGATCAAGACCAAGCCCAAGGCCAACAGCGCTCGGCTAGCAGGGTTGGCCCACAGGCGCACCCACGCACTCGGCGAAGCGGACGGTTCCGTAACCCTCATGTGGTTGCCTCCGTGGACCCGGTGGATTTGCCCATGGCGGCTGCCAGGACCCGCTCGGCCGTCGCTTCCTGGCGCGAGAATGCGGCCGTGAACCGCCCACGGTGCAGCACCACGATGCGATCGCTCAGGGCGAGCAACTCGGGCAACTCGGATGTGATCAGCAGAATCGCAATGCCCTGGGCGGTGAGGGTGTTCATGAGCTGGTAGACCTCTCGTTTGGCGCCGACGTCGATGCCCCGCGTGGGTTCGTCCAGGAGCAACAGTTGCGGCCCAGTCTGCAGCCACTTCGCCAGCGCCACCTTCTGCTGGTTCCCTCCGGACAACCAGCCAACCTCCATCTCGAGCGAGGCGGCACGCAGCGACAACTGCCGGCTCAACCCCTCCACGGCCACCCGTTCACGCTGCGGCCGGCGCCAACCGCCCGGGGCGAGTCGGGGTAGATCGGCCAACGTGACGTTCGCCAGAACCGAGAGGGGCAGGATCAGCCCGGTGGCTTTACGGTCGTTGGTGAGCAAGGCGACGCCCTGATCGATCGCCACCCGAGGCGAACGGATCCGTAAGGGGCGGCCGTTCAGTCGTGCCTGGCCAGCCACCCGCCGGCCGTGCGCGCCGAACAGGCCCAGCAACAACTCACTGGCCCCCGACCCTTGCAGCCCGCCAATCCCCACAATCTCACCCGCGCGCACGCGGAGGGTAATGTCCTCGACCACCCAACGCCCCGCTTGGCGCCCGGTCAAGACCGAGAACCGGTCCAGCTCTAACCGGTCGGCGCCGGTCTGGGCTGCGTGCCTTGGAAACTGATCGCCCAGCTCTCGCCCCACCATCCACTGGATCAATCGGGCGGGTGGCAGCTCTGCGGCCGGGGCGGTGCCAACCTGTCGGCCGTCGCGCAGGACTGTGATCCGGTCCGCCACGCGTTGGATTTCTTCCATTTTGTGGGTGATGTAAACGAGGCCGCAACCGCGCTGTTTGAGATCGCGTATGAGACCGAACAGCTTCTCGACCTCCGGCGCGCTTAGGGCGCTGGTGGGTTCGTCCATGACCAGGACCTTGGTCTGTTGTGCGAGCGCCTTGGCAATCTCGGTGAGTTGTTGCTGCGCGATGGAGAGGCCTCCCACCCGCTGGGTGACATCGAGTTGGATCCCCAACTGGTCCAGCAACCGTTGCGCCTGCCTGCGCTGGGCGCGGTCGTCGACCCACCCAGCCCGCGTTAGAGACCGGCCCAAGAAGATGTTGTCCGCCACGGTCATGGACGGCACCAAGGAAAGCTCCTGGTAAATCACGGCGACCCCTAGTGCGTTTGCTGCCAGCGGCGAACTCGGGCGCACCTCCCTCCCGAACATCTCGATCCTCCCGGTGAACTCCGTGTGCACCCCGCCAAGGATCTTGATCAGCGTGCTCTTACCTGCCCCGTTCTCGCCTGCCAAAATGAGCACTTCGCCCCCGTAGATCTCGAGGTCCACACCGTCCAGCACCTGCACCGGACCGAACCGCTTGCCAATGCCGGTCATCCGGACCAACAGGGAAGGGGAAGCAACGCTGGTCTGCATGCGCTTGTCTAAAACGAGCGGCAGTGTACGGATCGAACGCGCCCCATCAAAGTCCAAACTGCCCGTGCTCGGCTGGGGCATTGTCGCCGCGCCGATGAAGTCGATTTGGCCGGTCACTCTTCCGCCTTTCGCCGTCTTGAATCAGCTCCCAACGCCGAGCCAGGCAGGCGGTTTGAGGGTTTGAAGCGCATCGAGGAATTGGGCTTGACCGCAACGCACCTCGGGGACCTACTTAAGGGAGTTAAAGGGTAAATATAACGAGACGTGATGGATTGGCGTCCTTGGCTCGTTGGGGTGGTGGTGCCTGCTATGGGGTTGATGGCTGCGACGGGTGCGCCTGCGGCAACCGTCCCAGGTGAACCGTCGAGCTCTGCCCCGGTACGTGGACAGACCGTCGCAACGCTCGCGGCGGGTTGGCAGGAGCTGACGAACGCGCGCACGGAGGGAGCGGCTCCGTTTGCCATCGAGGATTACATTTCGGCCGCTCGTTGTGCGCATTGCCATGAGACCGTCCACGCGCAGTGGCGGGAATCCGTGCACCGTTGGTCGGCCACGGAACCGTTTTATCGGGAAAGCGTGGCTTTACTCGAGGCCGAGGCCGGCGTGGCGGTCACCGCCCATTGCCAGGGTTGCCATAGTCCGATGGCCGTGCTGACGGGGACGGTGCAACGCGGAGAGCGCCTCCCCGGGCTGCTTGAAGCGGAGGGGATCTCCTGCATCGTTTGCCATTCGATCACCGCGGTCACGACCGACGGAACCGGGAGCTACGTCCTACGGCGGCCCTCGTTGCTGGACCGGGAGGGCGGCGACCCCGCGACTGGCGCCACAGACGAGGAGGTCCTGGCCGACCTGCCGAGCCACCGGCGCGCCATGCTGGCTCCAGTCTTGCAGACCTCCGAGTTCTGCGCGGCCTGCCACAAAGGCAACCTACCCACGCCGCTCACCGGCACACGGCCCATGCGAGACTTCTCGACCTATGACGAATGGCAGCAGTCGTCGTACTCCGGCCAGAGCCTGGTGCCCGGGGCGGCCAGTCGCTCGGGCTGCCAATCGTGTCATATGGCCCGATGGGCGGTTACGCCGGAGCGCGGAACCGCGAACCGGAAGCTGGCGTCGCATCGTTGGCTGGGCGGCAACATGGCCGTGCCGGGGTTCGAGGGCGCGACGTCGCAACAGGCGCGCGAAGTTGCCCGGTTCCTGACGAACGGGCTGCTGCGCCTGAGCCTTTTCAGCGTCGATCCGGACACCGGGGCGCGCCAGTGGCTCCCCGAAGGAGGGGCCAACCAGTTGGAGCCTGACCGGCAGGGGACGTGCGTAGTAGACGTGGTGGTGGCCAATCGGGGCATCGGCCACGCGTTCCCGACCCAACTCAGGGACCTGATCGAGGTCCGTCGAGCCTCGGGTACGGCCGAACCTCAGTCCACCGAAGCGGATCGCCTTGATCGACAGGCCGCGGCCTTGGCCTGGCGCGACCTGGGTCGCGCGCTCCTAGCCGAGGGGATGGCCGCCGAGGCGGTTGAGGGATTTCTGGTTGCCCGCCAACTCGCCCCCGAGGAACTCGAGCACCTGGTCGAAGCCGCGAATGCCATGCTGACCCAACCCGGCCCCGGAGCGCGTGAGGACGTGCTACACCGTGCCTTGGCGCTGGTGAGCGAGGTCCTCGCACTCGAGCCGGACAACCTGCTGGCGCGGTTCACCCAGTCCAGGATCCTCGCCGAGGCGGGGCGTTGGGCCGAGGCGTTGCCCGGAGCGGAAGCTGCCGTGAAGGCATTTCCGCGCGATCGACGCGTGCTCGCACACTTCGGCCAGTTGGCGCTGGCCTTCGGGCGAGTCGACGAAGCCGAGGCCGCGTTCGAAGCCCTCGCGGCCTTGGATCCGCAGGCAGCCCACGCCCACCGAGCGCTGGCGGACATCTACGGCAGCACGGGGCGCGAGCGCCAGCGTGACGCGGCACGGGTCCGCTACCTGGACTGGCGCCCCCCGGGCGAACCTGGTAGCCGCGGTGCGGCCTCACTCCGCGGCCATGTAAGGGTAGCGAAAGTCCTGCGGCGGCAGGAACGTCTCCTTGATGGTGCGCGGCGATACCCACCGCTCGAGGTTCAGCCAACTCCCCGCCTTGTCGTTCGTGCCTGAAGCGCGCGCGCCCCCGAAGGGCTGTTGCCCAACCACCGCCCCGGTGGGTTTGTCGTTGACGTAGAAGTTGCCCGCGGCATGACGAAGGGTGTTCATGGCTTGCACGATGGCGCGTCGGTCTTGGGCGAAGATCGCGCCGGTCAGCGCGTACGGCGAGGTCCTGTTGCACAACTCGAGCGCCGCCCCGTACTCCTGCTCTTTGTAGACATAGACCGTCAGAACCGGGCCGAAGATCTCCTCGCACATCAGCTTGGAGCGAGGGTCGCGACTCAACACCAACGTCGGCTCGATGAAATAGCCGCGCCGATCCTCCGCACCGCCGCCGCTGAGAATCTCGAGGTCTGGACTCTGCCGCGCGTAGTCCAAATACGCGGCGATGGACGCAAACGCCTGGCCATCGATGACTGCCCCCATGAAATTGCGGAAGTCGCACACGTCGCCCATCCGGATCTGACCGATCTCGCCCAGCAACCGCTCCCGCAACTCGGGCCATCTCGAGTCCGGCACGTAGACCCGCGAGCACGCCGAGCACTTTTGGCCCTGATACTCGAAGGCCCCGCGCACAATCCCCGCGGTCAAGGCCGCCAGATCCGCGCTTGCGTGTGCGAAAATGAAGTCTTTCCCGCCCGTCTCCCCCACAATCCGCGGGTAGCTGAAGTACTTGCGGATGTCCGAGCCGACCGCCAGCCAGATCGTCGAGAAGACGTAGGTGCTGCCCGTGAAGTGGATGCCGCCCAAGTCCAAGTGGTTGAGCGCCGGTGGCGCAATGACGGGCCCCGGCCCGGGCACCAGGTTGATCACCCCAGGCGGCATCCCCGCTTCCTCGAGCACTTTCATGATGTAATACGCCGGCAACACCGCGCTCGAAGCCGGCTTCCAAACCACCGTGTTGCCCATGAGCGCAGGTGCCGTCGGCAAATTTCCCGCGATCGACGTGAAGTTGAACGGACTCAACGCCAAGACAAAACCCTCCAGCGGCCGATGTTCCATATAGTTCTGCGCCTGCGGGGTCGAAAGCGGCTGGTCCTCGTACACCATCCGCATGAAGTGCGGGTTGAACCGCCAGAAATCGATGAGCTCACAGGCCGAGTCGATCTCGGCTTGATGGGCGGTCTTGCTCATGTTCAGCATGGTCGCCGCGTTGAGAACCTGCCGGTACTTGCCCGCCAGCAACGCTGCTGCCTTGAGCAGGACAATCGCCCGCGAGTCCCAGGGCATCGTCGACCACTCGGCCTTAGCGGCGTTGGCGGCGTCGATGGCTCGGTGCACGTGAGCCGCCTCCCCCTGATGATACACGCCCAGCACCTGCCCGCGGTCATGTGGACAGACCATCTTGGCGGTCTCGCCACTGCGGACTTCTTGGCCCCCGATGATCAGGGGCACCTCGACCTGTGTGCCGCGCATCTGATCGAGGGTCTGCTTGAGTTGCGTCCGCTCCGGACTCCCAGGCGCATAATTCAGGACCGGTTCGCTGACGGGTTGGGGGACGTGAAACACACCGTTGAACATGAGACCGGATGATGGCGAATGCCCCGCGGATTTCAAACCGTTTTTCCGCGAACTTCCACCTCCACCACAGTGATCTCATTTAGACTCTTGGGGCGTTGGGGTTGTTGGCGTCGGAGAGAGTGCTTACCATTCGATTAGGTTCGAGTCGCGGTAGATGGCGCGCGGTCCCTCGGCGCTCGGCGCACCTGACGTTACGGGAGGATTCTCTTGCCCATGCGTCCCTGAGCTCATCGGGCCCCCCGGTTGTTTCTACGAGGCCGAGAAGGGGCTGCACGACCATGGTCGGGTGGACGCGGACATTCGGGAACGGATGCTGGCGCGGATGGGGGATGTGTCGGAGTTCATGAAGGCGTTCAAGCAACGGTTCAGCAAGTGGTACAACATACGGCATCAGCGGTTTGGGACGTTGTGGGCGGAGCGGTTTCGGAGTGTGCTGGTCGAGGATGAATCGGGGGTGCTGGAGACGGTGTCGGCGTACATCGACTTGAACGCGGTGCGGGCGGGATTGGTGGAGGATCCGAAGGATTACCGGCACTGTGGGTACGCGGCGGCGGTGGCTGGAGATGCGACGGCACGGTCGGGGTTGTTGAGTTTGTACACGGGCGGAAGTGCGGGAGCGTCTCGGAGCGGGGTTGGGGCGG
>Ga0194111_10001944_pt1 | contig 25191 bp, 20 predicted proteins | sample TA2KigC300mmetaG_FD_146194 | JGI IMG/M metagenome (GOLD analysis project Ga0194111, IMG submission 146194) | Freshwater microbial communities from Lake Tanganyika, Tanzania - TA2015033 Kigoma Deep Cast 300m | ecosystem: Environmental > Aquatic > Freshwater > Lake | place: Tanzania: Lake... | reverse complement strand
CCAAGCCTATCCACCCTACAATTCGCGAAACAACAGCGAAATTCACCTCTGTAACAAAGTTTAATACCCAACCTTACCGTTAAATCCTAACCTTTTCGAAAAACATAGAGCTTGCTGCTGCCGCCTCGTTCGTCTTTGAAGGTTTTCCACCAAAAACCGAATCCTTTCCATAAACCCAAAAGAGCCCTGTCCTTACCACTGCGGTACTTCTCACTTAACATCGCGATATAAAAAGGATCGAAAGGTAAAGATTTTTCGGAAACACAGGCGAAGCCCGCTTGCTCTATTCTGTTCCGCAGCACTTTGCCTCGAAAATGATACAAATGCCTGGGCACATCCCAGGCGGCCCAGAATTCTCGATAATGCGCAGCATCGTTGGCTTCCGCATTGGGTACGGCTATTAAGAGGTAGCCTCCTTTCTTGACGAGGTTGGTGAATTGACGAATTCGTTCATCCAGGGGGTGGACGTGTTCCAAAACATGCCACAAGGTCACCGCATCGTAGGCCTGGGTTGTGCTTTGAAGGTATTCTTCGGGAAAGACCTTTAAACCATGCTTGGCCCTGGCTTTGGCGGCCGCTGATTCATCAGGTTCAACAGCTTCGACCTTCCATCCTTTGGCTTGCATATGGCCCGCAAAATCACCTGTACCGCAACCAATATCCATCAATGTGCCTTGGTTCGGAATCAAGCTGTTGATCCACCCTTCTTTTTGCTTGAGCGTTATTCGTCGAACTCGACGGTACAATTGGTTGATGAGGCCGGTCGCTTCTTCATCCGTATGCGATACATAATCCGTGAACTTGTAGTATTGACCTATTTCTTCGGGGCTAGGCCTTGGATTGGTAAAGCGAAACCCGCAATCCTTGCACTGACTAATGTTAAAAATTTCGCCACTCACCGAGAAGTCTTTGACTTTAAGAAAGCTTGTTAGAGCTTTGCTCTGGCAAAGAGGGCACTGTTCAAGGGTTTCCACAATTGGGGTGTTCTAGCGTCTGTAAAAATCGGTGTTTTTGGGCTAAAATCAACTTTTTCGGTTCAAATGGACCATGAGCACACTAAGATCCGCGGGGTTAATGCCGCTAATACGCGATGCTTGGCCTAGGTTTTCGGGTTTGTGCTGATCCAATTTTTCGGCAGCCTCCAATGACAGCCCTGAAACCAAACGGTATTCAAAATCTGGTCGCATTCGAATTTGTTCCAGACCAGCCATGCTTTCGGCCCACTTCTGTTCGCGCTCCAAATACGAAGCGTATTTAATTAAAATTTCTGCCCCTGTTGCGCTTTCCTCCAAAATTCCCCCCATGAAGGTCTTTAAAGCAGGGCTCACCAAGGCCAAATTTTCCAGATGAATACCGGGCCGTAACAACAATTGATCCATACGGATTTTCTGAAGAATTGCCGATTGGCCCGTGGGCACAAAGTGGGGATTAAATTCCTCGGGTTGAATGGATTGTGATCCAAGAAACTTGCTCATCGCGGCCATTTCTTCGATCTTTTTCTGTACCTCGTCGAAGCATTCCTTGGGCAATAGCCCCGAGGAATGCCCTATCTCGCTCAACCGCAAGTCAGCGTTATCCTGCCGTAACATTATACGATATTCAGCGCGGGATGTGAACATTCGGTACGGTTCGTCGGTTCCCTTGGAGACCAAATCATCTATCAACACACCGATATAAGCCTCTGATCTTCTGAGGATTATAGGCTCTTCGTCCTTCACCGCTCGGCAAGCATTCATGCCTGCGATCAAGCCTTGTCCTGCAGCCTCCTCGTAGCCGGTCGTTCCGTTAATTTGACCCGCCAAATAAAGCCCCTCAATCGCCTTGCTTTCCAAAGAAGATTTCAGTTGGGTCGGAAAGAAAAAATCATATTCAATCGCATAGCCCGGCCTAAAAATCCTGGCCTTCTCAAATCCTTTGACCTGCCGTAAGGCTTTGACTTGGACCTCCTCTGGCAAGGAAGTCGAAAAACCATTCACGTACACCTCTACGGTATTCCAACCCTCTGGCTCCACAAAGAGCTGATGCCGGCCTCTTTCGGCAAAGCGATTTATTTTGTCTTCAATGCTGGGGCAATACCTCGGGCCTATGCCCTGAATACGGCCCGTAAACATTGGCGATTGCTCAAATCCCTCCTTAAGGATCTCATGCACCTGGGGGTCTGTATAGGTAATCCAACAACTCATCTGTTGCTCCAGGGCCTTGCTTTGAGGCCTATAGGAGAATTTACCTGGTTTTTCATCCCCTTTTTGTTCTTCCATGACGGAATAATCCAGGCTACGTCCATCCACACGGGGCGGTGTTCCTGTCTTCATCCTCCCGCTGGCTAAGCCCATCGATTGTAATTGCTCGGTAATTCCAAAGGACGCGGACTCTCCCGCCCTTCCTCCACCCAATTGTTGATTTCCTACATGGATCAACCCGTTAAGAAAGGTTCCTGTGGTCAAAATAACCTTTCGGGCCCTGATGGTTTGACCCAAGCCTGTAATGACCCCTTTCACCCTGTCTCCCTCCAAACATAGCGCCTTTACCGTGTCTTGCCTAAAATCCAGTCCTTGGATCTGTTCTAACAAATAGCGCCAATGCGCTGCGAACATCACGCGGTCATTCTGGGTTCGGGGGCTCCACATCGCCGGGCCTTTGGATCGGTTCAGCATTCTAAATTGTAAGGCCGAATAATCGGATACCAAGCCCGACAAGCCCCCTAAAGCATCAATTTCCCGAACAATTTGTCCTTTGGCTACGCCACCCATGGCGGGATTGCATGACATTTGCCCTATGGTTTGCAAATTCATGCTGATCAAGAGCGTTGAGGCTCCCATACCGGCTGCCGCTGCCGCTGCCTCACAGCCCGCATGGCCCGCCCCTACAACAATAATGTCGTAATCAAATTGTTCCACGTGGAACTTTTAAGTTGGTTGTCATCGGTCCCGCAACTAGAGGGACGCAAAAATAGCCAAGGCCCTGTCCTCGGCCTCACGCATTTGTTTTTGATCCTCCGAATTCTTATCGTCGTATCCAATAAGATGCAAAAGGCCGTGAACCATGACGCGGCGCATTTCTTCCTGAGGTGTTGAGCCCCAATCGGCGCTTTGCTTGGTGACCCGTTCTGGACAAATGCAACATTCCCCCCAAACGGTAACCCGACCGAAGGGGTTTAAATGCGTAGCCCGATCAGATAGTCCGTCTTGAAGGGCTAAGGACCCTCCAGTATTTCTCTCTCCGTAATCAAACGTAAGAATGTCGGTGTCGCCCTCGTGTCCCAAATGCCTCATGTTGAGATCGGCCATCCATCCGGAAGGACCAAAAGCATAGGAAAGTTCCGGGCCCTTCACCCCATAATCTTCAGCAATCTTCTCCAGCCATTGGCGCAATTTTCGCCGGCCTTGGGGCAAAGGTGTTTCTTCTACGGAAACAAAGGATATCATTTGAGGCTTTGAATACGTAGAAGATTCTGCTGGTAGCGAAAATTACGCTCCTTATAATACGAATTGAGTTCCATCCACACGGGTCTGTATAAGGCTTGTTCTCGACGCTTTTGACGAAGAAGTTCTTCCAGGGCGGCATTTCGAGGCTTAAATTCCCTTGATTTAGCGCTCTCGGAAGCTCTGCTTTGCTCCATTTCGCGCTCTTGCTCGGCTTTTTCGGCTTCCAACATGCGGCTTAGAATTTGTTGCTGCCTTTGTAGGCTTTCCTGGGTAAGCCGCTTATTGACCAATTCTTTTTCGGTTTGTTCCATTTGCTGAATCGCCTCTTGCATGGATTTGTTCCCGTTACCACCTTTGCCCTCCTTGTTCATTTCCTTCATAATCTTTTCCATTTCCCGGCGGATGGCCTCCTGTTGGGCAACCATTTGAGCAAATTCCTTACCCCCCTCGCCTCGTTGGGGTTTGGGACTCCCTTTTTGCTCGCCGGATTTGGGGCCTTTGTTTTTACCCATCTGCTCCTGCATCTGATCGCTTAATTTCTTTTGCATGGAGCGAAGGCGGGACATTCCAGAGCCGCCGGCTTTGGGTTTTTTACATTGTTGATTACCGGGCATTTTGTTGGCCTTTTGTTCGGTGGCCTGCTGAAGAAGTTCCGAAAGGAGGTTCGCCAGATTGTTAGCGGCCGTCATGGTGTATTGCTGTTTGGCCTTGGCCCCCGCGATATCCCGCACCGTTAAGCGATCCAGGCCCGCCTTGAATTGGCTTTCCAGTTCAGACATTTCTTTTTGGATTGGGGCTTGGATCTGCCAAACCCTTTTGGACAAGGCCTCCAGACTATCCTTGATGAGGTCGTATTGATCTCTAAGGCGGAATTGATCCCTTGAAATTTGAACAAAGGCCTGCGAATACCCACTTTGGTCCTTGAGTCGGTCAATGAGTTTCTCTTGGTCAAAGGAGAATTTCAATACCTGTCCTAACAACCTTCGCATAGCCTTCAGGTCTTCTTCAATTTCCTCCATTTCCTGGGCCTCGAGCTGTTCTTTCATTTGAGAAGACATTTTCTGCATACCCGAAGCGGCCTTTTGTTGCTTTTGAGCGGCTTTTGGGCGGCTTTTGCCGCCTTTGGCCTCCTCCAAAGCCTCTTGCTGGTCCTTTTGTACCTCTTCGCCCATTTCCTTTAAGCCGTCCAAGTCCTTGGGGCGATCCAACTCTTGATTCTTAGCTTCTGTTTCTTTCAATTCCTTCATCAATTCATCCATCTCCTTTCGTAATTGGTCTTGCTCCCGGGCAGATTCCTGAAGGTCTTTGTTGCCTTTGGTCTCTTTGGAAAGCTCTTCCTGCCTTTTGGCCAAGTCATCCAATTTTCGACCAGCGCGCTCGAGGCGGTCCTCAACCTCTAACTCCTTGAAAAACTGCAACATACGATCTAACTCCTTGGCGACTTTGTCCTGGTCGCTTTGCAATTTTTCCAATTGCCTCTGTACTTCTGATTTGTCAGCCTCATCCCGTAACATTTTCTCAATATTACGCAGTATTTCCTTCATTTCTTCGTTCAGAAGGCGCTCCGCCATTTCTTGGATTTGTTGCTGTTTATCAAGGATTTCCTTTTGTTGAGAGGGTGTTTTGTTTTGTTGTTGTAACTCTAGTTTTTGCTGAATTTCCTGGATTTCGGAGGTGGTTTCTTGCTGTTGCTTGAGAAGTTCTTCCAGGGCCTTTCGGTCTTCCCAGCCCATTTCTTTTTGCTGTTTGAGCTTTTGGACAAGCTTTTCGGTTTGATTTTCAGCGCGTTGAAGGTCTTTTTGGGCGGCCTCCATGCCAGTCGCCGCTTCTTTACTTAAGGCTTCCACGGCCTTTTCTTTCTCGGTTTCCGAAAGGGTTTGTATTTCAAAATAAGCGGTCCGCGTACGCTGCGGGCCTTGCAGGCCGTTGTTGTCCTCCACCTCAAAACAATAACGCAAGGCCTCCCCTGGCTTAAGGCCTAAGGCTTCGGGGTCTACCAAACAATCAAAGTTCTTTTCCGAGCGGCCGCCCTCCGGGTTCAATGGCCTGTATTGCTCCTTGCTTTCGTAATCTTCAAGGCCAGCTCGTCGAACCGAATAAACAAGACTCAATTTCCCTATACCATAATCATCCCAAATCTTGCCGCTGTACAGGCTCGCATCACCCTGAAGGGCTAAAGTGCTCGAGGGGGCCATTCCTAGGTCTTCAAGATCCACTCGCCCCACTTCAATTCCCGGAGGAGCATCTTCAATTAATTCTATCCCAAAAACAAGGCTATCCGGTCTTGGAATGTCGCGATTACTTAACAACAACCAATAAGGACCGCTTTGGGTAGGCGTCCATCTCAAGGAATAAAGGGCCTGCTTTCCGCTATGGGTCGATGCGTCCGTGTATTCTGTGGCGGAACCCTTCAGCGCATCCCCATTCTCTGTCAGCAAAGTCAAGCCCTCGCAATAACGGCTACGCAAATTGTAGCGCAAAACCGTGCCCCTGAGTACTTGTAAATCACCGCTATTCGACACTTTTTCGCTACCACGACCGGTATAAGCGGGATAATCAAGCCACAAATCCAGTTGCACCAAAGAGGGCCTATGAAATACCGACACCTCGCTTAATCCGGATTCGTAGCCCGATGCGCTAAAATAAAAAGACCCCCCATCTCGCAAATTGGGATAATCAAAGACAAAGCGACCAGGGCCGGATCGGCGCATTTTGTACGATTTCCCCCCAGTATGCAGGGTTGCCGATAAAGGAAGTTGAGACCCTCGTGTCGCTAATTGAACCTCCCAATCCGAACCAGCCTCAACCTTGGTGGGGGTTTGCGTGGCGTCAAAGACAAAGGGGGCGGGTAAGACGTAGTCCTCGTTATAACGAACTATTCGACGAGAGCCCTCCGACAACATCCCCGGAAACCAGAACCAAATCAACATCAGTGATATTAAAAAGGGCAAAAACATCAAAGCGTAAGGCCTAATCCTACGCCAAGGAATAATAGCCGTGAACGAAAAAGGGCGCATCCAAAGGGCGCGCTGTTCGATACTGGCTTCTACGAGGTCCCTGGAATAACCCTCATGATTCGACTCCTCTAAATCAAGGGTATTCCATAACTTGTCACCAATCTCAGGATAATAACGGCCAATTCGAAGGGCGGCTTCTCGTCGACTCATTCCTTTCATCCACCCCCGCATCTGAAACCATGGCCTAATCACACCCATAGCAAGAACAACAGCATTCGCAACTGTATAAAGGATCAGTAGGCTCAAACGAAAGCCGCTGTCGATTTTAGTATAAAATGCCCCGGCGGAAAGCGCCAACCAAGGCCCAATACCCACAACCCCCGCAATCAGCAGACCACGAACAATTCTCCAGGTATAATAACGATACCTATACGAATCAATACGCCCTGCGAGGTCGTTGATTTTGTTCATCACCAAACCAAAGAAATGGGACAATGATCCGAATGAACGGCCTCAGGATGTATTTCAGCGGCCTGAATTTTCTGAGCTAACGAAGCGCTAACACATTGATAATCAATCCGCCATCCTTTGTTTTTGACCCTTGCTCCCTGTCGATAAGACCACCAAGAATAGCCCACGCGCTCAGGATGAAGGTTCCGATAAGGGTCCACAAAACCCCTCTCCAAAAAACCATCAAACCAAGCCCTTTCCTCCGGAAGAAAACCGGAAGAATTTGCGTTCCCTACGGGATCATGAATATCAATTGCTTGATGACAAATGTTATAATCCCCAGACACCACCAAGCCCGGGAGCCGTAAAGCAAGACCTTGAACATACGGACCAAAGAAATCTAAAAATTTCATTTTGTAAGCTTGACGCTCTTCCCCCGACGAGCCCGAGGGCATATAGACCGACATCAAAGAAAAATCCCTGAAATCCAATCTCAAAACCCTTCCTTCATCGTCAATCCAGGATTCCCCAACGCCGTGAACTACCGCAAGGGGTTCATGCCGAGACAAGACGGCAACGCCGCTGTACCCGGGCTTAACGGCGGATTCGGTATGTATAAAATATCCCGCGTCTTGAAGTGGTGACCAATCAAATTGATGCTCAAAGGCTTTAGTTTCTTGAAGCGCTATAAGGTCTGCGTTCTGCTCCAACAACCAAGAGCTAAGGCCCTTGGTTTCGGCGGCACGAATCCCGTTTACGTTGTACGTTATGCTTTTCATTTATTTGACCACCCCCGCTTTCAGGATGCGAACGTCTTCGCTAGGACGATCCGCGCCCCCCGTAGGAGTCGTGGCTATACGATCCAAAACATCAAAGCCCTCTACCAATTGTCCAAAGACCGTATAGCCCCCATCCAAATGGGGGGTACCGCCCTCTTGCCGATATACTTTTTTGTCTGCATCGCTGTATTTGCGGCCGGTTCTGGATTCCATGGCGGCCAAATCAGCGTCTCGCCACACTCTACCCTGAACGATATAAAATTGACTTCCGCTGGATTCCTTTTTAGGGTTCATCCCATCCCCTAAACGTGCGGCAGCTAAGGCCCCCTTGCGATGAATAAGGCTATCCACAAATTCGCCAGGAACTGTATAACCCGGCCCTCCGTTGCCCAGCATAGCGCCTTTCACAGCGTTTTTAGATTCGGGATCGCCGCCCTGGATCATAAAATCTTTGATCACCCGATGAAAAAGAAGACTGTCGTAAAAACCCCCTTTTACCAACTTCACAAAATTATCCCGATGAAGGGGGGTGCTGTTGTAAAGTTTAAGAACCAGCCTTCCATAATTAGTTTCCAAATAGACCCTCGTTTCCGGAGGCCCGGCAGCCATGGCCTCAGGACTAATAGTCGACATAGCGGTTAGGTTGAAAAGAATGAAGAAGAAGTGTTTGTGCAATGTTTTCATGCGATAAAATTAAAGTCTGTATCCGCTTCTTTAAAATACTCCACAGCGCAAGCGCGCAAGACCGCTTCCTGTTCGGCTAAACTCATACCCCGAGGGCTTCGCAAAAGCTTGTAATGCGGCCAACCCTGGTCGTCACGCCCTGCAAATTCATAAAATTCCGCAAAGGACAAAAGTTCACATACAGCGATATGCAAAAGATCTTGTTTCTGCTCTTTACTAAATTCCTGAGGACCAACGCCAAGCACATTCAATCCCACCAGGAACAAAACCCCGTTCATGTCTGGGCGTTTCAAGAATTTTCCTTCCAAATGCATAAGCAAAGACTGCCATTCACGCGCATGCTCGTTCAGGGGGGTTTGAACGTTACGGCGCTGAGCGCGTATGTCCAAACGCAACGGCCCCGCCTGGGGTTCTTCTTTGGTTTCCATACCTATTAATTTAAACTAAAATCATCAGCGTCCTTAAGAAAAGGATAGGCCCTACGGAATTTATTCAAGTAATGAATATCGGGCTCAAAACACAAAAAACCCTCTGCGTCTTTCATTTCCTCTAAGATTGTGCCGTCGGGACCAACCGCCAAGGAACCGCCGCCGTATAGCGTTTGAGTGCCATCGATGCCTACACGGTTGACCCCAAGGACATAGCATTGGTTTTCTATAGCCCTGGCTACTAATAGGGCTCTCCAAGCGGTGGCCCTGGCAATAGGCCAATTGGCTACACAAATTAAAATATCATAATCACCTTGGTTCCGGAGCCATACCGGGAATCTCAAATCGTAACAAATACTCAAATTCAGGCGCCAATCACCTTTGTCTATAATTACGCGCTCTTTGCCCGGGGTATACATGCGATTCTCCCCGGCGATACCAAAAAGATGACGCTTATTATAGTGTGCGTACTCCATCTGCCCGTCCTTGTTTCCTTCATCGATCACGAAGAGACGATTAAATAGAAATTCACCATTCCAATACGGTAATGACCCGATCACGCTAATTAGGTTTTTTTGGGCCAATCTCCGCATCCAATCTAATGTATATTCTTGATTTACAATAAGTTGATTTATATCGGAACATTTCGATTCTTCAGTAACGAAACCTGTACTGAACATTTCCGGTAAAACTAAAATATCACCATTCTTCCAGACGCCCTTTAACGGAAGCAATCCTCCTTCAATGTTCTGTATTGAAGCGACGGGATCGCCCCATTGAGCCGCGTTTTGATAAAGAATAAAGCGCATAACTTATTAATAATGAACACCTAATGCGCTGTATAAATTCTGAAAGGCGAGGTTTATTTTATCCTTACTCTTAGCGAAACAAAGCCTCATTAAACGGTGATTCCAACCACGGTCGCTGTCAACAAAAGGGGTAAATGGTATGGCGGCGAATCCCGCCCTTTGACACCAAATCTCGGCTTGTTCCAAATCAGAATTTCCTTGAGTAAGTTGCCCACCTTCGCTTGCCCACTGATTATAATCAATCCATTGAAAATAAGTGCTTTGTACAGGAATTGCTTGAAAGGGGCCCTTACGAATCCAATCCATCATGCAATTTCTTTGTTCCATGTAAAAGGAAGAAATCTCATGACGCGATTGATCTTTTGTAAGAAATTCTTCGAAAGCCTTTTGCAATAAAGAATTAACACAAAAGACATTAAATTCATGTGCCTTTCTAAATTTCTGTATCCATGAAGGAGAACCTGCAACAAAACCTAATTTCCAACCTGTGCAGTGGTAAGTTTTACCAAACGAATGAACCACTAGAATTCTTTCTCTGAAAGAACTCATTTTTAAAAAACTATGAAAAGAACCTTCAAAAATAATGTATGCATAAACCTCGTCACCTAGTAAATGAAGTTGACTATGTTTTTCCATCAAAGTCTCTAAATATTGATGATCGGAACCATTCATTAAATACCCGCTTGGATTATGTGGATTATTCAGAATAAGAAGTTTAGTGGATTTGGTAATAGAATCAGAAATTTGCTGCCAATCCATTGAAAACCCCTTATCAACATCATAAAGCATTGAAATTCGACAAAGCTTTGCCCCGGTTGATTGGATAATTGGTGCGTAAGAATCATACGAAGGATCCACTAAAATCACCTCATCCCCGGTACCGACCAAGGAACGTATAGCATCAGCCAAACCTTGGGTAGCACCCGCTGTAACGGTTATCTCAGAAGTGGGATCCACATGAATGAAATAATCCTGGGAAAACATCTTAGAAATTTGAACACGCAATGCTGGATAACCCGAAGAAGGAAAATACTGAAAAACCGAATCTTCCAAAGAACGATGCACGGCATCAATTAGTCCTTGCGGTGGATTATGATCCGGAAAACCCTGACCAAGATTCACTGCATTGTGCAACAAAGCAAGCTCATTCATGTGCGAAAAAATGCTTTGCTTCAGGGCCATCATGTTAGGAGAAAGTGAAAACCAAAGGTAGGCTCAAGACGCTAAGGGAATAAAAAAGAATTTTTAACAGGCACGTTAAAAACCAAATTATTTATTTTTTATTTTTGTTTATTAGTACTGTGGAAAGGTGGAAAAAGACTTATCGGATATTTATCCACCGGTTTTTCCACTTTTATTTGAATAGAATACTCTTAATTGAACCTCAGATTAAGGTATATAAATCCTTTGTGGAAAAGTGAATAAGGAACAGGATAATTATAACTTTTCAATTTTTGAAAATAGCTGTGCAAAAAACCAAGGGATTAATTTTTAACTTTTGAATTGTAAACCTTCTTTACCTAAGGAGAGACGGTTTATCCACACCAAAAAGGGTGTTTCGAACAACTTATCCATATCGCTTCAGGTAGTAAATAGCGAACGGAAAGCCCTGAGCGAATTCTTTCGCGGATATAGGTTGAAGAAATCTCAATTTTGGGAGCTTCCAATAAACGGAAAGGGAATTCTACTTGATGAGGGGAATTTGTGTGGTGACGCGGATAAACCCACAAAGGAACGAGAGAGAGAATTTCCTGGTAACGATGCCAACCATGAAAACCAGCCAATTGATCCTCGCCAAGCAGCAAGACAAAATTACGATCAGGAAAAGATTCCCTTATCGCCTCAAGGGTATGGATGGTATAAGACGGTACTGAGAGATCTTTTTCGATACAGCTCACTCGGAGCTTTGGATTGTCTTTAATAGATTCTTGGACCCAATGAACACGGGTTTCGAAATCCATTAATTTTTCGTCGGCTTTGAAAGGGTTTTGTGGGCTTACGACCAACCAAACCTCTTCCATATCCTCCAAAGAAGCAAAAGTCTCCGCTAGGACTAAATGCCCCTGATGAACAGGATTGAAAGAACCTAAAAAAAGACCCGTGTATTTCATGGAAAAATAACAACGAAAAATTAAGAGAGGTAACCGTTATTTGCCATAATCTGCATAAGCTCTTCCGAAGCTTTTTCTAAAATATCATTGATTAGAAGGACATCAAAATCAGGGGCTTTTTGAATTTCCAATACCGCTTTGGCAAGGCGGGTTTGAATTTTGGAATCGCTGTCTGTACCCCTCTTACTAAGACGCTCTTCTAAAATTTCTAAACTGGAAACCCCCACAAAAATCGCCAAGGTTTGCGAAGGAAATTTTTTCTTAAATTCCAGACCGCCCTGAACATCCAAATCTAACAAAAGTACGGTGTTGGACGCCATGCACTCAAGAACCGTCTGCTTGGGGGTTCCGTAAAAGTGGTCGGGGTAAACTTCTTCCCATTCCACAAAAAAATCTTTTTGGATCAAATCGCGGAACTCTTCCGTCTTCACAAAATGATAATCAACACCATCCACTTCTTGCCCCCGAAGAGGTCTACTGGTATAAGAAACCGAAAACCTGAACGAAGGAAAGCGCTTCAACAAATAGCGAACCAAGGTGGTTTTGCCGGCTCCGCTGGGCGCAGAAAACACAAAAAAAATCTTTTTCACAAAAATTACAAAAGATTAAGCGATTGCTCTTTAATTTTTTCAAGGACTTCTTTGGATAACACAACAAGCCTCTGAATTTCAAAATCCGAAACCTTAGACCCGATGGTGTTCAATTCCCTACCAATTTCTTGAGCGACAAAACCAAGCTTTCTACCTTGTTCTCCTGGGCTGCTCAGAATTTCCCGGGCAAAGGCTAGATGTTGTTTTAAGCGAACCAATTCTTCAGCGATATCTTTCTTTTCGAGATAATAAAGCAGCTCTTGTTCCAAACGTAGGGGGTCAGGACGAAGAGCGGGAACCCCTTCATGTTCGGGTTGACTGTTCCATTCATTCCAAAACGCTTCAATTTTTTTTCGGATTAACGGTTCTTTGACTGAGTCGATTTTTTGGATGGCTACGGTGTTTGAACGTATTTCTTCAAGGTATTGAAGTAGGGTTTCAGTGATTGCTTTACCCTCCGCGAGGCGGTGTTTGAGACAATCTTGAACGGCTGCTTCCAGAGCTGTTAGGTAGGCCCCGGCGGCCTCTTCGTTGTTATCGGGTGAATCGAAGGCGTTCGCCGAATCCATAGCGGCTTCTTCTGGAAAGGCCTTTTGAAAAATCATGGGATGAGCGGCAACCAGCCGACCCAAAAGCGCCCCATCAACCCAAGGCTCTTGGCCGCTGGCCTTTTCGGTTGCGGACCAGTCGTGCCATTGTTGAATCAGCGAATTCAGCACCGCGGTGTTGATGATCAATGGGGGTTTTTCTTCTGTATGAATGGGAGACCGAGAATGGGTCGTAGCCTTGGGGGCCGCCCAAACCTGTAGAGAGATTTTGCCCCTTAGCAAATGCCGTTGCAGGACTTTGTAGGCGACATTGTCTAGAACAGCCCAAGGCTCAGCGGCCTTGATTTGGAGGTCCAACGATTTTCCATTCAACGACCTGATTTCTATATGGTATTCAGCCCGCCCCCACTCAAAAGTGGAACGCCCAAAACCGGTCATGGATGCACCGCTCATACCTTGCCAAAATAGGGTCGAACGGCCTCGATTACATCATGCATTGGATAACCTCTACTCAATAGAAAACGAGACAAACGGGCGCATCGTTTGTTTACGGGCAGGCTGTCGGGCATTTGCTTCCATTTGCTTGCCGATAGCGCTAAAAGACCGTTTTTGTTGGGGTTCAGCTCCATCCATACTCTGTGCGCTGAGGGCAGGGCGTGGTCCAGTTTCCATTGTCTAAGGTGCCGGCGGATTTTGATCCAACCCCATAGCGCATAGAGGGATTTGTTCCGGCAATAAATGGCCGCGAAACGATCGTCGTCCACAAAACGATCTCGAACGAGCCTGTTCAAAATCTCAAATTGTTCGCTTTCGCTAAGTGTGGTTTTTTCTAAACGAAGCATTATCTGTCCAGAACAACATTCGCGCCGAGAGCAATAACGCATCAACCGTGCAAGCACGGTTTGGGGTTTGTCGGGCTTAGGCCCATGTGGTTTGTGGTATTCTTCGTTCAAGAGGCCTCAAATTTCGGTATTTTTGCGCGTACCATGTATAAAGGGGCGGAATTGATATGGACTTTGGAGCGGGTAGCTGCCGTTTGCCTCAATTCCACATGGCTGAGCAAGGAATCGAGCCAAAATATCCCCATCGAGGAGTGGGTTTACGATACCAGACGCTGTGCTTCTCCAGGAAAATCTGTCTTTCTGGCTCTGAGCGGGCAGGGTCCCAATGCCCGAAATGGTCATCAATACCTTGAACAGGCTTATTCCATGGGTGTTCGTAATTTCTTGGTGGATCAGAATGATGCACCGGGCATCAGCAAGTTGGTGGGGGTAAATGTGCTCGTAGTGCCCAACGTATTGACGGCATTGCAAGCCATTGCCGCAGAGCATCGCAGGCAATGGGGTCGCCCCATTTGGGCCATCACGGGTTCCAACGGCAAAACGCAGGTCAAGGAATGGCTAACAGACCTCGTAGCTGGTTGGGCAATCCCCGGCAAAACACCGGGCAGTTTCAATTCTCAACTAGGCGTTCCCTTGTCTGTTTTGGGCCTACAAGAGAGTCACCCTTGGGCCGTTATGGAGGCCGGTATTTCCAAATCAGGAGAAATGCAAAACCACGCTCAGATTCTTCGGCCCGATTTGGGTTTACTGGTTCACTTCGGCGCGGCACACCGCGAAGGCTTTGAAGATGAAGCGCAAAAGCTTAGCGAAAAATTAAAGCTCTTTATTCATTCCTTTACCCTTGTTGCAAGGTTTGAAGTCGTCCTTAGGTTCCCTGAGGTTTGGAGGGAGCATATGGAAAAAGCCAAATCGTGTCGATTTGTTTTTTGGGAATTTCAAGACATGGAAAACCTAAGGGACTATTGGTTTGCCTGGAAAGAAGAGGTGTTGGTTAAGAACCTTGATCCTCAGCGCATGACGTTGTGGATTGCAGGAGCAGGGCAAGTAAAACCCCAGCACATGACTTTGAGCTTATTCGATGGCAACGAGGTAGAGACTATCGAATTTGAATCCCCAAATACGCACCGCGCGGTTTTGGAAAATATGACGGGCGCTGCGGTATTGCTTTGGGCTGGCGGAGAATGGCGCCCCGAAATAGGGTCTCGATTTGCCTCCTTGCGACCATTGCCTATGCGTCTAGAAATAAGGGAATTACCAGGATCTTCTCGACTCATCAACGATAGTTATAGCCTGGACAAAGATTCCCTTAAATTGGCCCTGGAAGAATGGTCCTCTCGTCGAGGGAGTAATCAGGGCGTTGTTGTGTTATCCGAGCCCGATATAGCAAGAGCCACCCCCCACATTGACCCCCTCTATACCCTCATGGAGTTAAGGGATCTTTTGATTTCTTTTGGGTGGGATACGTTAATTCTTGTGGGTAAATTATGGGATGCCATCCAATTTCCCGAAAGCAAATTCACAAGGGTATTTCGTTATGAATCCACCGAAGCCCTGTTGCAACGTTGGCCTTTGAACGATTTACGTCGTCTAACGGTCTTGGTGAAAGGATCCCGAAAATTTGGCTTTGAGCGAATAGAACAGCGGCTCTTGGTGTTGGGTTATCAAACCGTTTTGGAGATTGATTTGGAGGCGGCCAAACATAATTTTCGTCTCTTCAAAAGTTCGCTTCAACCCGGAGTCCGCGTGATGGTCATGGTCAAAGCCAGGGCTTACGGAAGCGGAAGTATCGAAATTGCAAGGGCCATGGAAGAGGTGGGGGCTGATTACCTCGCGGTGGCCTATACCGGAGAAGGCTTGGAATTGCGCAACGAAGGCATCCGCTTGCCCATCATGGTGATGAATAGCGGGAATACTCACCCGGACACCTTGCTCAAGGCCAATTTGGAGCCCGATTTATACGATTGTTTGGAAATTCAAAACTGGATAACCCTTGGGCGTGAGCGGTACGGAGCGACTGGCGAACCCGTAGGTGTTCATTTGCAGTTGGATACAGGTATGCGGCGTTTGGGTATTTCGCTTTCGGAGCATACCAAGGCCCTGGAATTGCTCCAGAGTGCCGGCGGCGGACTGTGTGTTCGCAGCATTTACACCCACCTTACTTCGGCCGAAGACGCAAGCCAAGACACGTACAGTCAGCGGCAATGGCTGGAATTACAATCCTTTGCCGATAGGTTCGAAAAACAAATGGGTTACAGGCCGTTAATTCATGCTTTGAATACGGCGGGGATTCTTCGTTTTCCGGATTTTCAAGGCGACATGGTTCGGTTGGGACTTGGACTGTATGGGCTTGAGCCTACGGGCAATCTACAGGCGCAGCTTAAGCCCTTGACTAAATTCAAAACAGTGATTTCTCAAATCCATTGGTTGCGCAAAGGCGATCGTATCGGCTACGGTAATGAGGGTTGCATGCCCCAGGATGGCCAAGTTGGCGTTCTACCCGTAGGTTATGCGGATGGTTTGCGAAGAGCGCTGGGCATGGGCAAAATCACCATGCAATGCAAAGGCAGGCCCGTTCCAACCATTGGCCGAATCAGCATGGATTTTTGTTTGGTGTATTTGGGGGATATGGACGCTGAAATTGGAGACGAAATTTGTCTTTTTGGGGAGCCCGGCACCATCGAGGAATGGGCCAAAACCTGCGACACCATTCCTTATGAAATTTTAACCTCCATTTCGGATCGTGTTCAGAGAGTTTACACCCGAGGCTGAATCTCCAAATGGGCTTAAATTTGGGCGTGACCATGTTTTCTTTCTGTTCGACATTTTTTGTTGGGCGCGCAAGCAGCTCGGCACTTCTAAAATGGGTATTTCCAAAAATTGCCCTGCTTTTCGCTTTACTTTTCATAACAAGTTGTGCATCCGTTCGTAAGCGGGGCTGCAATTGTCCACAAATCGGAAAGAATTTTCAAGACAAACCCAACAAACCGGATCAATTTCATGGGTGATTTACCAGGGCGCTCCAATACAGAGGGCTATTTGAACACTGCGCCAATGGGTAAGCCGCTGAGGGTTATCCAACTCATTGAGGGCGATCTATCGTTAAAGCTTATGGAAATGGGTTGTTTACCAGGGCAATGGGTGGAAATCGTTCATCGGGCTTCCGGTGGCCACGCCCTTGCTTTGCAAGTTGCAGAGTATGTTTTGGCGCTAAGGGCTGAAGAGGCCAGGGCGGTCATGGTTCGATGGGGAGAATCCCCCTTGGCGGACATGGATTTTTTTGCAACAACATCAACGCAAGGATGATGCGTCGCAGAATTTACGTTACAGGAAATCCCAATTCCGGCAAAAGTACCCTGTTCAACGCTCTTTCGGGTTTGCACCAAAAGACAGCGAATTTTCCGGGCGTTACCGTAGAGAGCCTTCAATCCACCTTGGATTTAGGCAACGGCGTTATGGCTGATTTAGTTGACCTTCCGGGTACATACAGTTTGTATCCGCAGTCCGAAGACGAAAAGGTCGCATGCCGTGAGCTGATCCAGGCCGCTTTGGAATCGCAAACCCCCACCCTGATTTTGTTGGTGCTCGATGCCTCGAACCTGTTTCGAAGCATGCTCTTGATCAGTCAAATCCGCGATCTCAATTTGCCTATGTTGGTGGTATTGAACAAGGCCGATCGCGTAAGCAGTCCAAGCCTCAAAGGCGTGATCCAGTGGTTCTCCGATGAACTTGGTTTGGTTGCCGTGGCCGCCGACGCCCGCAGGGGTAGAGGCTTGCCAGAAATTCAACGGGCAATTCGTAAGCCATTGGAGGCCTATGTTATTAGCCAAAGTGGTGCGGGACCGTCCCCTGCCGATCGGTGGATGCAGTTGTACGATTCCCCTGAAGCCCCATCACCCCCTGCTCGTCAAGAAGAAATTCGTCGGCAACATTCCAAGGAAACAGTGGAGCGTTACAGCCTCATTGCGGCTCAGCTAAAATCATGTCCGGTTCACGAAACTAAAGCCAAACCAGCCTTACCGAATTCGATGGATAGGGTTCTGTTGCATCCATTTTGGGGCTATGCGGTTTTTGTGGCGGTGATGTCCCTGATGTTTCAGGCCCTGTTTGCTTGGGCTTCTTACCCCATGGACGGCATTGAAAGTATGATGTTATGGGCCTCAGATTACACCCAACAAGCGCTGCAAGCGCAATACCCCGGATGGACCAGGTTTTTGGTACAGGGTTTGATTCCGGGCATTAGTGGTGTTTTGGTTTTTGTGCCGCAGATCTTTCTCTTATTTTTCTTTCTGGTGGTGCTTGAAGAAAGCGGTTACATGTCGAGGGTCAGCTACTTGATGGATCATGGCCTAAAATCGATAGGCCTTAATGGGAAGTCGATCGTGCCGATGATAGGGGGCTTTGCCTGCGCTGTACCCTCGATAACTGCGACCCGTAACATTATATCTTGGAAAGAAAGAATAGCCACCATCATGGTGCTGCCTCTTATGAGTTGCAGCGCAAGGCTTCCGGTATATGCGCTGCTTATCCAGTTCGCTGTGCCAGGTGGTTATTGGTTGGGCGTCTTTAGTCTTCAAGGTCTAACGATGATGGGGTTGTACCTTTTGGGGGTCGTTGCGGCCATAGGCTCTGCGTTGGTCATGAAGCGTTGGATTAAACCCAAAGGCCCGTCCTATTTTATGCTTGAAATTGCCCCCTATCAATGGCCGGTTTCACGCAATTTATGGCAGGTTCCCGCAAGGTATTGTGTTAATTTTGTGCAAGGCGCCGGTAAGGTGATTGTTTTGGTTTCGGTGTTGTTGTGGGCATTATCTTCTTTTGGCCCAAGAAATAACATGCTGGCCACCCTCCGTGGCCAAGAAGCGGCCCCGCCCTTGGAACAAAGCTATGCGGGCGTCTTGGGAAAGGCGTTGGAACCCGTGGTGGAGCCTTTGGGTTTTGATTGGAAAATAGGAATTGCCCTTGTGACTTCCTTTGCGGCAAGGGAGGTATTTGTGGGTACTATGGCCACCATTTATGGGCTCGAAGGAGATCCTGATGATCCCCAAACCGGAAAGCGGCTCAAGGAAAGGATGGGGGCCGATCTCAAGGCCGGTACTAATCAACCTATGTTCGATTCCGCAACGGTCTGGTCCTTGTTAATTTTTTATGCCTTTGCTTTGCAATGCATGAGTACTATTGCCGCGACGCGCATGGAAACCAAATCCTGGAAATGGCCGATGCTTCAACTTGCTTATCTTAGTTTCTTGGCCTATGCGGGCTCACTTTTGGTCTATCGCCTTTGTTTATTGATTTGACCCGCGTAGCCAATTATCAAAACAGGGCCCTTCTAGCCCCCCTTATTCAGAAGCTTAAGCCGTACATGAGCGCAGAGGCTGCTGTTTGGGTTGCACAGCTTTTGGTGGTTCATGGGGTTGAATTGCTAATCACCCAAGAACGAAGTTCCAAATTTGCGGATTATCGTCCACCGTGGAAAGGAAGAAGCCATATCATCACGCTGAATTACAACCTTAGGCCCCTGAGTTTTCTGCTCATCTTTCTTCATGAATACGCGCATTTGTTGAATTGGGTGGATTACGGCCCCCGCGTTGCAATTCATGGAGTCGAATGGGCCAAAGCGTATGCAAGCCTGGTTAACGGGGCCATCCAACGCGGATTTTTCCCGGAGGCCATGCACGGGCCGCTTCGAAGAGCCATGCGAAACCCTCAAGTTTCGGGCTGTGCACAACCGGAATTGATGGAATGGCTTCGGAAATACGAAGGGCAAGAAGAGGGCTGGTACCCGCTGGAGCAATTGAATGAGGGAGCGCGCTTCCGCACCAAAGCCGGTATGACCTTTCTCAAAGGCCCCAAAGGCCGCACTCGATACCGCTGCCTTCGCCTCCCCGGGCGAGAGATGTACCTTATTCATCAAAGCCTGATGGTCATGCCGTTACAGGGATGACCGATGCGCATGCTTGCGATTCTACTTGCCCTCCAAATCCAATTTTTGTTCTGATGCGATGGCACGAATTCTACCCGAAGGGTGTTGTGATAATTTATTGTAAAGGGTTATCCCTCGGCCTTTTTGGTCCAGCCTCATCACGGCTTTGTTATAGGCTTTGAGCCACCCCGCGAATTGGCGCTGGGAACGAGCGTCTCTTAATTGTAACAATGATTTTTCGATAAACGAGAGGTCTTGGCTTTCCCCGTGCTGGGCATAAAAATCCAATAAGGCACTGACCATGGTGGGCTCGCTTTCGAGGCTGCGCGCTGTGGCGAGGGCTTTGGCTGCTTGGTCTTTGACCAAACCCTTCAAGCCAGCCGCTGCAACGAGCAACGAGGAGTCTTTGTTTAGTACTTGCTCCAACCATCCTACTTCCAAGGCTGTGCCTGAGTCTGAGGTTTCAATGAGTTTGATCAGCGCCTTTTGGCGAACAGAGGATCGAGTATCTGATTCCACGGTTTTACCGAGCAGTTTATAGAGTAGAAAATCTTGCTTCAGCACATGAACGGGAATGGATTCTGCCGCCAAGGATCGGATAACCGGGGAAGGGTCCCGCAAGGCGCGGGTAACAATGTTTTGGTAATCCATGGCCTCGGTGACCTTGGCGGGATCGTTCCAGGCCCCAAAAAATCGGGGATTGCGAAGAAGCTGTTCAAGCGCCCTTTTGCGATCGTAGTAAAAAAGCCCCCCTTTGAATTGCAAAACAAATTCTTCAAAAGTTCGTTGATCGTCGTATTCGCACAAGAGAATTCTCCCTAAATCATGCCCCGTCCATACCGGCTGAGGCAAATCAAATCGAAATTCTTGTTCTTGCTTGTCGAGGACGATTCGTCTGGAAGTCGATGAATCGTAAAAGTAAAATTCAAGTTGAATCGGCAAGGAAAAAAGCTTGCCCGGAATGGCGCTGTGTTTCTGGGAAATATTGAAAACACATTGTTTAGCGTTTTGGTCATAACGGTATTTCATCGAAAGCACAGGGTGCCCCTTGGACAAGAACCACTGGTTAAAGAAAACCTGCAAATCCCTTCCGGTGACCTCTTCGCAAACGATGCGAAAATCATGAATTTCTGCTGCTTTGAAGCGATGCTTGGTGAGGTACAAACGAAGGGACTCGAAGAAGGCCTTGTCGCCAATCTCGTTTCGTAACATATGAAGAATTCTCGCCCCCTTGGCATAGCTGTGCCGATCAAACATGTCCTCATTATCTTCGTAATAATACCGGATAAGATCCACTTGTTTGCGGCGAGATTCTGCCAAATAATCACGCAGGTTGCCCTCCAAGGCCGCGTCGGCCTCTTCTCGGCCGTAAGCGTGTTCGTACCACAGCGGCGTCCCGTACGTAGCAAAGGATTCGTTGAGGCTAAGGTTGCTCCAACTCTCGCAGGTGACCAAATCGCCAAACCAATGATGGAACATTTCGTGGGCTACCGTGCCTTCCGCGGATCCATCGACCAATTCCCTGGCGCTTCGTTGGGCCCATTGACCAAACACAACAGCCCCGGTATTTTCCATCGCCCCGGACACGAAATCCCTCACGGCAATTTGATGGTAGCTCGACCAAGGATAATCTACCCCAAGAACTTTGGAGTAATAATCAAGCATATCTGGCGTCCTGTGGAATATACGAGCCGCCAAGGGCGCATATTGCGGCTCAACGTAATAGTGCAACGGAATATTTCTCCACGTATCCTTGGTCACAGAGAATTTGCCCGCCGCAATCATGGCTAGGTAGGGTGCATGCGGTAGATTATGCAGCCAGGTGTCCGTTCGTGTTCCGTCCTCATGCCGAGTGGAGCCCACCATGATTCCGTTGGAAAGGGTCACCATGGCCGTATCCACTCGAATCGATATTTGCTGGGTCATTTTCTGGTTAGGGGCGTCAATGGTGGGGAACCAACAAGAATTATGATCCGTTTCGCCCTGTGTCCAAACTTGAAGGGGCTTATCAGGGTAAACCGAATCTGGACGGATGAAGTACAGGCCTTTTTCGCCTTGGATTGCCGCCGATCCCGCCCCCGCGTTCAGGGAATCCGGAGAGGCGAGGTAGTCCATGTGAATTTCCAGAGCGGTTCCGCCAGCCAGGGTTTTGGGCAATTTGGCCGAAACCACCTTGCGGTTGTAGCGGTAGGCTAGATCAATCCAGCGGTTTGAATCCGCATCGAGGGTACGCATGGCCAACCGACGGATGGTGAATCCTTGGGCATCCAAGTCAACACTTTGAACGGGATAAAATCCAACTTGCATTCGGATCCATGCTTTGCCCTCCAATTGGGCGGTCTCGAAGAGGGGTTTGAGATCAAGCTTGGTGTGAACCAAGCGGAAATCCAGGGGCCTGGATGCCCGGTACCATTGAGCCCATGTGGGGGTTGTATCGTTTTGGATAGCGCTTAAGGTGGCCACGTTTTCAGAAAAGGGGCTTGCCCCCGTAGGCTTGGCCGTCGGAATGGACCTGTGGGTGCAGGCTGTTACGACCATGGCCGCAATGCAGAATAACAAATTGGTTCTTATCGGGAAATTGTAGGCCATTAGGCTTATTTTCGCAAACTTATGCAAAATTCGGCCATAAAAGAGGGAGAGGGCGGTTCTGAACCTTACCAAATTCTATGGGACGGCGAGGAGGTTCAGCTTTCTGTGGATTCGGCAGGTCGCCTTTTTATTCAAGGTCGAACTCAGGGCATTGACGCTGACTCCTCACAGGGTACGGGCCAAGCCCTTCATTTATTGATTAATGGGCGATCTATACGCTTAGAGCATCTGCAACGAACGGAGGAAGGCGATCTTCTTTTTCGGATTAACAGCATTCGTTATCGCGTACCCATCAAGAACAAGCGAGAATTGCTGCTCGCCAACATTCAAGGTGCCGGAACCAAGAAACGCAAGCAAACAGCCCTCACGGCTCCAATGCCCGGCCTTGTCTTGAGGATTTTGATCACCGAGGGCCAGGTATTGCAAGCGGGCGACCCAATTTTGGTCCTGGAATCCATGAAAATGGAGAATGTACTGCGGGCACATTCCGATAGCACGGTTATTTCTATCGTCATTCAACCCGGTGAGGCCGTAGAGAAAGGGCAAATCCTTCTAAATTTTTCTTAAAATGTGGAAATCATGTGGAATTCCAAAGTGAAATACTTATATTTGAAATGATAAACCCTACGTCATGAGGAAAACCATTTATTCTGCGCTCTTTTTTGCGGTTTTATCTGTTCAGGCTTTAGCTCAATCGGCTATTTTGTCGAGCGGAGGAGATGTGGCCATTGCAGGTTACGGCTCCATGAGCTTCAGCAATGCCCAGCTTTCGGTGGAACAAACCAGTGTTTCTATTGGCCGCGTTTCTTACGGTGTGCAAATCCCCGTAGAAATCTATGGCGCACGTTTGGCGGGCCTGTTGCATTATGCCAATACGGCCAGAACCCCAATGACCAACACGCGCATTAACCTCATTGCTAACGGTCAACTAGTGGACACCGCCAGAACCAATGCCAGTGGGGCCTATTTGTTCAGCGGCATCCCCCAAGGAACTTATCAAATGACGGCAACCACCAACAAACCCTGGGGTGGTTTGGGTGCCGTAAACTCCAGCGACGCCCTCATCATGAAGAGGCATTTTAACGTGATGACTACCCTGACAGGAATCAATTTTCTGGCCGGTGACGTCAATGGAACCAATATTATCAACGGAACAGACGCTTTGTTGGTGCACCGACGCTACGTAGGCTCGGACAACAGTTTTCCATTGGGAGATTGGGCCTATGATTTGCCAAGCAGTAAACAAATCAATAGCGGCCAAGAATTGCAGGAAAGCAATCTTGCTCTGGTTTATGGGGATGTAAATGGAACCTATATCCCAGATATTAATCTTCGTCAACAATGGATCAATCTCGATCCTAACGGAACGCTCCAGGCCTCTAACGGCATTATCGAATGGCCCGTGTATGCACAGGGCTCTTATGATTTAGGCGCTGTGAGTATCGATTTAGAAATCCCTGAAGGGCTTAGTGTTCAAGGCATTCGGATGGGGGGAGAGGCTTCTAACGCCGATTTAATTTACAAACAAGAAGGCCGTCAACTTCGTATGGGATGGTATTCTCTTGAGCCATTCCAGGTCCGCGACGGTGAGCCTTTGTTGTTCCTTCAATTATCAGGAAAGGGTGAAGGAGAATTAGCCATGGGTAAATACAGCGAATTGGCCGATGCTTGGGCTGTATCGTACGGGGACTTTATGTTATCTGCGCCAAGGTTGCAGAATCGTAACTATCCTTCATCATGGCAAGCGGTGGTTTATCCTAATCCAACCCAAGCAAACACCACCTTATCGGTACGCCTTCCTTCCTCCGGTGATTTGTCTGTAACCGTTACCGATTTGAGCGGCCGGGTTGTGAATCAAGCCACCCACTTCTTTACCTCAAACGGCAACCAAGAAATCAACCTAGAGAGTGGCGCATGGGCAGAGGGACAATACCACGTTGCTCTCAATTTTGTCAGCGCAACCCAAGAGTTCTCCACTCGCCTCAAATTCAACAAAATCAAATAAAATTATCAATCCATAAACCAACCAACACCCCTTAAAATCCAAACTCATGAAAAAAGGCTTACAAATCCTTGTCATGCAAATGCTGATGATGCTGATGGTGGCATCTCAAGTTTTTGCTCAGGTTCCTGAGCGCTTCACCCACCAAGCGGTGATGCGTGGCGCCAGCGGACAATTGCTATCCAACCAAAGCATTGGCGTTCAAGTATCCGTTTTATCGGGTTCTGCAAGCGGTTCTGTTGTTTATATGGAAAGGCATACTGCAACCACCAACGCCAACGGCTTGATGAGCATTGAGATCGGTGGAGGGGTAGCTCAATCAGGTACTTTTGCCGGTATTAACTGGGGTAGCGCTGCCTTTTATTTGAAAGTTGAAGCCGATTTAGCAGGTGGTACCAGCTACGGTATTTCCAGCACATCCCAATTGTTAAGCGTTCCATTCGCTTTGTATGCCAAAAACCCTGGCCCTGCTGGCGCCCAAGGCCCTGCCGGTCCTGCCGGTGCCCAAGGTCCTGCCGGTGCCCAAGGTCCTGCTGGCCCTGCAGGTGCCCAAGGTCCTGCCGGTAACAACGGTGCCCCTGGTGCCGCCGGTGCCCAAGGCCCCGCTGGCCCTGCCGGCGCCCAAGGCCCCGCTGGCCCCGCTGGCCCTGCCGGTGCCCAAGGCCCCGCTGGTCCTGCCGGTAACAACGGTGCTCCTGGCGCTGCCGGCGCCCAAGGCCCTGCCGGTGCCCAAGGCCCCGCTGGTCCTGCCGGCCCCGCTGGTCCTGCCGGTGGTGTAACTATTCCATCAGGAACTCCTAACGGCCCAGCATCTTTGTTTGTGTGCAACGGCACGCTTCAATTTACCCCATGTACCGCCACTTTAACCACTACTGCTGTTTCTGGAATTACGGCCAGCGCAGCCACATCGGGTGGTAACATTACTAACGATGGTGGCGCTTCGGTTACCGCACGTGGTGTTGCTTACGGAACCTCAGCCAATCCTACAGTATCCGGAACGGTGACCAGCAACGGCACAGGAACGGGTGCTTTTACCTCCAGTATGACAGGATTAAGT
>Ga0194111_10001940_pt1 | contig 25222 bp, 23 predicted proteins | sample TA2KigC300mmetaG_FD_146194 | JGI IMG/M metagenome (GOLD analysis project Ga0194111, IMG submission 146194) | Freshwater microbial communities from Lake Tanganyika, Tanzania - TA2015033 Kigoma Deep Cast 300m | ecosystem: Environmental > Aquatic > Freshwater > Lake | place: Tanzania: Lake... | reverse complement strand
CATATAATTACAAAAACCTATGATGACTTTGTCAGAACTTTTTGTGTGTGTGATAAGGGATTTGTTGTTGAAGAGGTTTATGATGGTTTTATCGGTGTAAATGGTCATTCAATGCGAGATAAAATGTCTGAGAATACCAATTTCGCATTTCTAGTGAGAGTGGAACTAACAGAACCGGTTGAAAATACATCTGCATATGCCTTCTCAATTGCAAGCATATCAACAACCCTCGGTGGTGGAAAACCAATTATTCAAAGACTCGGTGACCTTAAAAGAGGAAGAAGGTCTACGTGGAAACGTATAGAAAGAAGTAATGTCATTCCAACACTGGGAAGCGTGACACCGGGAGATATAGCCATGGCATTTCCTCACAGGTTGATCGTGGATATTATAGAAGGCCTGGAGGCTCTGGATAAGGTTATACCAGGTGTTGCATCTGATTCTACCCTGCTATATGCTCCAGAGATTAAACTGTATGCAATGAGAGTTGATGTGGATTCTGGAATGAGGACAAAGGTTAATGGCCTCTATGTTGCAGGAGATGGTGCTGGAGTATCACGAGGTATAGTTGGGGCTGCTGCAACCGGTATTCTGGCTGCAAGAGATATATTAAAGAGTCAAAGATAATAAAAATGCGATAATGATATTAATAAATTTTAATAAATCCCAATTAAATTATAGGATATGGAAAAATGAACGACCTAAAAATCACTAAAATACTATTTATAATTCTTATAATTACAGTAATCTTAGAAGCAGCTTTTATTTATATCTACAGCCCCTATAGTGGAGTTAAATGCCCAAACTGCAACTCCACAAACACAAAAATTTTAGCCATAGATGAATATGAACCTGAATATGAATGTCAGAATTGTGGTGCACATTTTTTTGAAGGCGGTTTTATATGGGGATATGATGACGAAATAAATGCAGAATATAATAAAACAACAGAACAGCCAAAATATCATTTGGATAGATAAAATTCAAAATAAATTGAAAATATAATATAAATCAATGTATAATAAAAATATTAAAAAAAATAATTGAAATTAAGGATAGACACAAATGAAAATTATAAATAAGTTAAAAAATAATGAAATAGCTCTTAAATATTTAAATATAATGCTTATTTTTGTAATTTTATCAATGATAATTTCTATGATTCCTTTCTTATTCTTAAAAAATGGTTCTGATTTATTAACATACATAATTTTCATTTTACCCGGTATTGGCGGGTTAATAGCCAGTTATATAGGTGGAGGAATACGTGGTATTCTGGGCGGAGCGGTTGTAGGAGCTTTAGTATTCTGTATAGGACCCGGCATATTTCTCATACTTTCAACTCTTATTACCAGCCCAGATCCATCCAGCATAGTGTTGATGGTGGTCTGGATTCCCACAGCATTAATAATAGGGGGAATAGCAGGATTAATTGGTGGGTTTATTGGGTTTTTAGTGAAAGCGGGTGTTAACGCATTAACTAATAGATGAAATAAATGGATAGTCTTGATAAATTTAATTTAAATGAACTAAATATTTTGAAAATTAAGATTTCAAAAAAATCTTGGGAGCAGCTTTGATTGCTATACTAGCTTATAAAGATATTTTGAGATGGGTTTGGGGTAATCGAATTTATTAAATAAGAAATATTTAATTTTCTAGTCTATATTACGCTCATTATTGATTTCTTTTAATAAATTCTTTATCATTTCCCTATATTTACCTACTAATCTGTAATTGTCTTTTTCCCAAGGATTAGGTCTATCATACTGTATAATTTGTCTTAGATAGTCTCTCGGTGCAATACTAATCTCCCTCGATATCGTAGTTAGAATTATACCTGCTTTACCTTCATCAATCGCTTCCCCGTCATTGACAATCTTTTCTTTTATCATGTCTCTAGTTACCTTATCTTTCTCTAAACATAAAGGAAGAAGAATATTCTTAATACGTTGTGGGGGCTTACGATTCTCCGACAAATAATTCTCCAATAGTTTTCGCAAATCTTCTGGCTCATAGTTCCCTGGATTATGATCTACTAAAATCTTGTTTGTTATCTTTTTACTTCTTTCCTTCTCTATCTCCTCGGGTATTATCATAGTTTTAGCTAAAAACTCTTCTCCGCCTTTTGTTTTAATATATTTTAAAATTAGGGCGTTTATGCTGATGCCAAAGTTGGTTGATAACCATTCAATCATCCTTTCTAAAGCTTCATCAAGTGAAAATCCCACTAAAAGAATTCTTTGTGTTTCATTGATATTCAAATTTTCTAAGTCCATAGTTTCCTCAAAATTTTCATTTAAATAATCTTCTAAAGTTTCTTTGGAATATTTTAGACATATTTCACTCAATTTATCCAAATCCCATGAAGATACATCCGATGCGTAGTCCATCGCTTGAGTTAAAGCATCTCTAGGGAGTCTATCTCTCTTTAATTCAATTATAACTAAATTACCTGCCTTGTCCATTCCTAAAAAGTCCAAAGGACCAGATTTCGTACGTACTTGCTCTCCAATTATCAGTATGTCCTGACCTAAGACTATCGGATTGTCCTTTATCCATTTTTCAAGATCTTCTGTTTCTCTTCTTCCTGCTTGAGCCATAGATATATCAATATGTTCCAATTTTCCATCGACAATTTGCCAAACCCCAATTTCAGTTGCCATTTTTCAAGCTCCTTTCAGAAATATATGTCATCATCTGCAAATAATAGTTATAATATCGCTATCTTCCAGAACATAATCACTGCTCACCCTTCTTCCACTTCTAGCATCTATTGCATGCATAAAAGTATCTCCAATATCTGTATGTATCACATAGGCCAGATCTCTTGGATGCGCACCCCTATTTATTAAAATAGCGTCAGGAAGTATATTTCCATCTTTATCAGACAGTTTATGTTCATCTTCTACTGGGAAAACAACTACCATGTCCAAAAGATCAAATATTACCTTGTTTAAAGCTTCCTGAATACCTGTACTTCCATATTTTTGCAATAAGTTTTCTTTTATGAAATTAAGGGCTTTTTTTTGATTTTCATTTAATTTTTCAGGTTTTAAAATCTCAAAATCTGAAGCTCCAGGTGAATACTTTATAAATCCAGCTTCTGATGCCTTTTTAAGAGCTATCTCAGCTTCTGCAGATGCCGGTACCACATTATCATATTTCTCTTTCAATCTTCCGATATTTTCTTCTGCACCGTGAATATCAGCCTTATTTGCAACTATAAGCATCGGTTTTGCTGTTTGTAGAAGAACATCAAGGAATTCTATGATATCATCATCTTTCCATTCATGATATTCCGCTTCTACTGCCTTTTTTGCCTCTACAATACTTTCTAAACCTATACCAGTCCCACTAAGCTGTTCTGCTAGAATCCTTGAAAAATCGATTTTCTCAGAGAGCGCCTTTCTAATCAATCTGTTCCAGTTTTTCTTCAGGATGCCAAATAGCCACATTGTTAGCTCATGCTGTAAAAACTCCACATCTTCAAGTGGATCATGTGACCCTGGCTCACATGGCCTTCCCTCTTCATCAGTGGAACCTGAAGCATCTATAACATGTATAAATGCACCGGCCTGTCTTAAATCATCTAAAAATTTGTTTCCTAAACCTCTACCTTCATGGGCGCCTGGAACGAGACCCGCTACATCCAAAAGCTCCACTGGAATCATCCGTTTTCCATCCACACATCTGGAATTTTTGGGATTGCATACAAGATCTAATTCCTGACATGGACAATCTGTAACCACAAATGCAACAGCTTTATTGGTATCAATTGTTGTGAATGGATAACTAGCAACCTCAGCTTCAGCTAAGGTTGCGGCATTAAAAAAAGATGATTTTCCCACATTTGGTTTTCCTGTAACAGCTATCTGGAGCATTTTATCACTTTCAGATTTTTTTAAATCATTTCATTTTGATATTGAATATAAAGATAAATAATGCTTTCGAACATGAAATGCAGGAAAAAACTGACATCATAATTTATTGAAAAATAAATGCAAAAATTAATTGGCAATAATCTGGACTTAAAAAAATAGAAAGGTTAAGTCAGGGCATAATAGCTACCATATCTTGTCTCATACCTGTATAACCATCCGTACATCCACCGGTATTTCCATCTGTAGGCCCAATAATAATACCTCTTTCCACCGCGCCTGTACCACTTCTTGTAAGCTTTCTTATACCATTGCTTGTACCAGCCCTTCTTATATGGGATACTCACCACATAACTGTAACCAACAAGCCTATATATGGAATAAACTTCTATATAAACTGGTGATAGGTTACCAGCTGCATCTGCAGCCACGAATTTAACTGTGGTGGTTTTGTCTATGTAGAGTGGTGTATTATAGATGAAACTGGCTTTTGTGGGTGTGCTGCCATCTGTAGTTAAATAGATATTTCCAGGCTCACTGGATGTGAGAGATACACTGAGGGGAGAATAATATGAACCTCCTTTTGGATCAGCGCTTGCTGTTGGTAATGTGGTGTCAGTAACTATATTTGACAAGGCTTTATATGCATTGATTCGACCGCTGGTTAATATTTTACCTGCTAGGGAACTTATATAGTCAACATTGTTCAGTATCGTGCTTTTTATCTCCAGATTATTAAGATCAGGTCTTAAAGCCTTTATCAGCCCTGCCAGTCCAGAAACATAGGGTGTTGCCATTGAAGTTCCGCTTAAATATCCATAGGAGGAGCTGGGCTTTGTACTGTAGATACTCACGCCAGGGGCTGTGACATCTACTGAATTTAGACCATAATTCGAAAATGATGCTAAATTGTCATTTTGATCAGATGCTGCAACAGCTATTATATTGGGGCTTAAATAGGATGCAGGATAAGTGGGTGTTACATCGTTATTATCCCCCCCATAATAGGGATCGTTTCCAGCTGCACATACAAAAAGAGCCTGAGATGCATCTATAATGTCTTTTAATGCTTGTGAATAATCAGGTCCACCCCACGAATTGCTTATTATATGGGCACCCATTAAACGTGCATAGTTTATGGCCTCGATGGCATCATTTACATCCCCTTTTCCAGTGGAACCTAAGAATTTAAGAGCCATTATTTTAACATTCCACATAACCCCTGTAGTTCCCTGAGCATTGTTTCCCACTGCTCCGATGATTCCCGCTACATGTGTTCCATGTCCATTGTCATCTGAAATTATATTATTATCATTTAAAAAGTTCCATCCATAAACATCGTCTATAAAATCATTATCGTCGTCGTCTATACCGTTACCAGGTATTTCGACCGTATTTATCCATATATTAGCCTGAAGATCAGGGTGATTAATATCAACACCAGTATCAAGCACAGCTATTATCACATTACTTGATCCAGTGGTTATATCCCATGCACTTGGTGCATTAATCTTTGTAAGACCCCAAAGACTGCTATAATAAGAATCATTAGGAATTACTTCTGTCCTAAATTTATAATTAGATTCAGCATAAAGAACATCAGGATTCTGCTGGTATCTGGCTATTGCATCCTGTATTTTAATTGTTTCAGGAATTTTAACAAGTTGTAGGCCAGGGACTTCCTTGAAATCTTTAATCACTGTGGCACCTATTTGAGAGTGGGCAGCCATGGAAGTCTGGGCTAAATCTGTTATATTTGAGTTAAATCTAACAAAAATCTCATTTTCAACATTTGAAATTGATGTTGTATTATTCTCCAGATTGGGAGTATTACTTGCAGATCCTCCTTCTGTACCTGAAACAGTTCCTGAATCAGTTATCGCCGCAGCATTTGATGTATCTGCTGCTGCAGCTCCTCCACAGATCATTAAAGCTAAAACAAATATAAAAACCGTTAATGCTGCTTTTTTATTCAATTTTTTCACCTTTAATTCATACTATGTTATGATTTTTAGGATATATAAAAATTTAGATTTAAAGTGGGCTCTGATATAAATCTGTTCTTGAATTATGTAAAAAAACACCTGAAACTAGTGGAGTTATCATATCATCATAAGATGTATCGATAACATAGGCACAAAAATCAATTTGCTGTTCTGTTTATATTGTCACACAAAAATAACTTTTTAATTATTTGATGTGAATATTTTCACATATTATCAGAAATATTCTATAATAACAATAAATCATTCATAAAAATGTGTAAATTTTTTTAAAACCCAAATAATTTTAAGATATATCTGCAATACTTATATATGAGGCATAAACATGCGAAAACTCTATGTAGTAGGAATTGGGCCAGGATCTAAGGATTACTTATCTCCAGCAGCAAAAAAGGCTGTTGAATCATCAGATGTGGTTGTGGGAAGTAGAAGGGCTATTGATCTTTTTGAGGATGTTGAAGCTGAGAAGATTGAGCTTGGATCCAAAAATGTAGAGGTGAAGATTGAATTAGCTATCTCCAAGGTAGAGGAGGATAGGTCTGTTTCTGTACTTTCAACAGGAGACCCTGGATTTTCTGGGATTTTAAAGCCCGTTTTAAAAAAAGTAGGTGATAGAGACGATATCCACGTAGAGGTTGTGCCAGGGATAAGTTCCATTCAACTGTGTGCTGCTAGGCTTCAAATACCCTGGGATGGTGCTGATTTAATAACTTTACATGGAAAAGGAATTTCAAAAAAGGTATTGAAGGTTATAGATAATGGGAAGCCAACGATAATACTTCCAAATTTTAAAATAGATGAAGTAGCAAATTTTTTGATTGAAAATGGTGCTAATCCAGATAGAAAAGTTGCAATCTGTGAGCGGCTTAGCTATGACGATGAAAAAATAGTAATAACCGCTCTTAAAGGTGTTTTAGAAGAAGAATTCAGTTATATGTGTATTATGGTTGTATATTAGTTTTTTATATCGTTTTATTTAATATTAAAAAATATTTTAAATTTCATTTTTCGCATAATTCCTCATCCTCTTCTCGCCAAGGCGGATAAACCATACATAGAAATTTCAGATCAGAATCTCCAATGTTTTCAATCCATTGTTTTGCATTTGGTGGAATATAAATAGCCTGACCAGACTGGATCTCTGCAGATTCATCATCGATGTGCATCAAGCCCTTTCCTTCAAGTATGTAATACACCTCCACAGATTTTTTCAGTTTATGGGACATAGAAGATTCTCCAGACTTTAATATGGTGTGGGCTATGCTAAATTGCATCTTCAAATCCTGGTCTTCACGATCTGGGTGAAGTAGTTCGCAGATGAGGGTTTTATCCAGGGCTCTAAAATAGTTGCAGTTTTTAGTGTCTTTTATAATCATATCATCACGATTTATAGTGAAGTACCAAATGTTTTATACTATTTACTCAATAAACTTGCGAAAAGTGATTTTTACTGGTTAAATACAATTTATTTGATTTTCTTGATCTATAAGTTTAATAAATTACGTTTTTCACTATAATAAGTTAAATTAATGTTTTAAAATAAGATTTTATGTAAGTATTTGCCATATAGAGATAAATATTTTATTCTATTCTTTCAAATCCACTTTTTTCAACGATTTTTTGACCTTCATTAAGAATAAATTCTAAAAAGTCTTTTAGAATCTTGTTTTCTTCATTAACCATAACTATACTTATTATATGCTTGGTTTCGTTCTTTATTATGTCAGAACCTGAGAAAAAACTTCCATTCAAGAAAGTGTAACAATCATTATGGTCTTCAACGATTTTTGAAGCTGTATATGGAGATTTCACTTGTTTTACTATCCGGTATCCGATTCCTGCTTTATCTAGGGTATTCCATGCAAGTCTTTGAGACGAGTTAATTACTTCCACAAATTTCCTACCTTTTAAGTCATTCAGGGCATCTGGGAGGCTATTATTGCCTGATACTAAAACCAGTTGGTCATAGGCAATTGGGATGAAATCTAAGTCTCTTCTGAAGGCATGTATAGGGTCATCCAATGTTAAAATGTCTATCATATCCATATCAGCAAGGTAGATAGCACTTTCATCATCTGTTGAATACAACATTACATCCAAGCCGTATTCTAGCGCTAAAATTTCTAAAAGACGTGATGATATGTATCCTCCGCAAATCACAATCTTCTTACGTTTTTTCATTCTACTAATATATTTTCTATGTTTTTCTAGAAGTTTTATGGCGTAATCTGTTAATTCCGAACCAGCACCAGTTGCCTCAACAAGACTTACACCAAGCTTTTCTTCAGCATCCTTTATACGCCGATTTAGCACAGCATGAGATACGCCTAACATTTTAGCTGCTTTACGCTGTGACCATGTTCTCGATATGCATTCTAATGCTTCAAAAAACTTATAACTGAGCGTATGATCATTTATAACCAGACCTAACTTCGGATGAACGTCCATAAAGATCCCTGATTTTTTTTATTAATTCTAATTTTTTGTTTTCAATCTTTTTTGTTATTCTAAACTGTTTTTATGAAATAAATATCATTTTTATCTTTAATATTTTCTAATATTTTTAATTGAAGCTTAAATGAGAATTATATTTAAGTTTCTTATTGAAAAATTGATTTTTGGATAAAATAACATTAATTATTTGCATTAATTCTTTATATTAAGAATTAACTAAAATTTTAAGGTAGCTAAAGTTATATACAATATTTATAGATATAAAATTACATAAATTTATGTGAAAGTCATGTCGGTGTAATTATGATTTTAAATGAGGCTATGGATGAAATAGTAACCAATGTACGGGAGGTATCTGCTGAATTTGATAATGAAACCATAAAGAAATTGCTGGAGATCCTAACTTCGGCGCAAAGCGTTTTTGTGTTGGGAGTGGGAAGATCTGGTCTGGTTGCCAAAGCATTTGCCATGAGACTCATGCATCTGGGAATAGACGTCTATGTGGTTGGAGAGACCATAACTCCGGCAATTTATGCTGGTGATTGTCTTCTTGCTATTTCTGGTTCTGGTGAGACAAGTTTTATTATCAGCACAGCCAAGATCACCAAAAAAAGAGGAGCAAAAATAATTGCAGTAACTTCATATGTGGATTCAACCCTGGGAAAACTTTCTGACCTGATTATACGTATTAAGGGAAGAACAAAAATTAGTTCTGAGAAAGATTACATAAAACGGCAGATGAATGGGAAACATCAACCTTTAGCACCTCTAGGAACTTTATTTGAAGTATCAACCCTCATTTTTCTTGATGCTGTTATAGCAGAACTCATGTATAAATTAGGGAAAACTGAAGATGATCTTAAGGCAAGACACACGGTTCTGGAATAATATAACCTGAAATTTGTTATACCTTCTTATTTTACCATTAAATTTTTTATTTTCATCTTTTTTTCTTTTTTTAAAATTTATTTATTTGATGATAATCTAAAAAATAAACGATTAAATTAAGATTCGATGTGGATATGTGTAAATATTAAAACGTTCCCCTCTGACAAATCCAACTATTGTGACTCCTGATTTTTCACCAGCTAAAAAGCCTGAATATGTTGGTGCAGCTTTAGAAGTTAAAATGGGAATTCCAACTCTCGCAACCTTCATTACCATGTCTGATGGCATCCTTCCGCTACAAGCAATAAAACTCTGGGAAAAATCAATTTTTTTTAATGCACCAGCCCCCATGATCTTATCTATTGCCACATGTCTGCTTACATCCTCTATCGCAATGAATTCATGGCCATTTACCAATGCAGCTATATGAGTACCTCCTGTATCTTTCCATATCTTCGATTCTTCTCTTAATTTTTTAAATGCTTCGAATATTTCCTCTTTGGAAACAGAATAATCTGTATCTATTTTTTCTACAAGTTCGATTTTACCCCTCAAGCCTCCAAAACAATCTGAACTCATAACAAGTTCTCTTCTAATATCAAAATCTGCAAGGTTGATTTTTACATCTATGGTTTTTTCATTTATAATTAAATCTGTTATATTGTCTGGAGAATCCACTAAACCTTCACCAAGTAGATATCCGATGGTGAATTCTTCTAGAAAGGTTGGGCTAACAGAAAACCTGCCAAAAGTCATATCATTCACGATAATTTCTATTTCTTCGTCATTAACTATTTTCTCATCCAGTTCAAAAGTTTCTTTACCAACTCTCAAGGCCCGCACTTTTTGAAACATTTCAGGCATAATTAATACCTCAGATTAAAATTCTTTGATTTATCAGAACTTTCTGCATGTTCTTATTGAGTCTTCCAAATTATTTAAATGATTTTAAACATGATATTAAATTTAATGATAATATAAAATAAAAGGAAGGATCCACTATTTTACAATATTTAAATTAATCTAAAAATAAATGGTATTAGCGGAGGACTTTAATGGGAAAAGACTTGAGGGAAATTTTATCATTTTATAAGGGTGATAGGTCAAATTTAATACCAATATTACAAGATATTCAAGCCAATTTTGGTTATCTACCTGAAAATGCGATTTTAGAAATTTCTAAATTCACAAAAATACCTGAAAGCGAAATATATGGTGTGGCTACATTTTATGCCCAGTTTAGATTTACACCAATTGGCAAGAAACACATTATGGTGTGTGAAGGAACTGCATGCCATGTAAAGGGTGCGGATCAGATAATGGAAGGAATTGAAAGATATTTAGATATAAAAGAAGGAGAAACCACTCCTGATTTGGAATGTTCCTTAGAATCTGTGGCCTGTCTTGGATGCTGTGCACTAGCACCCTGCGCCATGGTAAATGAAAAAGTAGAATCTAATCTAACATTGAAAGATATAAAAAAGCTATTTTCTAAAAATTCAAAATAATAGATGATATAATTCAAAATAAAGGATATAAAAAGGATAAAGGGAATATAATGAATTTTAGTGAAATGATTCAGCAAGCTAAAGAGGAATATAACTCTTTATACCAAAATGAGGAACTTGTAATATTAATTGGTTCTGCTACATGCGGTAATTCTGCCGGAGCATCTATTGTATCTTCAACGATTCAGGAAGAATTAGAAAAACATAATATAAATTATAAAATCGTTGAAGTAGGATGTATTGGGCTTTGTTATGCTGAACCAATTGTGACAATCATTAAACCTGGAAGCCCTGCCATTTTCTATGGAAATATAACTCCAGATATGGCTGTAGAACTTGTTGACTCATACATAATTAATAATGATCCACTTCTGGATTATGCACTTGGCACGTTTGAGGATGGTGGTATTGATAAAATACCTCACATTTTTGATATTCCGGTGTTGAAACCGCAGGTAAGGATGATTTTACGTAACTGTGGCTTCATTGATCCAAAAAATATCCTTCACTACATAGCTAACGAGGGTTACAGTGGATTTGTAAATGCGCTTGGAATGAAACCTCAACAGGTAATCCAAACAATAAAAAAATCAGGTTTGAGAGGGAGAGGAGGAGCAGGTTTTCCCACATGGCAAAAATGGCAGTTCTGTCTGGATTCAGCGGAAAAAACTAAATATATTATATGTAATGCTGATGAAGGGGATCCTGGTGCTTTTATGAACAGGTCTCTTCTTGAAAGTGACCCTCATTCTGCTCTGGAAGGATTGCTTATAGCTGCTTATGCAACAGGGGCAAAAGCTGGATATATTTACTGCAGAGCAGAGTATCCACTTGCATTGGAACGATTAAAACATGCAATAATGCAGATGAGAGAATTTAGACTTTTAGGAGACAATATCCTAGATTCAGGATTTAGCTTTGATATTGAAATAAAGGAAGGAGCCGGTGCATTTGTTTGCGGTGAAGAAACTGCTTTAATTGCTTCCATAGAAGGGAGAAGAGGTATGCCACGTACTCGTCCACCCTTCCCTAGCACTTCAGGATTGTTTGGCAAGCCAACTGTCATAAACAATGTGGAGACTCTGGCAAGTGTATCTCTTATAATGCAGAAAAGTCCTCATGAATTCGCTGAATATGGAACTCGGCAGAGTAAAGGAACAAAAACCTTTTCTTTGGTAGGTAAAGTGAAAAAAACAGGCCTTATTGAAGTTCCATTAGGCACTACCCTAAGAGAAGTTATCTATGATATAGGTGGGGGAATTCAGAATGACGGAGATTTCAAGGCAGTTCAAATCGGAGGTCCTTCTGGTGGTTGTCTTCCAGAAAGTTTTATTGATACTCCCATTGATTACGATTCGCTTAACCTGGCCGGTGCTATAATGGGCTCAGGAGGTTTGGTTGTAATGGATCAGAACACCTGTATGGTTGATGTGGCCCGATACTTCCTTGAATTTACCCAGAAAGAGTCCTGTGGTAAATGTGTACCCTGTAGGCTTGGAACCAAGCAGATGCTCGATATTTTAGTGGATATAACTGAAGGAAAAGGTAAACCAAATGATATAAACTTGCTTGTGGAGTTAGCAGAGGCCATTAAACTTGCATCACTTTGTGGACTGGGGCAGACAGCTCCCAATCCTGTACTTACCACTATACGTTTTTTTAAGGACGAGTATGGGGCACATATCCAGGAGAGGATGTGCCCATCTCTTTTATGTAGGGAACTTATATCATACATAGTTTTACCAGATAAGTGTCAAAGCTGTATGTTATGTCTTAAATCATGTCCTGTAGATGCAATTATTGGTGGAAAAAAGCAAATACATGTGATTGACCAGACTAAATGTATAAAGTGTGGCACCTGCTTTGAGGTATGTTCTGAAAAATTTGCAGCTGTGGAAAAAGTTTCAAAAACAAAAGGAAAGAATGAAAAACTAGATGATGAGAAAATAGATAAATAAAGGTTAAATTCTTAAACTACATTTTTAATTAGATTTTCGTGAGTCCATAAACTGTAAATTCGCGAATTTAAATTTAATAGCTTGTTTATAGGTTTGTATAAGACTATTGGGTTTAATATTTAATTTAACCACTATAAAATGGGTTTATTGTTTTTTATAAGGTCTATAGTTGATTACAGCGCCATTTTTTTATAGAAATGAAAACTATTCTGATTTATGATGCTATAACTTAATCACAGCGGTTGCAGCAGCTTTAAATCCTAAAAAAACTTTTTTTCCAAGATTTAAATTGAGTTCTTCTCTGGAATACTCTGTGATATCAACAAAGAGTGTGATCTTACCGATGTCTATATTTAACCGTATCATTTGATTTTTTAGTTCCATTCCCGTGATTAAACCCCCGAATACATTTCTAACGCTTGATTCTTGGGGTTTTAACATAACAAATATATCTTCCGGACTTATTAAAACTAAAACTTTGTCTCCAACAGTTAAATTCTCTCTAAGGGGTAATACGACTTTTTTTTCATTTAAATAAATGTTAATGATTTTTTTTTCTTTGTCAATTTCTGAAATATTACCTTCAATTTCATTTACATCAGTATGCATCTTTAAAATACTTTCAACCTTTTTATATTCCTTTAATACTAATTTACCCATATCAGTAAGTTTACTTTGACCTCCACCACCCTTTCCCCCTCTTTTTGTAGTGACCAATTCAGTATCGAGCTCGTTCTCCATGTTTTTTATATAGTTGAGGGAACTTCGGTAAGGTATCTCTGCTTTCTGGGATGCTTTGGTTATGGATCCATATTCATCAATATATTTTAGAAGTTTAAATTTGCTGTTATCCATTAATATAATTTTATCTCCAAGATCGAGCTTATATACTTGTTTGTCTTTTGATCTGTTCATTAAAGTTTCCCCTTTTATTCCTTTTACTACTTAACATATTTTTTATAAAATGGTTCCCTGTTTTTTATAGCAATTAAAAATAGTTCTTTCAGCTGCTTGTCAGAGTAACCCTGGTTTATTGGTCCTATCAAATCCACAAGATCGTCATTTTTAAGAAGACAGGGTTTTAATTTTCCGTCTGGAGTTATTCTAATTCTGGTGCAGTTTTTACAGAATTCTGTATTATCCATAGGTCTTACAACCTCGATTTCCCCTCCATTAATGAAATATTTTTTCCTATCCTGCATAAATTGCCTTTTTTTAACTTTATTAGAAATTCTAGCTAGTTCTTTTTCAATTCCAGCCATTTTGTAGCGATATTCATCGAAAAATTCAGAATCAGGGCAATTTTCTGTTTTTAGAAGCTCAATAAGTTGCAATATAGCGTTGTTTTCCCTACAGAACTGAAACATATCCCAAATTTCATGGTGGTTTACACCTTTCATAACAACCATATTAACTTTAACTGGGTATAGTCCAACTTCCACAGCTTTCTTTATTCCCTCTTTGGCCTTTTCAAGGTAATCTTTTTTGGTAATAAATAGGTAGGTCTTCGAATTGAGTGTGTCAAAACTTATATTCACACGATTAAGGCCTGCATCAAGTAAATCCTTTGCATATTTACCTAGCAGCGTTCCATTCGTGGTCAAAGAAACATCACGAAATCCAAGGGAGGATATTTTCTTAACTATGTCAATGATATCTTTCCTTATTAAAGGTTCTCCCCCAGAAATCCTTATCTTCTTTATTCCAATTTCTTTTGCGATTTTGGCTATTCTAAATATCTCACTGGGGGACATTTCGTAATCTTGGGGCATTATTCCGTCATTGTGACAGTAAAAACAGTTTATATTACAACGGGTTGTTATTGAAATCCGAAGGGAAAAAACTGGTCTGTTAAATCTATCAGTTATTGTCATCTCTTATCAGCAATTCAATTTTTTTACCTTTAATGTCTCCTACTTCAGGAGTTTTTAGAGAATCTACCATGCCCAAAAAAGTATTTTTAACAATACTTTGTACAAATGGGTTCATAGGAATCAAAGAATTATCTATTTTTAGTGTAACATCATCGGACTTGGTAAAACATTTATTTTCTGTGGTAGTTGCTCCCCTTACTCTTGCTTTTGCAAATTCCAGGCAAGTTTCAAAACCACACTTCGTACAATTCAGATTTGTTAACTTGCCGAAGCTTCTCTCTTCTATGAGATCTACAATTGATTTAATGGCTGTTTGATCAATTTCTGTTACATTAACTTTTTTTAAGGTAAAATCATCCTCGTAGTCTGATGTGGATATTTTAGCATATTTAGAATGTTTAAATCCCTCTAAAACAACAAAATCAAGTTTTTTAATACATTCAAGCATTTCTAACAGTTTATCCAGGCCGATGATTTTATTTATCCTAAAAAATGTTTGATCCCCGGCTCCGACCACTATTTCTGCACCAGCCTCTCCATGTTTCCAAGTGTCTTTCCCCTCTAGGTCAAAGCCGTGATATATATGTTTTACAGTCCCCACGTGAAAACCTCTCTCTACAAGTTCACAGACGATCTTTGTTAGTAAGGTAGTTTTTCCAGTATTTTTTGTGCCTACTATTCCTATGACTTTCATGTTAACACCTTATTTAGTAGCTCTAGAAACTTCACTATAAATATAATATCGGTATGCATATTAGGATCCATTTTATATTAAGATTATTTATCTATACAATGATGTAAATTTAACAAGTTTAAAACAAATTTAAGAGTATTAATATGAATAATAATATGAATAATAATGAGGTCGCACTAAATATCGACGGTTTACAGATAAAAGCTAATAAGGGCATCACCATTCTCCAAGCAGCACTCGAAAATAATATATATATCCCTAATCTTTGTTATAGTCCATATTTAAAACCTGGTGGCGCATGTAGACTGTGCATGGTTGAAATTGATGATGGCCGTTTGGTAACTTCCTGTGAAACACCTGTAGAACAAGGGATGAATGTGGTAACAGAGAATTCAAAGATAAATAATGTAAGAAAGCTGGTTGCTGAATTGCTAATTGCAAACCATGAAGTAGACTGCCTAACATGCGCAAAAAATGATCACTGTAAGTTACAGGAAATAGCAGCTTATCTTGGAATTGAAAAAGAGAAATTAGGGAATTTAAGAAGGGTGCTGTTCGAGATCCCGAAAGATACTTCTAATCCTTTTTTTGACCGTGATCTAGGAAAATGTATTCTCTGCGGAATTTGTGTTAGGATATGCAGGGATATTTTAGGTGTAAGTGCAATTGATTTTGGATTTCGAGGCTATGAAACTAGGATAACAACTTTTTCCGATAAACCCATTTTGGAATCAAGTTGTGTATCTTGTGGGGAGTGTGTTGTAGGGTGCCCAGTTGGTGCACTGGTACCTAAAAACACATTGCAGCCTTCCCGGGAAGTTAAAACAATATGTCCTTACTGTGGTGTTGGTTGTGGTATTTATTTGGGGGTTAGGGGTAACACAATTGTAAATGTAAGGGGAGACTCTGATAATCCTGTAAATAAAGGAAATCTTTGTGTTAAAGGTAGATTTGGATACAATTTCATTAATCATCCGAAAAGATTAACTACACCACTTATAAAGCGAAATGGTAAATTTATTGAGGTAACCTGGGATGAAGCACTTGATTATATCGCGCGGAACATATCAAAGTATGTGGGGGATTCTTTTGCCGCCATTGCATCTGCAAAATGTAGTAACGAGGAAAATTACGTCTTTCAGAAATTTACCAGGGCAGTGATGGGCACAAACAATATTGACCACTGTGCACGTTTGTGTCACGTCTCCACAGTAGCAGGTCTTGGAAAGACCCTAGGAAGTGGTGCAATGACCAATACTATAGCTGAAATCGCCGATTCCGCCTGTATATTTGCTATAGGTACAAACACAACATCTACACATCCAATAACGGCTCTAGGGATAATAAAAGCGGTTCAAAATGGTGGAAAGCTCATTGTTGCCAATCCAAGAGAAATTGACTTGTGCAGGCATGCTGATATATGGTTGCAACATTGTCCAGGTACTGATGTTGTTCTTCTTATGGGTATGATGCGTCAAATAGTTGATAGGGAACTTTTTGACTCTTCTTTTGTAAATGATCGTTGTGAGAACTTTAACTTATTTAAAAAATCTCTGCGGGAATTTGATCTTGATTCTGTGGAGAAAATTACTGGTGTAAATAAGGATAAGATAATAGAAGCAGCAAAAACCTTTGCATCATCTAAAACAGCTTCTATCCTTTATTCTATGGGCATAACTCAGCATTCTCATGGTACTGATAATGTTATAGCTGTGAGTAATCTTGCACTTCTGACGGGAAACATTGGCAAACCATCTGCTGGTGTAAATCCATTACGGGGACAAAACAATGTACAGGGATCTTGTGATATGGGATGTTTGCCTGATGTTTACCCAGGTTACCAAAGTGTAGAAGACTATAAAATCCTTGAAAAGTTTCAAAGAGCCTGGGATTGTAAGCTCAATAAATCTTCTGGACTTACACTTCCCCAAATCATAGAATCTGCTCATGATGGAAAGATTAGGGCTATGTATATTGTGGGTGAAAATCTCATTTTGAGTGAACCTAATTCTTCACATGTCATAGAATCACTGGAAAAATTGGAATTTGCAGTGGTTCAGGATATATTTCTAACGGAAACTGCTCTATTGGCTGATGTTGTGCTGCCTGCCTGTACATTCGCTGAGAGAGATGGAACGTTTACAAATACAGAACGCAGAGTTCAACTATTTCAAAGAGCAATAAAACCTTTAGGTAGTTCAAAACCTGATTGGTGGATTACATGTGAGATCTCAAAGAGATTGGGAGCAAAGGGTTTCGATTTCCATAATACTAAAGAAATTTTGGAAGAAATCGCGTCCCTTACACCAATTTATGGGGGTATTTTTTATGATCGTCTTGAAAAAGGGGGTTTGCAATGGCCATGTTCCGATGCGGAGGATAATGGAACTTCAATACTCCATATGAATCAATTTGCAACTGAAAATGGTAAAGGTAAGTTTTTACCCTTAAGTTATAAGCCATCTGCTGAACTTCCTGATAATGAATATCCTTTTATTCTTACTACTGGACGTAGTCTCTATCAGTACCATACTGGAACCATGACAAGAATGGTAGAAGGGCTTAACAAGTTATACGGACATGATTTTGTGGAAATAAACCCGAAAGATGCATCAGATCTTGATATTAATCATGATGAATTTGTTCGGGTAATTTCTCGTAGAGGAGAGGTTAAGGCTAAGGCAAAATTAACTGATGCATTACCGAAAGGGGTGATTTTTATGACCTTCCATTTTGCTGAAACACCAACCAACATACTCACAAACTCAGCCATGGATCCTATATCCAACACACCGGAATTGAAGTTTTGCGCTGTTAAGATAGAGAAAGATACTGAATAAGATGGAAAATTAAAGTCAAATCAATCTTGAATATATGATTAGAAAAAAGTGGTGGGATTGTTTTTTTAATCAGTTATTTTTAAAAAATTTTATCCTTGTTTTTTAATTTTTCCAGTTAAAGATGATCAATCTTTAAATAGGCAATTTGAAAAATAATTTTATACTATAATATTATACTATTAATAATTATACTATTACTCATAGTATTTATGAGGATTATTTAAATAATTATAAGCAAAACGTGTTCTTAATACACACTAATATATATTGATTTCCATTTGAATTTAGTAGAAATGTATATAAATATTGGAATTATAAGTGTGATCAATACACATGGTGACTCAATGCCAAGGCATATAGTTTCAGGATTGAAGTATATAGCAGCAGTGAACTTAAGGAAAAAAGGACATACTCAAAAAAAAATAGCAGAAATTTTAGATATGGACAGATCAACAGTTTCTCATTATTTAAATGGAAGAAATGTATCTTGGACATCTATAGAAATAGCAGAAGTTATAACGAATTTCTGTCCCAAGGATTTTATGATCTTAACTTATGCTTTACTGAAAGACAGAGAACAAACCAGAAACATAATAAAAACATGTTCAGCTAGGAGATACGAAGCATTTATAAAAGATTCATGTATTGGTTGCGCCCTGTGTGTAGATAACTGTCTGATGAATGCCATAACGTTGGATAATCTTAGATCACACATAGATCCTGAGTGGTGTTTTGGATGCAGGATATGTGAAACTGAATGTCCAACAGATTCAATAGAAATTAAGGAGGTAGATTAATGGAAACTACAGAGATAATTGAGGATAAGAACATAACTGTGGAAAGAACCGGGGAAGAGATTAGAAAACTTTTCTTTAAAAATGAATTATGTGCTTCATGTGGTTTGTGTGAAGAGATATGCCCGGTTTCTGCTATTGAAGTGGAACCCACAGGAGCAATGGTTAGAACAGAGCAGGAATCAAGTAAGATTAACATCGATGAAACCAAGTGTGTTCTCTGTGGTATGTGCAGTTGTATATGTCCTTTCGATGCACTGGACCTTGAAATAGATGGAGAATCCATAAAAGACAAGGAAGAGTATCCAAAACTCATAAAATCTGCAGAAATTGATGATGAACTCTGTATATACTGCAAAGCATGTGAAACAGCCTGTCCTCAAACTGCAATAACAGTTTCAAGAGAATTGCCAGCAAGGGCAGATCTTGTAACTGGTGAAATCGAGGTAGACAAAGACAAATGTATCTATTGTGGAATGTGCGAGGAAATGTGCCCTGCTGATGCCATATACTTAGAAGAACAAATCCCAACATCTGATAATCCAGAAGTAGCCTCTGACATCATTATAGACGAGGATAAATGTGTATACTGTGGAATATGTAAGCGAATTTGTCCAGAAGATGCTATAACAGAGGCATGTAGGATATGTCCATACGGAGAGTATGAAATAGAAGAGGCCGATGTTACAGGAAGCTCAATTATAGACGACGAGTTGTGTGTGAACTGTGGGTGGTGTCAGGAAATCTGTCCAAAAGATGCACCAACTGTTACAAAGCCATTTGAAGGTGAGTTAACCCACGACGACGAAATCTGCCAAGGCTGCGAAACATGTGTCATGGTCTGTCCATGTAACGTTTTCTCATTCCCTCAGCCATCTAAATCTGGTGAAAAAGTTCCAAAGCTCTTTAAAGACGAAAGATTCTGTATTTATTGCGGGGCATGTGAAAAATCTTGTCCAGTTGATGCAATAGAAGTTAAGAGAACTAAGGTTAATTACACACCTACAAAATCAAAAGCCTGGCAAAATGCTTTTGAGTCCTTAAAAAGCTAACCAAACTATAAACCTAAAAAATATTCGGAGGTAAAGAAATGACAATTGGACTGGTAGTACATCCAGAGCTTTGCCATGGATGTGGTAATTGCGTAGTTTCATGTCCAGTAAATGCTTTAAGAAGTTCAGAAATTGCCGGAGGAAAGGGACCAACTGATGATGTGGAAATAATAATGATAGTAGAAGACGGCGAAATAAACCTGAGAAATTCAGATCTATGCGGAAAATGCGGAACTTGCGTGGAAACATGTCCTGTAGACGCTATTAAACTGGAGGACGTAGAATGAAAGTTATACTAAACACAGGAAGAACTATCTGGCAAGGACAAGCCATAGAATCAGGTAAAGACCTTAAAATGTATGTGGATGCTGCGGCAATATGTCACATGAACAAAGATCAGATGGAAGAACTGGGAGTAAATGCAGGAGACAACATAAAAGTCTTATCAGAATATGGAGATGTTGTGGTTAAAGTTTTCCAAACAAAAGAAACACTACCTGGCGAAATGGTCTATATTCCAATGGGTCCCTGGGCAAACAGGGTCATAAGACCAGACACAGACTCCACAGCAACACCCAGCTTTAAAAACATTCCAGTAGACATCACTCCTACTGATGAAGAAGTTTTAGACATGCCCACATTGATGAAAGTTTACGGGAAATTTTCGAAATAATTTTCGAAATAATAAATAGGAATCATATTAGGAGGATTTTCATTGGAACATATAATAAAAAATGGAATTGTTTATGATCCACTAAACAAAATCGATGGAGAGAAAAAGGACATCTGTATAAGAGATGGAAAAATAGTGGATAGCGTAAATGAGGCAGATGCAAATGTCATTGATGCTTCTGGAAAAATTGTAATGGCTGGAGGTATTGACCCACACACCCACATAGCCGGTGCAAAAGTAAATGTGGGAAGAATGTACCGTCCAGAAGACAGTAAAAAAGATGTTGAATCACGATTAGCAGGAAAAAGATCAGGAAGTGGTTTTTCAGTTCCATCAACATTCATGACAGGGTACCGTTACGCTCAGATGGGTTACACCACTGCCATGGAAGCTGCAATGCCACCACTCCTCTCAAGACACACACACGAAGAGTTTATTGACACACCAATAATTGACCATGCAGCATACCCCTTATTTGGAAACAACTGGTTTGTAATGGAGTATCTTAAAGAGGGCGATGTTGATAGTTGTGCAGCCTACGTATCATGGCTTTTAAAAGCCACAAAAGGTTACACCATAAAAATAGTAAACCCTGCTGGAACTGAAGCATGGGCATGGGGTGGAAATGTACATGGAATTCATGATCCCGCACCATACTTCGACATAACAGCTGCAGAGATAATAAAAGGACTAGCAGAAGTAAATGAAATGCTGGGACTACCTCATGCAATTCACCTACACTGTAATGATCTTGGACACCCTGGAAACTACGAAACAACCTTGGCATCTTTCGATGTTCCTAAAGGAATAAAGCCAAACCCTAAAACCGGAAGCAGGGACGCTGTACTCTATGCTACACATGTACAGTTTCATAGCTACGGTGGAACCACATGGAGGGACTTTGTATCAGAAGCGGGCTCAATTGCAGACTACGTTAACAAAAACGATCACTTAGTAATCGATGTTGGACAAGTAACACTTGATGAGACCACCACCATGACTGCAGACGGCCCAATGGAATATGATCTACACTCAATAAATGGACTAAAATGGGCTAACTGTGACGTTGAACTGGAAACTGGTTCGGGAGTAGTTCCATTTTTATATACACCGGGAGCACCAGTACCCTCAGTACAATGGGCGATCGGTATGGAACTTTTCTTACTTATTAACGACCCAGGAAAAGTTTGTCTTACCACAGACAGTCCAAACGCAGGTCCTTTTACCAGATACCCCCGAGTAATATCATGGCTGATGAGCAACCAGTACAGAAGCAACTTAATTGAAAACGAGCTTCACAAATGGGCCCAGAGAAAGAGTGATATTGCCACCATTGAACGTGAATACTCATTCTATGAAATAGCACAGGTCACCAGGTCAACACCTGCCCAAGTGCTTGGTTTAAGCGATACCAAAGGACATTTGGGTGTTGGCGCTGATGCAGATGTTGCAGTTTATTCATTCAACCCAGAAACACAGGACCCCTCCTCAGACTACATGGCACTTGAAGAAGCAATTCAAAATGCAACTTGCGTCCTAAAAGATGGTAATATTGTAGTTAAAGACGGTGTTGTGGTGAACATAGGTATACATGGAAGAACTTACTGGATTGACACACAACTTGAAGAAGGGATATACAATGAAGTGGTTACTGATGTTGAGAAAAAATTCAAACAATACTACTCAGTTAACTTCCAGAATTACCCAGTACAGGAAGAATATCTTCCAAGGTCAACTCCAGTTAATGGGGTGATGTTATGAGTGAAATAATATTAACACCTAAAGAACAACCTCAGGTACCACTTGAAGCCAAAAACATAACTCCAGACGCCTTCGCAGGTAAAACTATAGACGAAATTAAAGAATTAAAAATCTGGCATGGTAATATTCAGGTTGCCCTTTCAGAATTTTTCGATGTAGACGGTGAATCAGCTGAAAATGCATCTGAAATGAAAATTATAATCGATGGAGATGTTTACAACACCAAAAGAATTGGACAAAAAATGACAGCAGGAGAGATAACAGTAAAAGGCAACGTGAACATGTATGTCGGTGTTGAAATGAAAGGCGGAAAACTCACTGTTGAAGGAAATGCTGCTTCATGGGCTGGACAAGACATGGAAGGTGGTGAACTGGTCATAATGGGCAACGCCGAAGATTACGTAGGTGCAGCTTACCGTGGTGATTGGAGAGGTATGAGTGGAGGCAAAATCACAGTTTATGGTAATGTGGGTAGCGAAATAGCCGAGTACATGAACGGTGGAAAGATGATAATCAAAGGAAATGTAGCTATAATGCCTGGAGTACACATGAACAATGGAGTATTGATTATAGAAGGTAACGTTGTCGCCAGAGTCGGTGGAGAGATGGCTGGCGGTACCATCGTGGTAAAAGGAGTTATAAATGAATTCTTAGCCGGATTCAAATACATTGGAGTCGAAAAAGAAATAGAAGTCGATGGGGAAACAATACCTGGAGCCTTTTACAAATTTAAAGGTGATCATGCAACTAAAGGAGCTAATGGAACCGTATATGCTGCAGTAGCAGGAAACGGCCACATAGTTCCATAAATGGGTAATGGAGGGATAATTTTGGAAATCGTAAAAAATGTTGTGTGTCCATTTTGCGGAACCCTATGTGATGACATCATCTGTAAAGTAGAAAACAATGAAATAGTAGGTACAATAAACGCATGCAGAATTGGGCACAGTAAATTTGTTCACACTGAAGGTGCAATGAGATATAAGAAGCCAATGATACGAAAAGATGGAGAATTTATGGAAATTAGCTATGATGAAGCCATAGACAAAGCTGCACAAATTCTTGCAGAATCAAAAAGACCACTAATGTACGGCTGGAGCTGTACAGAATGTGAAGCACAGGCTGTAGGAATGGAACTTGCCGAGGAAACAAAGGCAGTAATAGACAACACAGCATCTGTATGCCACGGACCATCAGTACTGGCCCTACAAGATGTTGGATACCCAATATGTACATTCGGTGAGGTTAAAAACCGTGCAGACGTAGTTGTATACTGGGGATGCAACCCAATGCACGCACACCCCAGACACCTATCAAGACACGTTTTTGCTAGAGGATTTTTCAGAGAAAGAGGAAGACCTGACAGGACTTTAATAGTAGTAGATCCAAGGGAGAGTGACACAGCAAAACTGGCAGATATTCACCTACAACTTGACTTTGATAGGGATTATGAACTCCTCGATGCAATGAGGGCAGTTCTTTTAGGCCACGAAATACACTACGATGAAGTTGCAGGTATTCCAAAGGAATTAATTTACGAAGCAGTTGAGGTGCTCAAAAAAGCTCAGTTTGGTATCCTCTTTTTCGGAATGGGTATAACTCACAGTCGAGGAAAACACAGAAACATTGACATTGCAATTATGATGGTTGAAGACCTGAACGATTATGGAAAATTCACCCTTATTCCAATGAGGGGGCATTACAATGTAACCGGATTTAACCAGGTTGCTACATGGCAAAGTGGATATCCTTTCTGTGTTGACTTCTCACTGGGATATCCAAGATACAACCCTGGAGAAACTGGCGCCAACGACCAACTACAGAACAAAGAAGCCGATGCCATGATGGTAATTGCATCAGACCCTGGTGCACACTTCCCACAAAGAGCACTGGAGACAATGGCTGAAATACCAGTAATTGCAATCGAACCTCATAGAACACCAACCACTGAGATGGCAGACCTTATAATTCCACCAGCCATTGTTGGTATGGAAGCCGAGGGAACTGCATATAGGATGGAAGGTGTTCCAATCAGGATGAAAAAAGTTGTGGACTCAGAGCTTCTATCAGACAGGGAAATCCTAGAGAAAATTGTAGAAAGAGTAAAAGAAATCAAAGCATCTAAATAGAAATAAGCCTTATATAAGGCTTAATTTTTTTTTATTTTTTAAAAATCAATTTTTTAATTTTTATAGATTGAATTCACCTGAATTTTAAAAATTTTTGATTTAAAATTTCTGTAATGTTCATTTCATTATTTTCTGGAATTATTTTAAAAAGCATCAGTTATATGAAAATAATAAAGTCACAAATATTTTATCTACTTCTGATACTAAAATAATACCATGATTAGAAGACATGCACAGCAGAAGCCTTGAAATAAATCCATAACTCCTTACCTAAATTAATTTTAAGATCCAGAAAGGATTGTCGTGTCATTAAAACTGTAAATATTTCCCCAACATCAATTTTTAAGTTTACTAGCGCTCCTGTGTCAATTAATTCTTTAACTTTGCCTTTTAAGACGTTTCTTGCGCTTGTTTCAACCTTTTTAGTAGAAATAATAATCTCCTCGGGTCTTATGCCTGCATGAACTTTTCCACTCATCTGAGTTGAAGAATAAATGTTTATGTTCCCAGTATCTATTATTGTGAGATTATTATCCAAAATTTTAGCTGTTCCATTGATCAGGTTTTTAACACCTACAAAATCAGCTACAAACTTGGTTTTAGGTTTTCTAAAGACCTCATCCGGAGATCCTATCTGCGAAATTTCACCATTTAAAATTGCAATTTTATCTGAAAGAAGCTGGCCTTGAATTAGGTCGTGAGTGGCCATTATT
>Ga0194111_10001938_pt1 | contig 25230 bp, 25 predicted proteins | sample TA2KigC300mmetaG_FD_146194 | JGI IMG/M metagenome (GOLD analysis project Ga0194111, IMG submission 146194) | Freshwater microbial communities from Lake Tanganyika, Tanzania - TA2015033 Kigoma Deep Cast 300m | ecosystem: Environmental > Aquatic > Freshwater > Lake | place: Tanzania: Lake... | reverse complement strand
AAATGGAAAAAGTGGAACATGCCGCCCTTACGGTCTGGCTGGCCCGGCAGTTGGGCCAGGCCCGGACCCTGCCGGACGCGGAAGTAGTGAAATTGACCCGACTGGGCATCGATAAGGGCTATCGGCCGCCTCTGGCCACCGAGTCTTAGGGGCAACGCGGTTGAATTAAGAGCACCTATGAAAAATCCCCCTAAATCCCCCTTTAGAAAAGGGGGACTTTTTTAATGATATCATTTAGTTCCCCCCCCTTTATTAAAGGGGGGTCAGGGGGGATTTTAATAAGTTACCAACTCGCTATCTACCTAATTCAACAGCATTGAGTCTTAGGGGAGGGCCAGTCGAGATTGAGTCGTATCGTTCTTTCGTAGGGGCGGGGTAACCCCGCCCCTACGACCGGGGATTTTTACGGAAAATTTTCTCCGGGCCTGGAGATCTGTTCAGAATGAGCCGTTCTTGGGCAGGGTGAAGAAAAAGGCAGCCCCCTGTCCGGGACTGCTTTCCACCCAGAGGCGGCCGTGATGAGCCTCGACGATGCGCTTGACAATGGCCAACCCGAGGCCCAGGCCGCTTTCCTGGCCCTGATTTTTGCCGCGGTATAAAAGATCAAAGAGGTGGGGCAGGTCCGGGGGGTCGATGCCCGGCCCCTGGTCCTGGACCCGGAATTGCACTTCCTCGCCCAGATTTTTAACCTGCACCGTCACCTGGGTATGGGGCGGGGAATATTTTACGGCATTCTCCACCAGATTTCCCAGAGCCCGTTGGAACAGCACCGGATCGGCCTGCAGGATGATAATCTCCTGGGGAAATTCCGCCATCAGAACCACTTCCTTGGACTCCGCCAGAGACTGATAACGCGTGATGACCTCCACGCATTCCTTTTCCACCTGGATGGCGCTGGGCAGGGGTTTCAGGATATGCAGGTCCAACCGGACAAAATCCAGGAAATTAGTGATGAGTTTTTCCAGGCGGGTAACTTCCTGGAACATGGTTTCCACCAAAACCGTCTGCTGGGGGCCCAGTTCCCCCGCCTTGCCTTGCAGCAAACGATTGAGCAGGCCGGCCACCCCCACCACCGGTCCCTTCAGATCGTGGGCAAACATCCCCGCCAGTTGACGGCGTTCCCTCTCGATGAGCTTAAACAGGGCGATATCCCGCAAGGTTTCCACTCCACCCAAAAGGTTCCCCTTATCATCCCGCAGGGCCGAAGCGGTGAGCATGACCTCGATTTTCTGCCCCGAGCGATTCTTCACCACGGCTTCCCGGGAGACTGCGTCGCCGCCGGCCATGGCCATTTTCAGGGGGCATTCCCGGCCGCACATGCTGCTGCGGAGAATTTCGCCACAAAACTTTCCCAAGGCCTCTTCCCGGTGGTAGCCGGTGAGCTTTTCGGCGGCCTGGTTCAGGTCGGTAATCTGCATTTGGCCGTTCACCGTGACCACGCCGTCGGCCATGCTCTGAATAATGAAATGCGGCCAATCAGGGGGGGTGGCAGACATAATCGTGTTTTCCATGGCGTCGCCTCGGGGCCTCTAAAGACCGGTGAGAACAGTTTTGCAGATATTCCCGGGATACGGGGTTACTTCCCCCGCCAGACCGGTTTGCGTTTCTCCAGAAAAGCCGCGACGCCCTCCTTGGCGTCCTCCGAGGTGCACAGCCGGGCAAAGACTTCGCTGCTGTAGGCGAATCGCTGATTAAAGGGCATATCCACCATCTGATAATAAAACTGCTTCCCCATCTTGATGGCCAGAGGGCTTTTGCCGATGAGTTTTTGGGCCAGAGCCATTGTTTCCGTCTCCAGGCTTTCCAGAGGAACCACCTTATTAAACAGTCCCAGCCTTTCGGCCTCCCTGGCATCGATCATATCTCCGCTTAACAGCAACTCCAGAACCTTTTTTTTACTCAGGCCGTAACTGATGGGAATGACCGGGCCGGTGCACAAGAGACCCACATTGATGGCCGTGGTGCCGATTTTGGTGCCTTCTGCGGCAATGGCGAAATCCGCCGCAAAGACCAGCCCGGCGCCATTGGCCACGGCATAGCCATGCACCATGGCGATAACCGGTTTGGCCAGGGAGGCCACCGTCAGATGCATCTCATCCATGAGAGAGATCCATTCCAAGTACTCCGTGGCGGTTTTTCCCGGAAACTCGGCGATGTCAATGCCGGTGGAGAAGGCCCGGCCCGCGCCTTTGACAATGATGACCCGCACCTGCTCATCTTGATCCAGGAGTCGCAGGCCATCGTTGAGCTCCCGGGCCAATGTGCTGCTGAAGGTATTCATTTTGTCGGGCCGATTCAGGGTGAGGACGCCTATCTGGTCCTGGTGCTCCAGGGTGATAGTAGTGAATTCCATAGAGACCTCCCTCGTTAGATGGGTTGTGAGGTTTATGAATGCAACGGTAGACCGCGGGCAGCCGGGTCTGGTTCATGGTATCATAAAAATATACTAATATCCATGCTTTAATTTACCCTGAAAGTCTTTCCAGTTCCTCCGGCTGCACGTCTTTTAACCTTATCACTTTGCTTCCCCCAAAAAGAAATCTGCCCGGGGGTGACCCGGGCAGAGGTAAGGGTTTAACTTAAGCCCCCTGCAATTCGGCCAGCCGTTGCTGCACGGCCTCCAGTTCGCGCTGCAGATAGGCCTCTTCCTGTTTCAGGGCCTGGCTTTCGTCCTGGGGGGCCAGGGGGACGCCGTAGCCCCAGGCGCTCCGGCCCCAGCGGGGTCTGTTCCAGCCGAAACAACCGGGGCGGAAACCTCCGCTGCCCCGGCCGAAGCCGAATCCCTGGCTGCGGCGGCCAGCGCCGCAGGGGCCCAGGCCCCTTCCCATGGGTCCCTGCCCCATAGGTCCGGTTCCATCAAATCCTGGCATGGTATGATACCTCCTTATAGATTATTGGGTTATGGCGGGAAACAATCATCCTTTGGCAAAATACTTATTGTTTCCGCATCATTGCCGCTCCGCAGGCGGGGCAGTGCATCTCAAAGCAGGGTTGGCCCTGCTGATGGGGCGCCTCGGCGCCGCATTTGGGGCAGATGCACAGACCGCCGGGTCCTGGCCGGAAACCGCCACCCCGGCCACCACCCCGGCCGGCGCCGCCCCCGCCGCCGAAACCACCGCCTCTGCGTCCTTTGGCCTTGATCATGCTAAACTCTCCCTTTGGGGCCTGCAGGTCCCAGGTTGCCTTACGCTCCACAATTAAAGGGTTGGAGATACATCGACCCAACCGATCCTTATTGAACATATGTTTATAATAGTTCTTTCTTCAGGTTTCGTCAAGCCCCCGCCGGTAAATCTTATTTTTCAGCTATTGATTTGATTTTCTTGGGAAGTGGAAAATAATGGGACGCGCCGGGCAATAGGGGGTAAAGGGAATGGCCAGGACGGCGGGATACCCTGCCCTTCCCCGCCTTTCGGCCTGGGCCGCTGCTGGGCCGAGCAGGAGATCCGGGTAACCCTAAACGATGAGGAAGAGATCAGGAATCATCTTTTGGGGCGGAAAATCTGCCATCATCTCTAACCTTTGGCATTTTTTCCAGGTTGGCTGCCAGCCAGCCGATCCTGGCGTCGGTGCGGGAGTCAAAGGCCGGGACGTAAGGCTTGAGGTCCAGCAACGGGGTGCCATCAATCACGTCCACATCTCGAATAAAGAGCGTGGCGCCCTCAATGCGGTCCAGGCGGACCACCGAGATGCCGATGGGGTTGGGCCGGGAGGGCGCCCGGGTGGCGAAAACCCCCCGAGTGGTCTGATCCAGGAAGGGGGTTACTTTCAGGGTGGAGTTCTTGCTGAGATGAAAATGATAGATGAGAAAAAGATGGGAAAATCCCTCCAGGTCCTGGAGGCCTTCCTGGTATGCCGGGAACACGGTTACTGTTCCGGCGACATCCGCTGCGGCTGCGGGTTGAATGGGGGTGCCTTCGGGCCGGTGAAAAGGCGAGTGAATAATCCCTATAGGAGTGAAAATGATTTTTGCCATAACGGGCCGTCCGTGTGTGATAGCTCATCCCTCAGGCAGATCTGGCCGGTTCGATGGGCTCGAGATCATCGAACTCGCTAAAAGGTCAAGATAGTAAAACCCTGGGCCAGGTAGCGTCCTAAACTCGGGTGGCCGCTCATATCCTCCAGGAGAGGAAGTCCCTGGGCCTGGATGTCGGCTATCGTGCCCATTTTGGTGGCGCAGGCCTTACAGACCCCCTCGATGAGGCCGGCCTGTTCGGTTCGGGCATAGAGATCATGGAAGGTATGGTCCGGCCGCTGGAGTTCCGGGGGCAACTTTACAGCCTGGCCTTCGATGATGATTTTTACGATCATGCCCCGCTGGTGCATATCCAGGGCATTTAACAGGACATGAACGAAACACAAGGCCTCACCTTGCCACTGTAAAGCCCGATCTTGCTGGTGTGGCCGGCTGGCTGCCAGGTCGATAAAATCGCGGCGGATCTGGGCCCAGCAAAAGGCCAGGATAATCGGGGTCGCTTCGGCTACGGTCTTATAAGCACCATAGCGGTCTGCGACCATGATGCCTCTGGACATGGAACTGAAATGGCCCAGAGGAACCCTTACTTACCGGGTTAACTGAATATTTACCCATGCCCCTAACCTTATCCCCGGATAAAAGGGAAATTCAGTAGGGCCGACCTCCAGGTCGGCGACTCACTGGGACAGACCTGGAGGTCTTTGCCTACTACAGAGATGAAGCATATCTCAATGGATGCGGCCTAGGCATCCAGTAAGAAAAATTCTTAAGCAGAAACTATCTGCCGACGGCTTATGAAAATTCGCCAAAGCCGCGGCATTTGTTATACCCCTATCATACCCTTCCGCTAATAAATAATAGAGAGTATTGTAACCGGAAACCAGAAATCGGAAACGGTATAACATGGGAGAATGTGGATGGAGCTTTTCAGAGGAAATGCCTGACACGTTGTATGTTTCGTTATTCCTTCAACCTCGGGTCGATGGCCTCCCTGATCCCTTCGCCCAGCAGATTATACCCCATCACCGTAACCAGAATGGCCAAGCCGGGGAATACCGAGAGCCACCAGGCGATTTCGATGTTGTCCTTGCCGGCGGTGAGGATGTTGCCCCAACTGGGGGTGGGGGGCTGGACTCCCAGGCCCAGGAAGCTCAGGGCGCTTTCCGTGAGGATGGCCCCGGCCACCCCGAGGGTGGCGGAGACCATCACCGGGGCCAGGGCGTTGGGCAGCAGGTGCCGGAAGATAATGCGGCGGTCGCTGGCCCCCAAAGCCCGGGCCGCCTGGACGAACTCCCGCTCCTTCAGGGTGAGGAACTCGGCCCGCACCAGGCGCGCCACCCCCATCCAGCCGGTGAGGCCGATGATAACCATGATGTTCCAGATGCTGGGCTCCAGGATGGCGATGACCGCCAGTATGAGGAAAAAGGTGGGGAAGCAGAGCATCAGGTCCACCAGCCGCATGAGCAGATTGTCCACCCAGCCGCCGTAATAGCCCGCCACCGCGCCGATGAGGACGCCGATGAGGGTGGCCAGGCCCACCGCCACAAAACCCACCTTCAGAGAGATCCGGGCCCCGTAGATAATGCGGGAGAAGACGTCCCGGCCCAGGGAATCGGTACCCATGAGATGGGCGCTGCTCGGCGGCATGAGAATAGCCTGGATGTCGATATAGTTGGGATCGTAGGGGGCCAGAACGGGGGCCAGAAGAGAGACCAGGAAGAGCCCGGCCACCAGCACCAGGCCGCTCACCGCCAGACGGTTGCGCCGGAACCGGGGCCAGAATTCCCGTTTTAAAAACGTGCCCGCCATAGCTCAGCCCACCCGCAGCCTCGGGTCCACCAGGGCGTAGGAGATGTCGGCCAGGAGGTTGCCGATGAGGGTAAGGACCGCGCCGATGACCAGGGCCCCCATGACCAGGGGATAGTCCCGGGACATGACCGCACTGTAAAAGAGCTGCCCCATGCCGGGGATGGCGAAAATGGACTCGAAGATGACACTGCCACCGATCAGCCCCGGCACCGACAGGCCCAGAATGGTGACTACCGGCAGCAGGGCGTTGCGCATGGCGTGCTTAAAAATCACCGTCCGCTCCGGCAGGCCTTTGGCCCGGGCCGTGGTGACATAATCCTGGCGGATCACCTCCAGCATATTGCCCCGCATATATCGGGACATGCCGGCCAGCCCCCCGAAAGCCGAGACCAGCACCGGCAGCACCAGGTGCCGGGCCAGATCCTGGACCTTTTCCCAGAAGCTGAGACGCTCGAAAAACAGCGAGGTCAGGCCCGACAGGGGCAGCCAATCCAGGTAAACCCCGAAAAACATCATCACCAGCAGGGCCAGCCAGAAGCCGGGCATGGCAAAACCAAGGAAAACAAAGAGGGTCGTTCCCCGGTCAAACCAGGAATGGGGGTGGGTGGCGGCAATGACCCCGATGGGAATGGCCACCGCCAGGATGAGCAGCATGGCCAGGAGGTTGATGCTGATGGTGACGGGCAGCCGTTCCTTGATCTTGTCCCACACCGGCCGACCGTCGGGCGCGAAGGACCGCCCCAGGTCCAGGCGAACCACTCGGGTGAGCCAGTTGAGGTATTGCACGTGCAGGGGCTTATCCAGACCGTAGAGCTCTCGCAGCCGCTTCTGGGCCTCCAGGGAGACCTTGGGGTTCATCATGGTCTGGAGGTCCGTGGGCGAGCCGGGGGCCAGGTGAATCACCGAGAAGGAAATCAGAGTAATCCCCAGGAGCATGGGAATCAACAACAGAAGGCGATTAATCAGATGGTGGAGCATGTGGTAGTCCCAACGGGACTCGAACCCGTGTCTCTGCCGTGAGAGGGCAGTATCCTAGGCCACTAGACGATGGGACCTTTCCGAAATGGTGCCGGATGCTTGCCCGGGCGCACCTGCCCACGGATGATCCTTTGGCATCCGGCTTCTTTGTATTTATGGTATTTTTATGTCCCTGTCAAGTATTTCTCCGAATATTTGCTTGACAGATAACAAATAAAAAATTATATTAAATAAATAGCATGTCAGGCTGCAGCCAGGGCTATCGCGCTGGATAATAATCGGAAGGGTATGCTTTTTCCCTTCCGCTTTTTTTTGGGGCCGCATGTTGTTTAGATCCTGCTTTGAAGCAGGAAATCAGTTCAATTTTTAGGAGTGTTGTAGTAATGAAAGAAACCGGTAAGGTAAAGTGGTTCAATGATTCCAAGGGCTTCGGTTTTATCTCCAGGGATAACGGCCCGGATGTGTTCGTGCATCATACCTCCATTCAGGGCAACGGCTTCCGTTCCCTGGCAGAGAATGAATCCGTGGAGTTTGAGGTAGTCCAGGGTCAAAAAGGCCCCCAGGCCCAGAATGTGGTTAAGTTGAACTACTAATCGAGAGCCAGCAGGGAACTCCGGCGGTCTTTGAGACCCCGGAGTTCTGCCCCGTCAATCCTTGTATGGAAGGAGCACACGTGGCTCGAAACCGCTGCAGCTATGAAAAACGCGCTAAAGAAATAGCTCGAAAACAGAAGCAGGAAGAAAAAATCAAACGTCGGCAGAACAAAGTTCAGGCGAAAACGGCAGAGGAAGCCTTGGCACCAGAGGCGGTCGAGGCGGATATGCTGGAACCTGAAGCGCTGGAGGCGGAAACAGACAGATGCCCCTCCTGAAGCTAGGGATTAGCTTGAGTTTGGGGAAAGGGGCGCAGTACATTGCGCCCCTTTTGATTCAACCGGTTAGCGCCAGTTATCAGGGCTCGCCCCGGGATTTTTTGTACTGATCGTAGGCAAAGCCGCCCAAGACCCCGGCGCCGCCGCCGATGGCCGCACCCATACCAGGATTGCCGGCGATGGCGCCGATGGCCGCCCCACTGGCCGCCCCGATGGCCCCGCCGCTCAGGGTGCGCTGAGTCGTGTAGGACATTCCTGAACATCCCATAGCCAGAAAACTCACCACCAAAATGAGGGCTACTGTCTTACGCATGGCTATTCCTCTTATTTAAATTTTTCCGGAGGGCACAGCGTCGTGGCTCGCCGTACCATTACTTCGAGGACCGAAGTATACAGTTTGTCTGGATTTTCCTTGTAATAGGCATCAATCTCCTTGACTACGGTATCAATGGTTTTTTCTTTTAACTCCTGCACCAAAACCGCCGCAATACAATAAGTCCGGCTCTGCTGCGAAGCCCCCACCTGCACCTCGAAATCGGCCATATTGCCGACCCCCTTGATATAGGTGACCTTGGCCTCATATGGGATTGCCTGCCAATGCGTGCCGTCCAGAAAAAACGGCTGGCTCCAACCCGGCATCGCCATCCCCAGGGACAGGACAAGGCAACCGAGGAGAATTACGCTCACTGAATTTCTGGTACGCATCTTTACGCTCCTGCAGTTTTATCTTTCATATTATAAAAGCCATATGCCCCTGTCAATCTTTGTTGGCGCCTCGTTTGAGGAATCTTTAAAAATTTCCCCTTGCGGAACCGGCAGAATGCTCAAGATTATGCTGCTCCAGCAATAAACCTGCAGAAGGGAGGGGCGGTTTGCGAACTGCCCCTGCGGGTAACATCGATAAGTTAAGCCGCGGTGCAGAACCATTATTAAAGCTGACCGCTGAACGCTCGAAAACAAGGCAGGACCAGGGACGGACCTGTCTTTTTTATTTGGCCGGGGCTTATTTTGGCATATAATTCATAGGACGAGTTGGCAGAAAGATTCGTCAATTAATCCACGAGATGGCAGGTGCCATGGACCGACCCGGCTTTGCCCAATGGACGATTTTAGCTTTTGTCGAGCAGTTGGCCGAAGGCGGCCCCATGCCCGGCGCCGGTTGCGCCGTGTCTGTGGCCGGCGCCCTGGCCGCGGCCCTGGGCTCCTTGTCCAATCAGATCAGCCTGAAAAAAGAGAGCAACCCGGCTTTGAAGGATCTTCTGGTTGGCATGCAGCCGCAGATCGACCAGGCCCGCCGGAAATTTTTTGACCTGATCGACGCCGACGCCCTGGCCTATCATGAGGTGGTGAAGGCCCGGCGGCTGCCCCGGGACAGCGAGGGGGAAGTAAACAAGCGGGAGGCTGCCATTACCCAGGCCTTTGCCCAGGCCTGCGAGCCCCCCCGGCAGATGGCGCACCTGGGACTGGAAGTACTGGCTTGGGCCCAGACCTTGGCCCAAAAAGGCAACCCGGTTATCCTGGCCGACGTCGGGGTCATGGGTTTCCTGGCCGTGGCCGTGGTGCACGGAGGCTTGATCAACATTTTTTCTAATCTGACCATGATGGCGGACAATCCCGTCAGCCAAAGTCTGCGTTCCGAAGCCGAGGGACTGCGGCAAGTATTGGAGCACCGCCGCCGGGAGTTCTTTGCCCTGATTTACCGGCAGGTAGGGGCGTCTGAAATAGTGTAGGGGTCAAAAAAGACCCAGTTTTGATGGAGATGTGGACTTGAGTTATTGAAAGGACTGGCGCATGGTGCATAAATTCGACCCGGCCCGGATGGGGTCTCTCACCAGTGAACGCCGGCAGCAGGCCGTCAAACCCCTGGATCTGTTGCAGCGTGCCGGGCTGCAGGCAGGTGACCGGGTCCTGGATCTGGGCTGCGGCGCCGGTTTCTTTACCGTCCCGGCGGCCCGTCTGGTGGGCCCCCAGGGGAACGTCACGGCCGTGGACGTCCAAGCGGCAATGGTGGCCGCCACCCAAGATCGGACGCATCAGGAAGGTCTTTCCAATGTCGTGGTCCTGGCTGCTGGAGAATATGCCCTCCCTCCAGGACTCCCGGCCTTTGACTGGATTATCCTGGCCTACGTCCTGCATGAGGTGGCCGAACCAGGCCGTCTCCTGGAACTTGCTCTAAAAGCCCTCAAACCCGATGGCCGGCTCTTGCTCATCGAGTGGCCCAAAGAGGACGGTCCCCACGGTCCCCCCGCCCACGAGCGCCTGGCACCGGAGGAGCTGGCGGCATTTTACCAACCCCTCAATCTGCAGGAAGTCAATTTCTGGGAAGGTGGGCCGGAATATTACGCCCTGGTGCTGACCAGGAGAGACTCCCTTTAAACTTTGAATCATTAAAGGATAGCGGCTCCCCGTTCGAGAGCCCAAAAGCACTTGCCAGGACTGCTAAATCAACGTAAACTTCCCTTCGAGGGACTCTATGGAAAATAAAAAAGATCTCATCGAGGGTCTGACCAATCCCAACCAACTGCAGCGCCTGCTCACCTGTTTTGAGCTCTCCAAGACCCTGGTCACCATTTTTGATATGGAAGCCTTAGTGCGGACTGTGGTGGAAAGGTTCAACGAGCTTATTCCGGCCAGTAACTGGTCCATTCTGCTGGTGGACCCCGAAACCGAGGAACTCCATTTTTTTGTTGTGGTGGGTTTGGACACCCACCAGATCCAACACGTGCGCCTGAAGGTGGGGGAGGGGATCGCCGGGGCGGTGGCCCAGACCGGCAAACCGATTTTTATCAAGGATGTCCAGTCTGACAGCCGTTTCTGCTGCCGGGTGGATGACATTACCGGTTTCGAGACCCACTCCATCATCTGCCTGCCCCTGCTGGTTCACCGGGAAGTTATCGGCGTTTTGGAAGTCATTAATATTGAAAATGAAAATTTCTTCCTGCAGACCTATCTCCCCCTGCTCAATATCCTGGCCGATTATATTGCCATTGCCGTGGATAACGTCCGCAACTTTGAAAAAGTCCAGGCCGCCTCCTTCATCGATGATCTCACCGGCTATTACAACACCCGCTATCTGGCCTGGTCCCTGGATAATCTGGTCAGCCGCATGTTGCACGAGGACTCCAAGCTATCGGTGGTGTTCCTGGATCTGGACGATTTCAAGCGGGTGGTGGACACCCACGGCCACCTTTTGGGTAGCAAGGTGTTGCAGGAAGTGGCCAAGGTGATCGGCCGTCTGGTGGAGCCTCAGGACAGCCTGATCCGTTACGGCGGCGACGAATTCATCATTCTGCTGCCGCACCGGGATAAGGAAACGGCTTTCGAGTTCGTTCAGCGTTTGCGCCGGGCGGTGAATGAGAGCCGTTTTCTCTGTGAGGAGGGGATCAATCTGAGCCTCACCGCCAGCTACGGTATCGCCACCCTCCCCGACGACGCCCGGGATAAGGGCGATCTTTTGGAGCTGGCCGATGCCGCCTTGTACTCCTCCAAGGGACGGGGCAAGGACACCATCGTCATGGGTGGACCGGAAAAGAAGGACAATTAATCCAGGCAAGGAGTTCGGCCTCACACACTCAAGGAAAAAACCGACCCCTTAGCGGCCTTGCATCCATGGCAAAAAAGAAAAAAACTGCCCCATCCCCCCAGCTGCTAACGTTGGCCCGGGAAGTGCTCACCATCGAGGCCGAAGGCGTCTTCGGGCTCATAGCCAAACTGGACGATAATTTCGTCCGGGCGGTGCTCCTGGTTTTTCAAGCCAAGGGTCGGCTCATCGTTACGGGGGTGGGCAAATCCGGCATCGTGGCCCGGAAGATCGTGGCCACCCTGAATTCCACCGGCACGCCGGCCCTGTTTCTTCACCCGGTGGAGGCCATGCACGGGGATTTGGGCATGATTTCCCAGGATGACGTGGTGCTGGCCTTGTCCAACAGCGGCGAGACCAGCGAGTTGACTATTCTCCTGCCCAGTTTTAAACGACTGGGGGTTCCCCTCATCGCCTTGACCGGACGGCCGGAATCCACCCTGGCCCGGCACAGCGACGTTATCATCGATGTAGGAGTTCCTCGGGAGGCCTGCCCCCTGGGTCTGGCCCCCACCGCCAGCACCACCGCCGCCCTGGCCATGGGGGATGCCCTGGCCGTGGCGCTTTTAACCCGGCGAGGCTTTAAGGCCAGCGATTTCCGGAGATTTCATCCGGGTGGCAATTTAGGGGCCCGCCTGTCTCTGGCCATTGGCGAAGTGATGCTTTCCGGCGACCGGGTGCCCCGGGTCAGCCAGGAACAGAACCTGATAACAGCCCTGGACGAAATTGATCAAAAAGGGTTTGGGGCAACCCTCGTGGTGGACGAGGCCGGGATACTCCAGGGAATCTTCACAGATGGCGACCTGCGCCGCTGTTTGAGAAAATATCAGAATATTTGGGATAAAACCGTGGCCCAGGTCATGACTCCTTCCCCCCACGCCATCGGGCCCCAGGCCCTGGCCTCCCAGGCGTTGGAAGTCATGGAGCAGAAGGCCATAACGGTATTGCCGGTGGTAGATGAACGCCGGGTGGTGTTGGGGATTGTCCACCTGCACGATCTCCTGGGGCGGGGAGAATTCAGGTTTAGCGGCTAACGGTGGCAGGCGAGTCGCTTTCCAGATTTTCACGCTAAAACAGAAGGAACCGCCGGTTTGCCGGTGATACTTGCCAACATGCCCATGGAATTTCCAAAGCCGTCATTACCCGAAGGGTTGCTCATTGAACTGGTGACGCCGCTGACGCCCGCCGGCGCTCTGGATCATGCCAGCCTGGCCGGATTGCTGCGCCGGGTGTTGCCATCAGCCTCGGGTCTGGTGGCCGGCAGCCCCGGAGTGGGGGAAGCCCTGGAACTTCCCAGGGCGGTGCGTCTGGAGCTGTTCACCGCCGTGTTGGAAAACCTGGAGCCGCCCCTGCCCCTGTTTTTCGGGATTACCGGGGCCACCACGGCAGAAACCCAGAGTCTGGCCCTGGAGCTGGAGGAAATACTCAGTCAGTGCCCCACCCCGAGGCCGGTCTACTGGATGGATCTGCCCCTCTGGCACCACAGCAACCGGGGCCTGCCCCAGACCTACCGCAGCCTGACCCAGAGCCTCCACCGGCCCCTCATCCTGATGAACCATCCGCACCTGATTCGAGGCAGAGCCAAGCCCTTTAAACACGTCAACATTCGCACCGCGGTCTTCAAAAAACTGACCTCCCTGCCCGAGGTGGAAGCTTTAATCTACCATGGCGAGATGCGTCGTTTCCTGCACTATTATGCGGCCATGATGTCCCAGCCGGATTTTATGCTCTATGAAGGGGATGAAGCGCGATTTCTTACCCGGCCGGGGGCCATGGGTCTGGTATCGGTGGGAGCCCAGCTTTTCCCGCACATCTGGCGGCAGGTGACCCAGGCCTGTCTCTTCCCCGATGAGGCCGAGGGTGCAGGCAATCGGCGCCGTCAGCTCTGGGAATGGAGCGATCTCCTGCAACGGCTGCACGAAATCTATCAACTCCATCCCGCACCGCTCATTAAACTGGGACTCTTTCGTCAAGAAGTCATCGAATTTCCTGCTATCTGGCCCTCAACCCCTGCTTATCCGCATCACCTGGGCGAACTTTTCTTACAGGTCCTTGACGGCCTTAAAGATCGATGGAATTTTTAAAAACACCGCGATGGGGACTGTTCTTGGCCGTGGCTATCTGCTGCCTGGTCGTGGCGGCCTGCCAGGAGGCTACCTCTCCTCCCAGTCTTTCCGAAGCCGCGGTGGCCTCTGGAGGCGATCTTTACCAGCGTCTGGCCTGCCGGGGCTGCCATACCCTCCAGGGCCGGGGCGGCCATCGGGGGCCGGCTTTGGATGGGGTAGGGCAACGCCTGACCCGGGAAGAGCTGGAAAGACAGCTTCTGACCCCGCGTCGCGGCCAGGCCGGTCCCGGCATGCCCAGCTTCGCCTTTATCGGGCCCGAGGAACGAAAGGACCTATTGGATTTTTTGCAGTATGGGAAGAAATGACGAGGGAAAAAACGCAGATGCCGCGCAGCGGTTTATAATTCACCGCAGAGACCCAGAGGCCGCAGAGGATGATGTCAGGCTTTGCTCCTTGACCTTTCACGTTTGATCATTCAGAACACTTATCGTACCAGACGCGCCTTCATTTTTTCCACCAGCTCATAGGGGAGATAGAGGTTAGGCCCCACCCGGCCCATCGTGATCTCCGGTTTAATGGACCCGTGGAAATCGGAGCCGCCGGTCATGAGCAGCCCCATTTCCAGGGCCAGCTTTTTGTAGGCCGCCTGCCTTTCGGGCGCGTGTTCCGGGTAATAAACCTCCAAACCGGCCAGGCCCCAGTCCCGCAACTGAATCAGAATCGACCGCAAATGGCCGGTGGAAGAGTATTCCAGGGTGAAGGGGTGGGCCAGCGAGGCCAGCCCCCCGGCCTCGGTAATCATGGCCAGGGCGTCCCGGGGGGCAAACCGGAACTTGTTGACATAAGCGGGGCCGTGATTGCCGATATATTTTTCAAAGGCTGTCTGGAAATCCGCCACATAGCCTTTCTGCACCAGTACCTGGGCGATGTGGGGCCGGCCCACCTGACCGCCGCCGGAGACCGCCTCAACTTCTGCCATGGTTATGGCCATACCCAATTTCTGCAGGTTTGCCACGATCTGAGGGTTGCGGTCGGCTCTTGCCTGCTTCAACACCCGGAGCTGCTCATCCAGACGAGCGCTGCCATGGTTAATAAAATAACCCAGGATGTGCATACTGCCGGGCTCGTGAGCGGCGCTGATCTCAATGCCCGGGATAACCTCCAGCTCCAGTTCCGCCCCTGCCGCCAGGGCCTCCCCGAGACCGTCGATAGTGTCATGATCGGTCAAGGCTATGGCCCGCAATCCCTGGGCCCTGGCCTGGGCCACCACCTCCCGGGGAGTCAGCGACCCGTCGGAGGCGGTGGAATGAACATGTAAGTCAACATAATTCATACAGTTTCCGGTTTCCGGTTTTCGGTTTTGCAACTAATGATAACTGCTCATAAATAGCCGGCGCCCCATGAGAATGCCGGCCTGCCGCAGAGGGCCTGCTTGGGCGGGCACGGAGGCCCGCCCCACCAAAGAAAAAGCTTTTTTTCAGTAGCACAGACCTCCAGGTCTGTGCCTCTGAGGCGCCGATCGGGAGATCGGCGCTACCGATTTCCTCCCCCCCCGAATAATGAAATCTTGGGCCAAATGCCCATTCTCTAAGGCAACTGACCACTATCCCCTGGCAACTGACCACTTTATATTTCTTGGTTAGTAGATTGTGATTTCAAGGGAATAATACCTGGTAAAGATATCAGAGCAGGTGGACCTTGTCGAGTTTTAATGCGGTTAAAATGCCGAAGGCGGCCAATAGCCGCCTCCGGTGAGGTTATTTCAGGACTCGCTTTAGAGCAGTTTGAAGGTATTCTTGTAAGTGGGATAGCTTTTACGCATTTCCTTTTTGATCATCTTGCCGGTGGGAGTCCGGGGGATGGCATCCAGGAAGCAGACTTCCCGGGGCAGTTTGTATTTGGCCAGCAGGTCGGTGGTGGAGTTGATGATCTCTTTGGCCAGTTCCAGGGACGGAGTGTGGCCGGGTTCCAGCTCCACCATGGCCACCACTTTCTGGCCCAGGATTTCATCGGGGATGCCCACCACGGCGTTGTCCCGCACCTTGGGATGCCGGATAATGGCGTCCTCGATTTCCGAGGGGGCCAGCCGGAAGCCGGAAGACTTGATCATGTCGTCTTCCCGGGCCTGGAAGAAGATAAAGCCGTCTTTGTCCATGAGGACTGCGTCGCCCATCATGTTGTAGCCGTCTTTGATGCCCTTCTTCTGGGTCTTCAGGAGTTTCTGATCCTGAACCAGAGGCTTCCAGTACACGGTGCCGGTGGGGCCCTTCACCAACATGGAGCCCACTTCGCCGGGACCGGCCTCGCTGCCGTCTTCCTTAACAACCTTGATCTCAAAACCGGGCAGGGCCTTGCCGATGGAGTCGGGCACAGGCACCTCGCTCATGGTGTTGGAGGTCACCAGGTGAACCATTTCGGTGCCGCCCAGACCTTCCCAGATGGGCTTGCCGGTTTTGGCCTGCCACATAGCCAGGGTCTTGCCGGTGAGGGCGTCGCCGCCGGAGGTGTACATCCTGACGGAGCTGATGTCATAGTCGCCGAAATTGGGCATTTCCAGCAGTTTCCGGTAGGCCGTGGGCAGACCGGTGACCACGTTGACCTTGTGTTTGGCAATGATGCCCATCATGTCGTCGGGGGTGAACTTGGGGAGCAGGGAGATGCTGGCCCCGGCGGCAAAGGGCACCATGCAGAAGGTGCCGTAACCGGCCGCAAAGGACACCGGCGCGGAACCGCCCAACACTTCGCCGGGTTTCAGCTTCCAGACATACTTGTTGACCAGGTGGGACTCGATGATCACCTCTTTGACAAAGTGGACGCAGCCCTTGGGCTGGCCGGTGGTGCCGGAGGTGTAGAGAATAACGCCGATATCATCGGGGCTCAGTTTAACGTTTTCGAAGGTGTCGGCCGCCTTGGCCATCTCTTCGGCATAGTCGAATTCGCCTTTGGCCTTGACCTCGTCGGCCTTGCCGCCCACCACGATGATCTTGGTGGGGACCTGAAAATCATGCTTGCCGGCTTCCACCGGGCCCATCAACGGGGCGCTGACGAAGAAGGCAGCAAATTCAGCGTTGTTCAGGGTAAATTCGATCTCTTCCTTGGCCCACAGGGGGGATACCGGAACCGGGATAGCGCCCAGTTTCTGCACGCCGAAGTTGATGGCCACCGCATCAGGGGTGTTGGTCAGACGGAGGCCCACCCGGTCCTGAGGTTCGACACCCAGGCTTTTCAGCACATTGGCCACCTTGTTGGCCGTTTTCATGAGCTGGTCGAAGGTGATTTTCTGGTCGCCGAACAGGATGGCGGCTTCGTTGCCGCGACCTTCTTTAACCCATTTGTCCAGGAATTCCTCGGCGATGTTCACCGGACCGGCTACTAAATGTTTGAATTCGTCCGGCACGATGTGCTCGGGCCAAAATTCTTTCGGGGGTAGATAATCAGCGGGGATTTTGCCCATACTACCTGTTCCTCCTGCAATGTATTAGTGGTTGATCTTTACTGCTGTAAAGGTTGCGTGCGGTGCCATCCTGTCCATGTCCTTGTGAATGGTATAACAATCGCGGTGTTCTTGTCAAGATTTTTACGCGCCCACCCGACGGATTAATTCGTGGTCAGTAAGGTTCAAAATACAAAGGCCGCAGGGCAGGAAGCGCTCCGTGCCTCCCAGCGGCCTTTGAAAATCTATACCTTGGGCCTTTAGCTGTTCCGGGCAGTAATTCTATCCCACAGCTCAGGCCGCTTTTATTCGGACTGCATCTTCGTCGTGAGGGCTGCCATACATCACTGACCGGTTCCTTCCCCTTCTTTTGGCCTCATACAAGGCCGCGTCGGCGGCCTGCAAGAGCGCCTCGGCTTCCGCGCCGTGCTCCGGAAAATATGACAGGCCCAAAGAGATGGTCACCTCTCCCAATGCCCGGCCTTGATAGAGAACTTCCAGGTCCTTGACTCCCTCCCGAATGGCTTCGGCCCGCTCCAGAAGGACTTCGGGGACGATTTCCGGCAGAATCAAGGTAAACTCCTCGCCGCCGTAACGGCAGGCGATATCCTCGGCCCGGATGGAATTTTGCAGATACCGCCCCAGGACTGCCAACAGCCGGTCCCCGGCCTCATGGCCGTAAGTGTCATTAAAAAGCTTGAAATGATCCACGTCCAGCATAATAACCCCCAGGGCCGTGTTTCGCCGTTGGGAGCGGTAAATCTCCCTGGCCAGGGTTTCCTGCAGATACCGGCGGTTGAATAACCCGGTGAGGGAATCCCGGATGGCCTGATGCCGCAGGCTTTCCCGGAGCTTCAGATTGGCCAGAGACAGAGAAATATGCTCCGCCAAAGAAATGGCCAGCTTCTGGGGGGCACCGCTCAAGACCGCGGCAGGAATTTCGGAACCTTCCGGCCCCTCTGCGGCTACATGCAGGTCCTCCAGGTGCAGCAGGCCGATGGTTTCACCCTGGGCCGTCAGCGGCAGGCACAGATAACTCCCGCGGCCCGCGGTGGCGATGTGACGGCATTGCGGATTCATGCCCGTCAACGAGGTCGCCCCAGAGAGATACAACCTTCCCTGGCGGAGAGCCCAACAGTCATTGGGATTAAAAATCTGATCCGTCTCCAGGGTGTCGCCCCACTGACAGGCTGCGGTCAATAGGTTATTGGAATCATTAAGAATATAAAGGGCACCGGAAAGTTCGGGAAACAAGGCCCGCCCACATTGGGCGATGATTTCGTAAGCCTCATCCGGAGTCTGGCAGATCTGCAGTAACTCCACCATCCTGCCCAGGAGGTTTATTTCCTTGTTGGTCTGGCCGATCTCGGCAATCATGGCCTGCAGTTTTTGATTGGCCTGGGTCAGGGCCTGTTCCGCCCGCCGCTGCTCCGTGATATCCAGAAAGGTTTCCAACAAGTATTCTATCCCTTCAATGTGAACCGGAGCAACCATCCTCCAGACGGGCGTTAAACCGCCATCCGCCCGTACCAGGTGCCCTTGAAAGCGGTTTTCCGTTTCCACCTCTGTTTGCCTCGTGGGGGGGGCCTCATCCTGTGCTCCTCGAATAAATAGCTCCCGGGGCTGGCCGATAATCTCTTTCCCGCTGTATCCCAACATGGCCCCAGCCTGAGCGTTGACTTGGGTAACCCGGCCGTTCATGGCATCCGTCAGCATCACCCCCACGCCCACCGCTTCCAGCAGGGTTTTCCAGAAACGCTCACTTTCTTTGAGGGAATTCTCCAATTCTTTCTGGAGGGTAATATCCAAAACCACCCCGCTGACAAAGTCGATCCGGCCATTGACGTCCAGGACAATCTGGCTTCTCTCCGCCACCCAGATAATCTCGCCGTCTTTTCTTTTGATGCGGTATTCCCGGCGGTAGGAGCCGTCTGCTTTCAGGGCCCGAAGAAATATACGTTTGCAGGCCGCCAGATCCTCCGGCACAATAACCTCCGGCCACAAAACGCTGCCCTGGGAAAACTCTTCTTGGGAGTAGCCGGTCATTTTTTCCACTTTGTCGTCCACAAAGTCAACCCGGCCGTCCGCATAGCCCTGATAGACCAAGGTTGGAATGTTGTTAACTAATAATTTATACTTTTCCTGGCTCTGCTGCAGTTCGGTTTCAATCTCCTGTTTGGCATCGATGCGCTCCTGCAGTTTTCTCCCCCCCCAAACAATCCCCCAGAGACCTACCAGCCAGAGAAAGACATGGACACTGAGTATGGTCAGCCGATTTTTCTGCCAGGCCACGTCAATAGCGCTTAAGGGGAGCGTGAGACTGATCCCCCCGATTACCTGTCCCACGGTGTATCCGAAGTTGTTGTGGCAGGTGAGACATTTCTCTCCTGCCTTCAAAGGATGCAGCAGACGGAATTGGGGTTCGCCGTTGTTATCGACAATCTCGTTAATTTCCCCTGCCCCCTGGGCGAGTTGCAACAGGGCCTGTCGCTCCCAGGGATCAGGAGCGTTTTCCGGCCGTATGGGGGTTAGACTGGTGAGACGACCGCTGTACGACAGCTTCTTGGCGGCCAGTTCATAGAGTTGCCGGATCATGGCGGAAGAATTGATGGCGGTTAAAGTCTTTCCAGAGGGCGTGGTGATATCCCTTTCCGGCAGGTTCAGGTGGGGGTTGGGCTGGTGCTCAGGGGTCACCTCGGCATAAACGAAACCGTGCTTGATGTTCCAATCCCGCAGAAGCAGGTCTTTCTCCAGGTGGGAGCGGGCTATTTCCCGGGACAGGGTATGCCTGGTGCGGGATTCCTGATCGATCCGAAACCACGTAGAAAAAAAGACCACCAGGGTCCAGCCACAGACCAGTAGAATGATATAAAACCTCAGCCCCGTATCCTTGTCCACGCTGCTCCGATGATTTTCCGTCATCATATAACCACCTGGCCCATCAAATTTCTTTTCCTATAATTCCTTTTCGGACACCCGGGTAAAAAAATTGAATCGGATACTCTAAAAACTTAAATTTTCCCCTTTCAAATCGGTGTTACCGTAAAAAAACCCCTTAATCCCCCATTAAAAAAAGAGTGACTTAAAGGAGTCCTCTTTATTTGCCTCCTTTTCTAAGTTACCTTTATCCGCTTTAATCCCCTCTCCCCCTTGGGGGCTAAACATTACCCACAAATTCGGAGGGCATGACTGGAATCAGGGATAAGCAAAAGGAATTATTAAATTAAGCACACCATCACCTTAAATCTCTCTCCCGAGGGCAAGAAAGGAAATTCGGTGGCGCCGATCTCCTGATCGGCGCCTATGAGGCACAGACCTGGAGGTCTGTGCTACTGAAATTAGATAATATTTTTACCTGAAACCTGAAACCAGAAACCAGAAACCAGATAGCGGAAACCGGAAACGGTATTAATCATCGGGGGCGGCCCCAATCGGCCATGATCGTTTCGGAAAGCCTTCCGGTACAGGCCAGAAAGGTTGGGTCAGCGATATTTTCCATCCCGGTACCGCGCCCAAAAAAAAAGGGGAAGGCCAGGCCCTCCCCTTTTTTGCTTGGGATAAAATTTCTGTTAGATTTCCAGCCAAGATTCCGAGAACAGGGTCTGGCCGATGATGCAGCGGACGGTCTTGACATAGTTCTTGCCGTCCTGATCCAGCTTGTTCATATCCACGGCTTCGCCGTCCATGGTCTTGTAGATGGCTTCCACCAGATCCGGGCGTTTCCCCGAGGTCACGTCTTTCAGCTTGTCATCGAAGGCATCGACGATGGCCGAGTACATGCCGTAGCGCTGCAGCATGACGGCATAGGCGCAGTTAATGACCGTGCGCAGGTGTTCGGGCACGCCGTTGCTGGAGTTGGACAGGCCGCAGGTGGACTTGGCGCCGGGAGCCATGTCTTCGAGCATCTTCATGTATTCAATGGCCGACATTAATTGCTGCTGCTGGATGGTAAGCGGCGCAATGATGGGGTCAAACCAGATGTCTTCGTTGGCGATGTCGTATTCCGCCGCCTTGGCCAGAATCTCGGCGGTGAGCATGCCGCGCTCGTGTTCATCCCGGGGCATGCCTTCGGGACCCCAGAGCAGGCCGATCATATAAGCGTCATACTTCCGTACCAACGGCATCATGCCGTCCATGCGTTCCGGACGGGCCATGATGGAGTTGATGATGGCCTTGCCTTTGTGGACTTTCAGACCGGCTTCCATGGCGGCAATGTTGGAGGTGTCCAGGGCCAGGGGGACATCGGTCACTTCCTGGACCGTTTTGACCACCCACTCCATGAGTTCGTCACCACCCTTGCGGGCCGGACCGATGTTCAGGTCGATGTAATCGACCCCTTTTTCGGTTTGGGCGATGGCTATTTCCTGAAGGGGCTTCTTGTCCCGGTTTTTCATAGCCTCGCCGTATTTCTTGGTCACCACATTCAAGTTTTCACCGATGCGGATCAAATGATGGCTCATATCGCCTCCCCTTTCTTTGGGAACAGTGGTGAGGAGGCCGGGGCCGACCTCCTTTAAAGTGTCGTCTTCCTGAGAGCCCCGCTTAGAGGCCCTTTAAGAAGGCCGGGATATGGGCCGCTTCCCGAGGACCGATGAGGATCTTCCAATCAGGCAGTTCCTCTTCCAGGTCGCCGCTGATGGCCGCGGCGTAACCGGGGATGATCAGGCTGCGGGTCTTGGCTTTGTCCATAATACCGCATTTTTTGACAAACATGGCCACATCGTCGCCAGAGAATTTTCCTGCCGCCCAGGCGGTCATAACCGACAGACCTTCCGTGTCTTTGATGAGCAGCCAGGTGGGGACTTTGCTGCCTTCGATTTCGCCCGAGACGATAAAATAAGTAAGGGCAAAGTTGGTGGTAACGGCAATGGGGGAATTCTCATCCGGGTTGTTGAGCGGATATATCCCCGGCGTGACAATCATGGGTCGCTGCGGGTCGGTGTAGATGTTCAGGCGCTGCAACAACAGGGGGAAGACATACGTGGGATCAAGGTCTTTCAACACCACGATGCCGCCGTACTTGGCAATGCACACCGAAGCATACAGAGTTTCCTTGGCAGGGTCGTCGGTCATTTCGCACGGGAAGTTGATGCTGGGGAAGCCGAAGGGCTTGAATTGCGCTGTTAAAGGCGCCCGCCGAATGGCGATATTGTCCTGCAAGACCTGCTTGATGGTCCGGGCGCCGGAATCCAGGATGATGTCTTTGAGGCCCATGCCGGTTAATTTTGTGGTCAATTCGGCCAGGGCATCATACCCATCAGCCTTGGCCACCACCGCCAGACCCATTTCCTTGGCCAGCCCGCCCACCGCGTCGGCATTGGCCGCAGTGGCGGCATACAGAACCGGTTTCCGGTCTTTGGCAGCTTCCGCCCCGGCTTTCAGCACGTCAACGTTGTCGCTCATCAGGACGATGGCTGCATCGCTCTTGTCCACCACGGCCTTGGCCACGGCGGCGAATTTCCCGGCGTCGCCGCTTGCGTCTTTGACGACGAACATCTGCGGCCGCAGGTTAAAGCCCACCCGCTCGAACTGCATCTTGGCAAAGGTGGTGAGTTTAGCGTCCACATCGGCGTCACTGAGATCGCTGGTCAGGGTGCCGGCAATAATGGTGGGGTTGAAAAAGGTTTTTTCATGACGGAAAAAGACAGTTTCACCACCGGTGGTGATCTGTTCGCCTTTCATCTGGAGCTTTACCGGGCGAATCGGCGGGGCCGAGGCGGCGGCAAGTTTTTCCTGGGCCTCCTCGGAGACGTAAGGGCAGGCGGCCAATTCTGCTTTCCCGGAGGCCAAAGCCATGGCAAAGGCCAGGCAGGTGGGGAAACCGCATTCCTTACAGTTTGTTTTAGGGAGCATTTTGAAAATTTCAATTCCAGTTAAGGCCATTGCATTCTCTCCTTATCCATGGCTTGCGCGTAACGGGCGCGTAATGCAAAAACAGTATTATGATGCTGGTAAAAGGGTGTAGTGCGCTGTGATGTTTCCTAGTTTCCATAAATGAAAGCCTGCCGACCGAAATGATGAGCAGACTCGTGTTTTATAAGCCGCGCCCGGGCTCTGGCGCCAGCCCGGGCGGGCCGGTAATGCTTCTCTTCTTACAGGATGGATTCCAACTTCAGGGCCGGGTGGCCTTTTTCCTCTAAGAAGGGATAGATTTCATCTTCGGTAACACCCACGGTTTCGTCGGCGATCATGTCGATGAGGTTGGGATAACCCATTTCCTCGCCCCGTTTGACCAACCGTTCCCGGAGCTCTTCCTTCAGGCTCTTGGGCATCCATACCAGCCGCAGGAGGCCGCCGTCGCCCAAGAGATACTTCCGCTGGCAGATGTTGTACTTGCTGTGACCCACAAAGCCAGGGCTTTGGAGGCCGCCGCCGGCAGTGCCGGCCAGGGTGGTGAACTTCATGCCGCAGGGGGTCTCACCGGTGTAGTCCCGATGCACGGTCATGACGCCATTGCACATGGGCAGGATGGCGGCAATACACTCGCAGCACCCGCAGGTGGTCATGGGGTCCACTAGGAGGCTGTAGAAGCTCACCGAGTTGATGGCCTGGCGGGAGGCCTTCTGCACGAACTCGTTGACCCCGGCAAACTGGCCGTATCTCTCATCGGTGCACTCGCCCTTGGCCACCGGCTGGTTGGGGCCGGTGGGGTTGATTTCATTGGAGGCCTTGCAGTCCATCCAGTTGTAGGCGCCGCACAGACCGGTGCGTTCCGGGCTGACCACGCAGACGTGGGTGGGAGCAAAGGACTGGCACAGGGTGCAGGAGTAGAAAATATCGGTGGTTTCGTCGGTCATGCCTTCCACCCGGGCATCGCGCTCGGAATAGACCTTGCGGGCCTGGTTGGCGATCTCTTCCACTTTTTCTTTTTCGGTGAACAGCTTGATCTGGACTTTATCGAACACCGCGCCGAAATCCTGGTGGAATTTGGCGTGCAGCAGCTTCCCGATGTGTTCCAGGCGGAAGCCCTTTTCCACCGCGCTCTTGCCGAACCGGTACCAGGCGATGTCCCGCTGGCCCATGTGCATGATGCCCTGGACATAGTTCACCAGATGGTGGATCTGCCGTTCCAGGATGGGCTCGAAGTCGGCCTGGAAGTTCCGGCCGGCCACTTCCACCAAGATGGCCAGGGGCAGGGCGCCGCCTTCCTTCACGGAGTCGAGGTCCGGACCGATGAGCTCCACCTTGCCGTCTTCCACTTCGTCCATACGTTTGCTGGTGACCCATTCCACGGCCAGGGTCTTGCCGCCGCCGCACTGGGAGCGCAGTTCGTCCTTGCGGACCCGCTCACCCTCGAAGGCCGGGCCGAAGGCCACGGGGATGGGCACCTCGGTGATGACAACTTTAAGGCCGCGCACTTCGATGGATTTCGGACCGATTTCCTTGAAGGGCACGTTGCTGACCACGTGTTCGTAAGTACAGATACCGGTGGGCAGCACCTGGGGAATATCCTGGGTGGTAATGGTGGGGAAGCCCCAGTTGATGGCGCCGGCCGCATTGGCATACCATTCATCCGGAATCTCGGACAGCGCATTCACGAAGGCAAACACCCGGTCTTTGTTGTAAATCAGGTTTTTCAAGGCGGCCCCGGGTTTGATGCCGCCGAAGGCCATGGCGGCCCGGCAGGCAAAACCTAAGGCGAAGACGGCGGCGGAAATATCCGGACCGAAGGGCACCAGACGGGTGGGCCAGCCGATCTGCATGCCGCCTTCCACAAGCTGCTCGGCAAAGGAGGTCTTGCCTTCGATGTCCCGAGCGGCTATAAACACATAGAGGTTCTTGGTCTGATATTCATGGGCCAGGGCGCAGGCCTCTTCCACCGAGGGGGCGGAACCGACGATGGCCGCGAACCCGGGAGCGGAACCGTCCACGAACTCCACGCCGCGTTTCCGCAGGATGATGTCGTTGGCCGGGCCGACCCAGATATTCTGGGAGCTTTTGTCAATGATATCTTCGCTATAGAGATAGAAATCAGGCTGTTCCAGGATCCGGATGGCCTCAAAAATCTCTTCCGCGAAGAGAGTGGCCAGACCGGCGTCCAGACCTGGTCCCAGATACGGCAGGTGGTGTTTTTCCGCCGGGACCGGGGGCAGCATTTCAATACAGCGGTCCATGACGCTCTTGGCGTCTTTCAGGTTTTTTACCGGCATACCCATCAACGAATAAATAATGGGCAGAAAATAAGCGGTATCAGGAAAACCGATTTCCTGCTGCGGACCATATTTGGCAATGGCGTCATCCAGTTTTTGGGAGGCGTTGTTGACGATTTTATGGGCGCCCCGGATTACTGCCGAAATGATTATCTTAGACACGGTAACTCCTCCTTATTCATAAGGAAATTAAGGTGTTGCAGGCGGCTTCCCCGCCCCGCGGGCAGGGAAGCCTTTGTCTTACTCCTCGGCGCCGGCCGCGGCAGCAGCCATTTCACGCCGCATTTCCATGTCGAACAGCACGCGTTCCCGGGCCTTGTCAATGCCCAGGGCGGCCCGCTTCCGGTCGATGTGGGCGATCATCTTC
>Ga0194111_10001937_pt1 | contig 25240 bp, 20 predicted proteins | sample TA2KigC300mmetaG_FD_146194 | JGI IMG/M metagenome (GOLD analysis project Ga0194111, IMG submission 146194) | Freshwater microbial communities from Lake Tanganyika, Tanzania - TA2015033 Kigoma Deep Cast 300m | ecosystem: Environmental > Aquatic > Freshwater > Lake | place: Tanzania: Lake... | reverse complement strand
GGGGCTTGCCATCACCGCGGCCCGGGGCCGGGGCGAGGCCCTGGATCATATCCTTTTGCACGGCCATCCCGGCCTGGGCAAGACCACCTTGGCCCATATCATCGCCCAGGAACTGGAGGCGGGGTTGCGGACGACCTCCGGACCGGTCATCGAACGCCCCGGCGACCTGGCGGCCCTCCTCACCAACCAGAAGGCCGGGGACGTCCTCTTCATCGACGAAATCCACCGCCTGCCCCACGTCGTGGAAGAGGTCCTCTATCCGGCCATGGAAGATTATAAGCTGGACCTGATCATCGGCCAGGGTCCCGGAGCCCGGGCCATCCGGCTGGACATTCCCCGCTTCACCCTGGTTGGGGCTACCACCCGGGCTGGCCTGCTCACCCCGGCCCTGCGGGACCGTTTCGGCCTCATGCTGCGGGTGGAATTTTACCACCCGGATGATCTCCAGGCCATTGTCAGCCGCTCCGCAGTCGCCCTGCAGATCGACATCGACCCCGCCGGGGCCCGGGAGATTGCCCGACGATCCCGGGGCACGCCTCGCATCGCCAACCGTTTGCTTAAACGGGTGAGGGACTTTGCCCAGGTGCACGGCGACGGTTACATTACTCGCCTCATTGCCGACGCAGCCCTGAACCTGCTGGACGTGGATCATCAAGGCTTTGACCGCATGGACCGCCGGATCCTGCTCACCATCATCGAGAAATTCGACGGCGGGCCGGTGGGCGTGGATACCCTGGCCGCGGCCCTCTGCGAGGAGCGGGACACCCTGGAAGACGTGTACGAGCCTTTCCTCATTCAATGCGGCTTTTTAAACCGGACCCCCCGGGGCAGGGTCGCAACTCGATTAGCCCGGGAATATTTTGACCGGCAGCCCAAACGCACCAGGCAGCCGTCGCTGGAATTTTAGGGGCAATGGTTTATGAATATCAACTTAAAACAGTATTTCCATGGTTCGCGGGCGAATTATAACTAATTAATATTATTAAGAAATTAATTTTCTCGGCCCGCGTTCAAATTAGGCACGAGTGTTTCGGCGGGTGGTTAGATACCCTTTAAACCGGTGGGCTTGAGACGATGAAAATCCGTGGCCTGCTCAAAGGCGTAGGCCGCCCGGAGCAGGGTTGCCTCGTCAAAAGGCCGGGCCAGCAGTTGCAACCCGATGGGCAGGCCCAGGGAATCCAGGCCGCAGGGCAGGGAAATGCCCGGAATGCCGGCTAGATTGGCTGATATGGTAAATATATCAGAAAGATACATGGTCAAAGGGTCGTCCGTCTTTTCCCCCAACCTAAACGCCGTGGTGGGCGCCACCGGGGTGGCCACCACCTGGCAGGTCCGAAAAACTTCCTCAAAATCCCGGCGGATAAGGGTCCTCACCTGGGATGCCTTCTGATAATAGGCCTCATAATAGCCGGCGGAGAGGGCATAGGTGCCCAACATGATGCGCCGGCGCACCTCGGCCCCTAGACCCTGGGCCCGGGTAGTATAGTACATGTCCATCAGCTCCGTGGCCTCAGGGTTGCGGTAGCCGTATTTGACCCCGTCATAACGGGCCAGATTGGAGCTGGCCTCCGCAGTGGCAATGAGGTAATAAACGGCCACGGCATATTCCGTATGAGGCAGACTCACCTCCACCAGATCGGCCCCCAGGGCGGTATAGGTGGCCAGGGCGGCCCGCACTGCCTGTTCCACCTCCGGTTGCATGCCGGGAAGGAAGTATTCCCGGGGCACCGCGATTTTCAAGCCCCGGATATCCTCTTTAAGGGCCGGAACATAATCCGGGACAGGCACCGGGGCCGAGGTCGAGTCTTTGGGGTCGTAACCGGCAATAATCTCGAGCAGGAGGGCGCAGTCGGTGACATCTTTACCCAGGGGGCCTATCTGATCCAGGGAACTGGCATAGGCTACCAGGCCGAAGCGGGATACCCTGCCGTAGGTGGGTTTTAAACCCACCACGCCGCAGTGGGAGGCGGGCTGGCGGATAGAGCCCCCGGTGTCGCTTCCCAGGGAGGCCAGGCAGAGGTCCGCGGCCACCGCCGCGGCCGAACCGCCGCTGGAACCGCCCGGAATGCGATCCGGCCGCCAGGGATTGAGGGTCGCTCCAAAGGCGGAATTCTCGGTGGAGGACCCCATGGCGAATTCATCCATATTGACCTTCCCCAGAATAACGGCCCCGGCCTGCCGCAATTTCTCCATCACCGTGGCGTCATAGGGCGGCAGGTAGTTCTCCAGGGACCGGGAGGCGCAGGTGGTGCGCAAACCCCGAGTGGCGATAAGGTCCTTGATGGCCAGGGGTATCCCCGTCAGAGGCGTCGCCTGGCCGTCCGCCCACCGTTTTTCGGCTTCCCGGGCTTGGGCCAGGGCGCCTTGCTGGTCCACGGTCACATAGCAGTGCAATTTTCCGTCTAGGGCTGCTATTCTCTCCAGAATCTCCCGGGTGAGTTCCACCGGCGAAATTTCTTTTTTCCGCATCAGGGGATGAAGCTCGCCAATGGTTAAATTCTGCCAGTCTGCGGTCATTTCCTAAGACTCCCAAATATATGCCTATTTTTCGAGCCTTGCCGGGCCCGGAAAACCGAAAAATAACCTGTCGGGTTAAGAATTAGATAATTTTCGGTACCACAAAAGCCTGGCGTTGCTGCACCGGGGCATTGGCCAGGGCCTCATCCACCGGCAGGCTGTCGTGCACCTGGTCTTCCCGGAAGACGTTGTGCACCTCCAGGACATGGGCCATGGGGGGCACCCCGGAGGTGTCCAGTTCGTTGAGTTTCTTGACATAGTCCAGGATATCATTTAATTGCCGGGTGAAAAGCTCCACCTCGTCCTCCCGCAGCCGCAAACGGGCTAATTGGGCCACCTGCCTTACTGTTTCCGGGGTTAACGCCATGTAATCATCCTTGGTTCATCCTGAGATGGATTCTTCATGAGCCCAGCCATAACTCATGCAAAAGCCTCTAAAAACAGCCAAGCTGGAGCCTGGGGGCGAGAGTTTTGAAGGCATATCTATATTAATATATCAGATGCCGGGCGGCAAAGAAACCCGGGGATTCATCTTGACTGCTTTCAATCCAACACTTGCCGCCGGACGGTCACTTTATGGAGGTGATAGCGCCGGGGGGAGACGCCCAGACCGAATTCCTCGCCCAGGGGGTGGCCGGTCCCGCTGTAGCCGCCGGGGTCCCCCGTAAAGGGATCAATTTTCAAAAGGATACGGGGAAAACCATACTCCACATGCACATAGGGGCACAGGCCCCAGCAGGCCCGGGCTGCGGCGGTGAGAATGGATGTTTCCCCCACCAGCACGCCCAATTGAATCTTGGGGCGATGGTCAGATATCTGTTGTTCCTGGCCGGGGATGTCTAAGTGCAGAGTGGGAGGCAGGGGATAGCCGGCCACCTGCAGCATGGCCAGAAATCCCGTAAAACCGCCGATTTTGGCCAGCCGCAGATTCCAGATGGCTGCGGCCTTCTCGGCCAGGAGATCCTGGGCATCGGCCAGGGTGCAGAGGGATTCATCCGCCATCACCGGCAAGCCTCCCTCCCGTTGCACCCGGGCCAGGGCCGCCACATCGCCCGCAGGAATGGGCTGCTCCACCGAACTTACCTCGAATTGCCTCAGTTCCTGGGCCATGGCGATGGCCTGAGTTTCCTCCCAACCGCCGTTGGCATCCACCCTAAGATCCCGGCGGGAGCCGATAATCCGGCGCAGCAGCCTGACCGCGGCCAGGTCCTGCACCCCGCCCACCTTTAATTTGAACTGGCCATACCCTACCCATTTCATAAGGCTGGCCGTCCGCCACATCTGGCGTAAGGACCCGGCCCCCAGGGGACCGGTGATGGCCACCGCTCCGGGGGGGCGCGGCTGCCCGAAAAGGGACTTCCCCGGCCGCCCGGAGACCCTGGCCCAGGCATCCCAGACGGCCAGGTCGATTCCGGCATAGGCCGAAGTTTTGCGGTGCTCCGTGGCCCAGGCGAAAACCGGCTGCAACTGTTCCAAGGGGAGTTTTTCGGGAGTCAGGTCCAGATCCTTGATGGCCGGCCAGTACTGCGCCATGAGGTCCTGCCAGGCGCTGTCAACGGTTTCGCCGGTGAGATACTCCCGGGGGATCACCTCGCCATACCCCACATGGCCGGTATCGGTGTGCAGCGCCAGGATGAGATTATCAGCTTCCCGACGGGTGGCCAGAGCGTGTTTGAAAGAGAAACGGAAGGGAATTTTAACTTCTCGAAGTTCCAGTCGGATAAATCGCACAGTCATGTACCCGCCTTAGATAGTTTTCGGTTTTCGGCTAAATATTGTGGTAATAATTTAGATAGGTTCCACATCGGTTAAGTGGATTGCACCAGAAATTGGTATTAACTTTAATTTCCCCGCCGCCGGACCGAACTACCGGCAGAAACTATGACAAACTCCTGCCCTCAGGGGCAGTGCCGAGCGGCCGGCTCCTGGGATTGCGGCTATGGTTGTTTTCGGCATATTCAGGCTAAATAATTACTGCGGTGGGTCGATTAATAAAACGTTAGCTTTCAGCTTCCAGCTTAGTTATTAAAGATACAATGAAAATACGGAGCCATCAAGTCTGGCAGCCTGCCCTGGGCCACGATGGCAATGAGTTGTTAGAGGTGTCCTCTGTGACTCTGTGGTAACTAAAAAAGCCGAGACACAGAGGGATTCCCTTGACCTGAGAGTCCTCCCCCAACAGAGTGTATGTACAAAATATTAGATATAATTGGCACAAAAATCTCACTGGGAAAATAAATTTCTTCGGGCCGAACAAACCAATAATACCGTATCCCTCCTCATGTTCTGGAGGATTCGGGTCAGGGCGTTTTTTGGCCTCTTGGCCCCGGGGCCACCGCTCTGGTCATACTGTCCTCTCTCAGGGTGCCGATGCAGACAGCGGCTAAAGGCGGGATGCGCTCCGCTTTCCCGGCCTACGGTATAGGACCCGGATTTTTCCTTTGTTTTTTCACGTTGTTTTGTTAATATTAAATGATTAAATTATTTTCCGTTGGAAAAAATCGCCCAAGGACCCGCGGCATGGAACTGGCCCTGATTTTAGCGGGCATTTTCAGCTCCTCATTTATCATCGCCCTCTCCGGTGCCTTGATGCCGGGGCCGCTGTTAACCTATACCGTGGCCGAGGCGGCCCGGCGGGGTTTTTGGGCCGGGCCCATCATTATTCTGGGGCACGGTTTTCTGGAGTTGGGCCTGCTCATCCTGCTTTTGCTGGGCATCGGCGCCATTATCAATCAACCCGTGATAATGGGGGTCATTGCCCTGACCGGGGCCGTCATTCTCTGGTGGCTGGGCTACGGTCTGCTCACTTCGGCCCGGACCCAACGGCTGGAGCTCACCGGCGGCGAGGCCCGATCCCTCCACCCGTTCTGGGCGGGGATTGTCATGAGCCTGGCCAATCCCTATTGGCTCATCTGGTGGGTTACCCTGGGCCTGGGCTACGTCCTTTTGGCCTATAACTATGGCCTCTGGGGGGTAATATTTTTTTTTATCGGACATTTTCTGGCCGATCTGGGCTGGTATAGCCTGGTGGCCCTGGCCGTGGCCCAGGGGAAGAGATTTATCTCTGATCGGACCTATCATGGCTTTATAATCGTTTGCGGTCTCTTCCTCATGGTTTTCGGCTGTTATTTCGGCTATCAGGGTGTAAAAACACTGCTGACGACCTGACCGGCCGGGGATGGCTGACCACCTCTGGGCAGTAAGCAGCAACCGGACTGGGCGGCTTGGGGCCGCCTGTCATTTTTACGTGTAAGTATTCAGCTACGGATTTCATACCATCGTAACAGATGCTGGCTGATGGCTGAAGCTTGGCCATAAACGGCTTGACTCTTTGTTTCTGCTGACAGCTGACTGCTGATGGCTGACAGCCAATAACATGCAACGGGAAATTCTATGATACAAAAAGTAATGAGTGTAGGCATGCTGGAATCGAACTGCTATGTTCTGGGTGATGAAATCAGCCGGGAGGCCGTGGTCATTGATCCGGGCGGGGACGGTCCGTATATCCTGGAGGTCATCCAGAAAGAAAAACTTAAACTCAAAACCATTATCAACACCCACGGTCACTTCGACCACGTGGGGGCCAACCAGGCTCTCAAGGAGGCCACCGGCGCGCCCATCGCCATTCATGCGGCCGACGCCGACATGCTGAGCCAACCCTCGGCCGAGGCGCTTTTTTTCACCGGGGGGCGGCTGCAGCCCTCCAGAGCGGAAATTCTTCTGGGGGAAGATGACATATTAAGCTTCGGGAATTATAAATTAAAAGTGCTGCACACCCCGGGTCACACGGTGGGGGGCATTTGCCTGGTCCTCCAGAATGAACCCCTGGTTTACGTGGGAGATACCCTCTTTGCCGGCTCCATCGGCCGGACCGATTTTCCGGGGGGGTCCTTTGAAGATCTCATCGCTTCGGTACGCACCAAGATATTTACCCTGGGGGACCATTATCTGGTGCTGCCGGGGCACGGACCGGCCACCACCGTGGGGCAGGAACGGCAGTATAACCCTTTTTTTTAGGGAGCTGCAGAGTGGTTTTCGGGGACCGGCGAAAGTCTGAGATGATATGATTTCCATCCTGCAGGGGAAAAAAATCGTCCTCGGCGTCACCGGGGGCATAGCCGCCTATAAGGCCGTGGAGCTGCTCCGTCTCCTGGTGACCGGGGGAGCCCAGGTCCAGGTGGTGATGACCCGAAGTGCCCAGGAGTTTGTCACACCCCTGACTTTTCAGGCCCTGTCCGGTAATCCGGTGCACCTGGGGCTGTTCGGTCCTGACGCCGACCCCCTGGAGCATATCTCCCTGGCCCAGGAGGTGGACGCCCTGGTGGTGGCCCCGGCCACGGCCAACTGTATCGGCAAGCTGGCCGCCGGTATCGGCGATGACCTGCTCACCACCCTCATTCTGGCCGCCACCCGGCCCATTCTGATCTGCCCGGCCATGAATGTCAGGATGTATGAAAATCCCGTGGTGCAGGAGAACCTGGAACGTCTGCGTCAGCGGGGCCTGGCGGTTATGCCCCCGGATATGGGGGAGATGGCCTGTGGCGCCTACGGTTCCGGGCGTTTGCCGGAGCCGGCCGCCATCGTGGAGACTTTGGCGGGGCTTCTTTCCCCCAAAGATTTCCAGGGGTATCATCTCCTGGTGAGCGCCGGTCCTACTCATGAGGACCTGGACCCGGTGAGATTTATTACCAACCGCTCCACCGGCAAAATGGGCTATGCCCTGGCCCGGATGGCCCGGCGGCGGGGCGCGAAAGTCTGCCTGGTGAGCGGCCCTTCATCCCTGGCCGCCCCCCTGGGCGTGGAACGTCTTATGGTCCGCACTGCCCTGGAAATGCAGCAGGTGCTGCTGGAGCGTTTTCCCCGGACAGACGCCCTGTTGATGGCCGCGGCGGTGAGCGACTACCGGCCGGCCAGCTTTGCCGCCGGCAAGATCAAACGGGGCAGCGCCGAGATGATGGTCAACCTCACCCACAACCCCGATATTCTGGAAAGCCTCGGGGCTCTCCGGACCCGGCAGGTGATGGTGGGTTTCGCGGCCGAAACTGACGACATACAAGCCCACGCCCAGCAGAAGTTGGAACGCAAAAAGCTGGATATGATAGTGGCCAACGATGTCTCGGCCCCGGACTCCGGCTTTGCGGTGGACACCAATCAGGTGACCTTGCTGCACCGCTCCGGGGTGGTGGAAGCCCTGCCGCTGCTCAGCAAGGACGAGGTCGCCGACGCCGTCCTGGACCGGGTGGCCACCCTCCTGGCGGATGTCCCCAAATAAACCCTATGATGGCAACCTTGAACCTTGAACTTTGAACTTTTAAAAACCGAGCTGGCCAGTTTAACCCGGGGACTGAAAGAATTCGTGCAGTACCAGCGACGGCTGGGGTTGCAGCAGGTGGAAGGCGCCTTGCCAGGGGCCAGACCCCAATCAAAACCGGCGCCGGAGCAGACCAGGGAAACGCCGGCAGTATTAAGTCTGGAGGAGATCCGCCAGGAGATGGGCGATTGCCGGCGGTGCAAACTCTGGCGGACCCGCAAAAACCTGGTTTTTGGAGTCGGTTCCCCCCAGGCCCGCCTCATGTTCATCGGGGAAGCCCCGGGGGAAGAAGAGGACCATCAGGGAGAGCCTTTCGTGGGTGCCGCGGGGCAACTACTCAACCGGATGCTGGGAAAGCTTACCCTTACCCGGGAGGAGATATACATTACCAATGTTATCAAGTCGCGGCCTCCCGGCAACCGGAACCCGGATGCCGAAGAAATCGCGGCCTGCCGACCCTTTCTGCTCAAACAGATTCAGGCGATCCGGCCTCACATAATCGTAACTTTAGGGGCGGTGGCCACTCACGCGCTCCTGGATACCAAGGCGCCGCTCCATCGGTTGCGCGGCAACTGGCAGCAGTGGCAGGGCATCCCCGTCATGCCGACTTACCACCCCTCCTATTTGTTGCGGGTGCCCCAGGAGCGGATCAAAACCTGGGAGGATATGCAGCAGGTCATGGCGCGATATCGGGGGCAGCCTGATTAAAACGGTTTTCGATTTTACTGTGAAAATCTCCCTCAATCCCCATTTACAAAAGGGGGACTGAAAGGAGTCCTTTTTATTTCCCCCCTTTTCTAAAGGGCGTCAGGGGGGATTTTAATCATCGGGGGGGCCCCATCGGACATAAAGCGGCGTGGGCTTCAGCAGAGGTCGGGCAGAAAGGCCCGCTCCACCGGTAACTGCCCTGAAATGTAATAAATAATAGACGATTGTCTGCCAAAGATTATCACGGGATGATTATGCTAAAAATTTCTTCGCCGCTTCTCCGGCATCCGTTGGGGGTGGCGCTGTTAGTGATTCTCAGCTTCGGGATTCTGACCGCGGCCTGGGCCACAGAGAAGCCCCGGGAGGTGTTTGTCCTCACCGCCACGGGGTCCATCAACCCGGGACTGGCTGAATTTATCCTGGAAGGCATCAAAAACGCCGAAAAAGTCCAGGCCGAGGCCCTGGTCATAGCCCTGGATACGCCGGGGGGCCTGGACACGTCCATGCGTCAGATCGTCCAGGGAATCCTCAACGCCAAGGTCCCGGTGGTGGTATATGTCCACCCCCGGGGGGGGCGGGCCGCCTCCGCCGGATTGATGATCACTCTGGCCGGGCATGTGGCCGCCATGACGCCGGGTACCAACATCGGCGCGGCGCACCCGGTGGCCCTCGGGGCCCAAAAGATGGATAAGGAGATGGCCGCCAAGGTGGTTAACGACATGGTGGCTTATGTCCGCTCCCTGGCCACGGAACGGGGCCGCAACGCCGACTGGGCCGAAAAAGCGGTACGCGAGAGCGTCTCCATATCGGCCAACGAGGCGCAAAAGTTAAAGGTCGTGGATGTTCTGGCCGACGACATCCCCGATTTGTTGAAAAAAATAGATGGCCGGACGGTGCGCCTGAATCAGACCAGCCATATCCTCAAAACTGCCCAGGCCATTGTTATTCCGGTGGAGGAGGGACTCCGCCACCGGGTGCTCCGACACCTGGCCGACCCCAACATCGCCATGATCCTGATGATGATCGGCCTGGCAGGCCTGTATTTTGAGCTGTCCCATCCCGGCGCCATCCTGCCGGGTGTTCTCGGGGGCATCTGTTTATTGCTGGCATTTTACGCCTTTCAGACGCTGCCGGTGAATTTTATCGGCATCATGCTGATCGCCTTGGCTTTTATCTTTTTTCTTTTGGAAATTTATGTTACCAGTTATGGTATGCTGTCCATTGCCGGGATCGTCTCCCTGACACTGGGCGTCCTAATGCTCTATCAGACTGAGGGAACGGGAGTAAGGGTCTCTCTAACCGTGCTGGTGACGACGGTCGCAGCTGTCTCGGCTTTTTTCGTGGCCATATCCTCTCTGGCGGTGCGGGCCCAACTCCGCAAACCCATCACCGGGACTGCGGGCCTGGTAGGCGAGCGCGGGGTGACCTTAGCCGACCTCAATCCTGATGGCAGGGTCTTGGTACACGGCGAATACTGGGACGCCGTGGCCGAGGAATTTATCCCCCAGGGCGAACAGGTGGAAGTGGTTAAGGTGAAAAATCTGCAAGTAGTGGTACGACGAATTACCAAAAATTGAAAAGGAGGGTGGTTATGGGTTTTCCAACGCCTGTTTTAGTATTAATAGTACTGCTGGTCTTCTTCCTGTTCAGCGCCATCAAAATCCTGAACGAGTACGAGCGGGGCGTTATCTTCCGGCTTGGCCGGGCCCTGCCCCATGCCAAAGGTCCCGGCGTCATTATCCTGATCCCCATCATCGATCAACTGCGCAAGGTCAACCTGCAATTAGTCACCTATGATGTTCCCATCCAGGACGTCATCACCCGGGATAATGTGAGCGTCAAGGTTAATGCGGTGGTCTATTTCCGGGTCATGGATCCCACCCGGGCCGTCATTGAGGTGCAGGATTATTTCCAGGCCACGGCTTTTCTGGCCCAGACCACCCTGCGCAGCGTCTGCGGCCAGTCGGAATTGGACGAGCTGTTATCGGCCCGGGAAAAGATTAATCTCAAAGTGGCGGAGATTCTGGACCGGCACACCGACCCCTGGGGCATCAAGGTGACCCTGGTGGAATTAAAGGGCATCGATCTGCCCCTGGAGATGCAACGCGCCATGGCCAAACAGGCTGAGGCCGAACGGGAGCGGCGGGCCAAAGTGATCGCGGCCGAAGGTGAATACCAGGCGGCCACCAAGCTCTTTGAAGCGGCCCAGATTATGTCCGAAGAGCCTATTACCTTGCAGTTGCGTTACTTACAAACCCTACGGGAAATCGCCGCGGAAAAGAACTCCACTACTATTTTCCCGATACCCATTGATTTACTCACACCCTTCATGAAGCTTGCCAGCAAGCTGAAACCCGAATAAAACAGCCCGGCAGGGCACCCTGTTACCTCAGGCACCTTGAAATAAAACCGATCAAATGGTTACTTTATTGATATTATTTGCAGGAGTGGGTTGCGCACCACCCCTGCAAAAAGATTTCGATAGTCCGATATAAGGTAGGAGTGTATGGGAAAAAAAGAAAAGAAGGAAAAAAAGGAAAAGCCCCTGGACCGTATGACCGCCAAAGAGCTCCGGGAACACGCCCTCTCCCTGGGCGAGATCGTCGGTGTCCACGGCATGAACAAAGAGGAGCTCATCGCCGCCATTAAAGAAATCAAGGGGATTGTTGATGAAGGCGCCAAAGCCGCAAAAAGCGTCAACGTCCGGGAACTCAAAGAGAAAATCAACCATTTGCGCCAGGTCAAGGTAGAGGCCGTGGCCCAACAGGAAAGCCGGGCCAGAATCAACATCCTGCGGAAGAGGATCAACCGTCTGAAGAAAAGGACCCGGAAGGCCGCTTAACTGTTATGAAAAGTTCACCATGTAGGGCGGGAAAGCGAAGCGCATCCCGCCTTCCAGCAAATTTTTCATGCTTTACGGGTGGGCCCCCCGGCCCATGAGGAACTGTCCTAACCCTTTTGCTCATAAGGAAAGCCAGTCATGGCGCAACAAGACGAGCCGGGCGACAGAGCCCGGCCCACGGGAAATTCCGCCAGTTCAGGTCCGACGGATTTGATCATCTCTGAAATAGGGGTTGAAAAGACCTTTCCCCAGGGAAGTATTATCGTCAGGCAAGGAGATACCCCGGACAATTTTTACGTGGTGCGCCGGGGCAAGGTAAAGGTCTTTCGCCTGAGCGAGGAGGGCATCCGCACCGACCTGACGGAACTGGGGGAAGGGGCCTATTTCGGGGAACTGGCCATTGTCACCGGCCAGCCCCGCACCGCTTCGGTGGAGGCCGCTGAAGAAACGGTCCTGACGGAAATCAGCCGGGAGGAATTTGACAAGCTCCTGGATGATAACCCGCCCCTGGCCCGGCAGATCATCAAGCAACTGACCCAGTGGCTGGTGGAGGGCGACAAACGTCTGGAAACGCAGGTAGTGCGCCAGGTAAAGGTCAGACAGATATCCTGGTTCGATTTTGCCCTCATCGCGACTTTGAGCATCATCTTCGCCCTGGTTTTCAACCTGTATAACGACAACCAGATTCCCCTGGTCCAGGGCTGGGGCGTCACCGATCCGATACAGACCATCTCTGCGGAAGAAGCGTTGCAGAAATACCTCAAAGACGAACTTATCGTCATTGATGCCCGCAAAGACGGTTTTTATCAACAGCGACATATCAAGGACGCGGAAAATTTTCAGGTGGTCTTTTTCGATCTGATGTCGCCCATGTTCCAGTTTAAACTGGAACATCGGGGGGCCACCAGCGAGACCCCGCTGTTTGTTTATGGCGGCACCCTCAGTCGGCGTTTCGACCATGATCTGGCCCGGGCCTTGCAAAATCTGGGTTATGAAAACGTCATGGTCCTGGGGAGGGATTACGACGCCTGGGAAAAGCTCTTCCCCCTGGTGGAAAGACCCGCCAAGCCGCCCGCGCCCATGGATCTGGGGATCATGGGCCTGGTGGAATGGGTGCCGGTCTCCATCTTTCTGTTCCTGCTCATCCCCTCGGTGCGCCGCAGTCCCTATCTGTCCGTGTTCTGTAGGCTGCTCCTGGGGGTGATATTCATTCAGTTCGCCCTGAGCAAGATCATGCGGCCGGCGGTTTTCGCCCTGAACGTGGTGGACTACCAGATGATGCCCGCCTGGGGGGTGAACCTCTGGGCCCTGGTCCTGCCCTGGGCGGAATTGGTGGCCGGCCTCTTCCTGGTCTTGGGGATTCGCACCCGGACCGCGGCCATCTTCATCGGCGGCATGAATATCATCTTCATTGTGGGTCTGGTGAACGCCATCCTCCACAATTACCCCATAAACTGCGGGTGCGTGGGCGAGACCGGCGAACCGGTGAACTGGTGGAAAGTTCTTAAAAACGTGGGGATGTTACTCATGGCCGTGCAAATCGTCCTCTATGATCGCCTCTTTGTCCTGGATCGAGGCGGATTTGTCTGGCGGGAGAAAAAAATATGAACCATTTCCGGCGCAAATTATTCCCAGCCATCGGGCTGGCCACCCTGTTTGCCCTCATCCTGGCAAGCTGCGGCGAATCTCGGCAACCCTTTGTGGGAACTTATAAATCCGACGAGATTGTCGCGGGCAAAGGCCACATCCAGCTTACCCTGAAGGACACCGGCGAAGCCGAATGGTCCTGGGTGGAAGAAGGCAGAACTGCGAAATTCAAGTGGCGGGTCCAGGATGGCCGCATCTGGCTCTATACCAAGGAAGGGGCCATCGTCATTGTCACACCTTCCCAGGACGGTCAGCACCTGTCCGCGGACATGACCGGGGATTGGCAGGAGGGCTGCCCCACGGATAAGTGCATCTCCTTCACCCGCCATAAGTGAGGTCGCTTAGGATATGCCCCCTCACCCTGATCCTCTGACGAAAACCAGGAGCGGCGACCTCCAGGTCGGCGTCTCCATACTCCTGCGATAAAAGAGAGGCTGTATTCTTGAAGTCACCTCTGCGGTGCCTGCTGCTCTGTTTCGGTGTGTGGCTCTGTTTGGTCTGGCAACCTCAGACAATTTTCGGCCAGGGCAATGATCTGATAATCTCCCGGATGGGCCTGAGCCAGACCCGAGGAACAACCTTCCTGACCATGCTCCTCAGCCGGGCCCAACAACCCCGGATCCAACCTGTGGTGGACCGCCAGTCGCCCAAGTTAATCATAGATTTTCCCAAGGCCCGGGTGTTCGACGTCCCCGCCCTGCAGATGGGCGACCAGCAACTGGTCAACCAGGTGCGCACCATGGCCATACCGGGAGAAGACGGGGTGCGCATCGTCCTGGATTTAGTCCCGGACCGCCCCTATACCTTCTGGCGCTCCGGACGGCCCGGCCCCGTGGGGGGGTATCAATTTATGATCGGGCTGAAGCCGGATACTGAACTGGACAAGGCTCCATCTCCTGGCCTGGCAGTGGATCGGCCACCCTCCACGTACACTCGGGAACCGGTTCCGGCCCTGCCGCCCCCCAGGGATTACCCAATCCGACCAGAAGCTGCGCCCAGCCCGGAAGACCGGCGCACCTATGAGACCGCCCTTCCGCCCGGATTCGAGCAGCGGCGCCCCACCTCCGGCCCCATGAGCGAAATCTATCAATTAATGCCGGCTGCCGGACCGGTTCTGGCGTTTCTGGAACAGCAGGGCTGGAGCGTGGACAAACGCGCTCCCGGTCGGGGCGGCAGTCAGGGGGCTGAAAAATTTACCTTGTCAAGCTCCCGATTCCCGGAGTTGTCCCTAAAAATAGAGCACATACCCACCAGGGCCTCCGGCGGCCCGGCCATTAACTTAATCGCCCTGGCCACCGACAGGCTTGCCGACCCCGTTGCTGAAAAATACCGGGGAAAAGTCGATTGGGATATGGCAAAGATAAAAGCCAACTACGAAGACATCGGCGATTATTTCGACGACGGCTTAAAACCCCTGCGCATAAAACTCCGGGAGATGTCCAAAGCCGTCGTGCTGAGAAATTTTGAGTTCTATGAGAAATTCCTGCAGGCCGCAGCCCCGCAAAAACCAGGGCTGGTGGAGCAGATCGACAAACACATCCGTGAGAAGGTGAACAAACGTTTCGAAGGAGCGCAATTCACCGAATCCGAAAGGCCCCTGGTGATCTTGGACCTGGTGGATTTCTACACTATTCGGGTTTATTTTATCGGCGGCTAAGGAACCTGTCAGGTTTTGGGTTGTAGCTCAAAAAAGAGAATCTTCTTCTGTTCCTGGCCGCTGTGCAGCTTTTTTTCCTGGTAGCGCACCGAGTAGCGAGGTTTGATTAAATCAAAAAATGCCTTTGGCCCGGTGCCCCGGATGCCCTGGGACAGGTAAATCCTTCCCCCCGTTTTGAGATACCTGGCCAACACGTTCATGAGAGGTTCGAAGGTTTTCTCCTCGTAGAGGATATCCGAGCCGATAATCCAGTCAAAGGCACCTGTCAGGGTGGGCTGGGTCCAATCGAGGTAGGCCGCCTCCACATTGTTAAGCTTATTATGATGAATGCTTAACCGGGCAAAGGCCAGGGCGTCGGGCATGTTATCCGTCAGGGTGACCCGGTGCCCCCGGGCCCCGGCGCAGAGACCGGCGAACCCGAGACCGGCCCCCAGCTCCAGGATGGACCGGTCAGGCTGAGGCTCCTGTTTGACCAAAAAATCCGCCAACACCAAAGCCGCATCCCAGACCATGGCCCAGAAGGGGAAATTCTCCAGGGACAGGCCCTGGGCTTCGATATTACTCACCAGATAATCTTCCAGATCGCGTATCTGGAGGATGTCCAACTTCACCTGGCCCAGGTGGATGTCCGCCCACTCCAGGTTATACCGCCGGGAAAGCTCTTCCCAGGATTGCTGCGCTTCTGCCTCGGATAACATGATAATCTCCTAACCATGAAGGCAGGCGTTTGGCCTGCCTCCGGATTAATCCCTAACTGTCCGACTCTCTTAAGATTCTGTGGCCGGACATTAATCCTCGTCCTTTTTGCCTTCCTCTTCTTTCATCAGCTTGCGGGATATCTCCATCATCTCCCGCAATTTCTGATCCACCCGCTGATTCAGGGAGCCGGCCTCGAATCCCCCTTCCGGCAAGGGTTGGCCGGCCGGCAGACCGGTGAGAATCTTAATGGCTTCGTCCACGTGTTTAACGGCCCAGACATGGAATTTCCCCGAGTCCACCGCCTCCACGATTTCCTTTTTCAGCATGAGATCCTGGACATTGGCCTGGGGTATGATCACCCCCTGCTGCCCGTCCAGCCCCCGGGCCTGGCAGACCTTATAAAACCCTTCTATCTTCCAGTTCACTCCGCCGATGGGTTGAAACTCTCCCCTCTGGCTGACGGAACCGGTCATGGCGATGCCCTGGGCTATGGGCGCCTCGGCCAGGCACGAGAACAGGGCGATCAGTTCCGCCGCGGAAGCGCTGTCCCCCTCCACCATGCCGTAACTCTGTTCAAAGGTAAGGTGGGCCGACAGGGTCAGGGGTTTATCCCTGGCGAAGCGGCTGCGGAGAAAACTGGACAGGATGATTACTCCCTTGGTATGGATGTTGCCGGATAATTTCGACTCCCGTTCAATGGCCACCACCCCTTCTTTGCCCAGGGAAACGGTGGCGGTGATGCGGCTGGGCCGGGCAAAGGCGTAATCACCCAGCATGTACACGGAAAGGCCGTTGAGTTGTCCCACCACCGCGCCGCTGGTTTCGATGAACAACATCCCTTCCTGGATGTAATCCTGCATTTTTTCTTCGAAGAGGTCGGAACGGAAAATTTTTTCGTTTATGGCCTTTTCCATGTCCTCGCCGTGAATCACGGCATGCCCGTTCCTGCCGGCCCAGAAATTGGCCTCTTTGATGATGTCGGCCAAATCGCCCACCCGGAGGCTCAATTTATTCTTATGTCCCACCAGTTCCCCGGCGTACTCGATTAATCTGGCCACCGCGGTATTATGGAGGGGGGGAAGACGTTCTTTGTCGCAGTAGCTCCGGATAAAAGACAGCATCTGGGCCAGATGGTCCGGGGTCCGCTTCATCTCCCAGTCAAAATCGGCCTTTATCTTGAAGTGTTTATAAAAATCTTCATCATAACTGTAGAGCAGTTGATAGATCCAGGGACTGCCGATGAGGACCACCTTGAGATTAAGGGGAATGGGCTCCGGGCGCAGGGATTTGGTGGTAATCAGGCCCAGTTGTTCTCCCAGGTCCTCGATCTTGATCTCCCGCTCTTTGAGGGTCCGCTTCAGGGCTTCGTAGGAATAAAACCATTTTAAGAGGTCCAGGGCATTGATGATTAGATAGCCGCCGTTGGCCCGGTGCAGGGCGCCGGAATGGATCAGGGTGAAGTCCGTGAGCAGGGTCCCGAATTGGGCTTTGCGTTCGATGCTGCCGAAAAGGTTGGGATAAGTAGGGTTGCGTTCCAGAACCACCGGGGCGCCTTTGGTCTCGGAATTATCCACGAAGACGTTTACTTGGTACTGCACAAAGCTCGGCTCCGGGGTCGGGAAGGGAAATGGCGTGGGGGCGCCCGGACGCCGTTTCAACTCATCGATATTTTTTAAGATATCCTCTTGCACCTGTTTGAGGTAATGGGTGACTTGGTCCTTGCCCTGATACTTTTCGATGAGTTCCTCGATGAGATGCCCCACCACGAAGAGGGCCACATCCTGGTCCAGTTTCTTTTCCGAATGCTGGAACTCCTTCTCCATCTTGCGGATTTTTCTCAGAGCCTCATTCATTTCGGTATGGAGGGCATTGGATTTCTGCCGCAACTCCTCTCGTTCCTCATCTGATAAAGATTTGAGTTCTTCTTCGGTGAGGGGCTTCCCCTCTTTGCCGGGAAAAATCATCATGCCGGCCTGGGAGATATTCAGGATAAATCCTTCCAGGGTGGCCCGCTCATCCAGTTCTTTCAGGATATTGTTGCGGGATTGGGTAAACTGGTGCACCAGGGCTTCCCGCCGGTTGCTGTAATCCTCGCTCTCGAAAATCTCCGGAATCTGCACCTTGAGGGTGTTGATTAATTCCTCCAGATCATTGCGCAGGACCTTGCCCAGACCCGTGGGCAGTCGCAGAGCCCGGGGTTTCTCGGGCTCCTGGAAATTATAGACATAGACGTAATCCGGGGGGGTCTCTTCCGTGGCCGCCATTTTTTCCACGTAGTCCTTGATCATTGCCGTCCTGCCGGAGCGAGCCGGACCGGAGACAAAAATATTGAAATCGTGGTCTTTCATCCCCAAGCCGAGTTCCAGGGCGTGCCTGGCCCGGTATTGGGCCAGAACGTGTTCCGGCAGGGACTCCAGTTCGGCGGTGGTTTCAAATCCCAGCTTGTCAGGATAACAGACCTGGCGCAATTCTTCAGCTTTGAGCTCCCATTGATTTCGTGGCATGGCACCTCCTCAGGATCACAACAGACGTATTGGCCAAGGCAATTCTGCGCTTGCTCCAGGGCAAAGGTTTGGAAGACAACGGCCGCGATTTTCTTTAACACCGGGCCGGTTATGAGAATGGCCGCAATTCCAGACGGGAATTGTCTTAAGTTTTTTTAGCAGATGGCAGGTGAAAGCCCCGGCATGGCTCCACCTGTGGCCGGCATCGGGGCTCTGGACCGAACTGGTGGTCCAGAGGCGTTCACCGACTTAACCTTGAAAAAATAAACACCGGAAAGAGGCTGTGCATGAGATTTCGCCGTTGGCCATCCCGGTGGTGGCTTTCCTGTGCCAGGGACATCAAAACCCTTCCGTTTGAATCTCCAGGACCTGATAGGCCCGATGCCCGCCCGGAGGGTTGAAGCCGATGCGCTCCCCCACTCTGCTCCCTAAGAGAGCCTTGCCCATGGGAGATTCCACGGACAAGTAACCCTGGCGGACATCCGCCTCAGCGCTGCTCACTAAGTGAAAAATGGAAATTTCACCCGTGGCTAAATTACAGACCTTGACCCGGCAGTTGAACCTGACCTGGGAAGGGGTGAGATTGGTTCCCACCAAGACTTCCGACTGGGAGATGAGCTCCTGCAGGCTATGAATTTTCTGATCAACCTGGGCCTGGCGGGAACGCGCCTCCCAATAGGATTCATTCTTTTCTAAGCGCCCTTCCGCCGCGGCCTCCATGACTTCCTCCAGGATGAGGGGACGCACATATCGACGCAGACGCTTCAATTCCTGCAGCAGCCTCCAATAGCCTTCCTGGGTCAATAATGCCTTGTTCATGGGAAGCCTATATCCCCTCGACTTTGTTTGGAAAAATATTTTAGGGGCTCGGCTTAATTCTTAAACCGACCGTTAACCTCTTATATTTATTATTTTTCCAAAAACCTCAGAACCCTCTTGCTTCGTACCATCGGATATAGTTCATTAATCTATATCGAAAAACCTGCTAGGGGTCAAGAGGACTTAAAAACCATGGAACCGAAAAGATCCGGACAGAGGCGCGCCTAGTCCCAGGTCCACAGAAACTCGTTTTATGGTGTCTGTGGCCTTGTGGTCCAGACCTCGGTCCGGCGGGCCGCCCCTCTAAATCATCTATCGGCGCTGACTGGTAAAATCTCCCTTGATTATTGTCCGGCCCACGGGTATATAAAGTCAAGAACCATGAGGGAGGATGATTATGGCTCTGGATGAAATCAAAATTACCCGAGCGATCATTGAACGCTTTACGGAGAAATTCCTGGACTGCCTGGACCTGGACGTGGCCATCGTGGGGGGCGGCGTCTCCGGGCTGGTGGCCGCCTGGCGTCTGGCCCAAAAAGGCCGTAAGGTGGCTATTTTCGAGCGTAAGCTATCCATCGGCGGCGGCATGTGGGGCGGCGGCATGATGTTTAACGAGATCGTGGTGCAAAACGAGGCCAAACCCATCCTGGATGAATTGGGCATAGCTTCCCGGCCCTATGAGGACGAATACCACACCGCTGATGCCATCGAAGCCACCACCACCCTGGCCTCCCAGACCGTCAAAGCCGGGGCCAGGATATTCAATCTGATCCAGGTTGAGGACGTCATGCTCCGGGAAGATCGGGTCACCGGCCTGGTCATCCTCTGGACCGCGGTGGACATGGCCGGATTGCACGTGGATCCCATGACCATCCGGGCCAGGCATGTTATAGACTGCACCGGCCATGATGTGGAAGCGGTCAAGGTCTTTTTGCGCAAAAACCAGCCCGTGGCCCTGCGCACGCCCAACGGCGGCATTATGGGAGAGCGCTCCATGTGGGCCGAGGTGGGGGAAAAAATGACGGTGGAACACACCTCGGAAGTCTACCCGGGCCTCTGGGTGGCCGGCATGACCGCCACCGCTACCCTGGGCACCTTTCGCATGGGCCCGGTCTTCGGGGGCATGATGCTCTCTGGAGACAAGGTGGCCCGTCTCATCGATGCCGAACTGAAAAGCGGCTAAACGGTAAAACGAATCCGGCCGCGATAAAACCGGGTGGGAGGCATCAGGCTTGCCCGCTAAAGGGACATGCTTGTTCTCCTAACCAAAAATTGTAACATTCCAACATTCTGAGGATTCAGGGTGGAACAGTCCGAAGGCGGGATGCGCTTCGCTTTCCCGCCCTACATTTTTCACCTTGACCTTTGAACTTCGGCTCGGTCAAGAATGCCGCCCAAAAGAGAACCTTTAACTTCGATACATGGTAAGACAGTATGGAATATGAGGTAGTTATCGGTCTGGAAGTCCACGCCCAACTGCTGACCCACAGTAAAATCTTCTGCGGCTGCTCCACCCGGTTCGGATCCCCGGCCAACACCCAAACCTGTCCCGTCTGCCTGGGTATGCCCGGCGTCCTGCCCGTGCTCAATAAAAAAGTGGTGGAGTTCGGCCTGAAAATGGCCCTGGCCACCCACTGCCAGATCGCCCCCCACAGCCGCTTTGCCCGGAAAAATTATTTTTACCCCGATCTTCCCAAGGGATACCAGATTTCCCAGTACGAGCTGCCCCTGGCCGAACACGGCTGGGTAGAGATAGAAGTGAACGGCGCCGCCAAACGCGTCGGCCTGACCCGGATCCACATGGAGGAGGACGCCGGAAAACTTATTCATGACGAACACCTGCCGGTGAGCTATGTGGACTTCAACCGCACCGGGGTGCCCCTTCTGGAAATCGTCAGCGAACCGGACCTGCGCACCCCGGAGGAAGCCGCGGCCTATCTCAAGGTTATCCGCAATATCCTCCTGTACCTGGAAATCTGCGACGGCAACATGGAAGAGGGCTCCCTGCGTTGCGACGCCAATATCTCCCTAAGGCCGGTGGGTACCACGGCCTTCGGTACCAAGACCGAATTAAAGAACATGAACTCCTTCCGCCATGTCCAGCGGGCTCTCGAATACGAGATCCGGCGGCAGCGCAGCGTCCTGGAGTCCGGTGACGACGTCAGCCAGGAGACCCGCCTCTGGGACGCCAACCAGGGCAAGACCTACTCCATGCGGGGCAAGGAGGAGGCCCACGACTACCGCTATTTCCCCGACCCCGACCTGGTGCCCCTGGTTATCGCCTCGGAATGGATTGAAGCCCTTCGAGCCAGCCTGCCAGAATTGCCTGACGCCAAAAAAACCCGGTTCGTGCACCAGTACGACCTGCCGGAGTATGACGCCGGGGTGCTGACCGGGGAAAAGGCCCTGGCCGATTATTTTGAAGCATGTGTCCGGGACTTTCCCCAGCCCAAGAAAGTCAGCAACTGGATCATGTCCGAGCTCATGCGGGAGTTAAAAAAAGAAGAGCTGGGCATGGAAGCCTGTTTAGTCACCCCCCAAGCCCTGGCCCGCCTCCTGGCTCTGGTGGAGGAAGGCGCCATCAGCGGCAAGATCGCCAAAAACGTCTTTCTGGACATGATCTCCACCGGCAAGGACCCGGCGGACATTGTCCGGGAAAAAGGCTTAAGCCAGATCAGCGATGCCGGCTCCCTGGAATCCCTGGCCCGGGAGATTCTCGCCGCCAACCCCAAAGAAGTGTCGGATTACCGGGCCGGCAAAACCAAGGTCATGGGTTTCTTCGTGGGGGAAATCATGAAGCAGACCAAGGGCCAGGCCAACCCCAAGCTGGTGAATCAGTTGCTCACCGGGTTACTGAAGGAATAATCGTTGGAACCATCATGGCCAAATTCGGTCTCCCCGGAAATGGATTTTTTCGGGCGGGCACGGGGGCCCGCCCCTACGGCCCATGGATTTCTAAGGTAACCCTGAACTTTAATGCACGGAAAGCGAGACTGACGACATGGATATTCTCCACGCCATCTTCCTGGGAATTATTCAGGGGTTGACGGAATTTTTGCCCATTTCCAGTTCCGGCCATCTGGCCCTCTTGCAACACTATTTAGACGTTCAGGAAGCCGGATTGGCCTTCGATGTGCTGCTGCACGTGGGCACTTTGGTGGCCCTGATTATTTACTTCCGGGAGGATTGGCTGGGGATGTTCCGGGGGGTGCTGCAACCGACACGGCATAACCGCTTTGAACGACGGCTCTTCTGGTATCTCGTGGCGGCCACGATTCCGGGTGCGGCCGCGGGGTTTTTCCTGGAAAAGCAGGCGGAAACCATCTTTCGGGCCCCCACCCGCATTGCCATTCTTCTGGCGGTCATGGGGATCCTCCTCTATCTGGCGGACCGCATGGCCCGGCACCAGCGGCAGTTACCGGGCATTACCCTGAAAGACGCCCTGTTGATCGGCTGCGCCCAGGCCTTGGCCATCATGCCCGGCGTCTCCCGGAGCGGCAGCACCATGACCATGGGCCTTTTTTTGGGATTCACTCGGGAAACCGCGGCCCGGTTTTCCTTTCTGCTGTCCACCCCCATTATTTTCGGAGCCGGTTTTTATCACGCCCTCAAACTATTCACCGGAGCCACCGACAACTTCCTGGCCCTGCCCCACTTTCTGGGATTCCTGGCCGCCATTGTCTCCAGTTATCTCACCATCAAATTCCTGCTCCGCTTCCTGCAGCGCCACACCTTTTTCATCTTCGTGGCCTACCGCCTGCTCCTGGCCGCCGTGATCCTGGGACTGGAATACTTCCAGGTTGGGCCGAAGTGATACGGTTTCCAGTTTTGCTTAGAAACTATCTGCCACTCTGTTAGCCCGCCATGATTACTTTGTTAACCGCAAAGGCGCAGAGGGCGCCGAGGTTGGCTGAACCATAGGCCATCCATTGCCGGGCGCCATTCTCTCTTTGCGTCCTCTGCGTCTCTGCGGTGAGATTTTTAACACTCTTTAATACGAAAAACTGGTTTGCAATTTTTTGTTAATTATCATGGCACCCATCAGGGAATGTGTTTGTTAAGCTGACCTTTCTCATTATCCCGCCAGCCGCTGGCCGCACGTGGACCGCCGACCGCCTTTTTTAATTCTTGACATGTCCGCAGATTGTAATAAATTTTTACTGTTATGCGATAAGTTATCTTCGGCTGACTCCCTCGGCACGCAGCCGCGTCCCAGGAGCGTTTTTTAAGGCATTCAGTTTATCTAAAGGAGAAGCCGTGTTAGTTCAAAGAACCCTCACCAAGAACCCCCGGGCCGAGGCCTGGATGGAGCTGCTGGAATTGATCAGTGGTCTGTTCCTGGCCCTGTTCATTCAGGTGCACATCCTGGCGGTGTCCAACATCCTGTTCGGGGCCGCAGCCTTTGACCACAAGTCGGCCCAGATGGATGAGATTTACCTCTCCCACATCGCCATCTTCCTGGTCTGCGTGGCCATTCTGGGCCATGGCCTGTTGGCCATGCGCAAGGCGCCCTGGCGATTCCAGGAGGCCCAGATCGTCTGGCGGCACAGCAAACTGCTGAAACACGATGAGACCTGGTACTGGCTGGTGCAGATCGTCACCGGCCTGGCCGTCCTGGTCCTGGCCATCATCCACATCTCCGGGGTCCTCGCCGATTGGCCCATTGAAGCCGTGAAGAGCGCCGCCCGGGTACAATCCGGCGGGTTTATCTTCTACCTCATTCTCATCGGCATCGCCGAGATCCACGCCTTTCTCGGCGTGTATCGGATTTTCATCAAGTGGGGCTGGTGGCCGCGCAAACCCATCTTCAAGTATCTGGTCTACACCGCCATCGGCTTTTCCACCTTGGGAGTCTTTACCTTGTTCGTCTTTTTACTCTTTATCTCTGGGGGAGGGGCCTCATGAAGTGGCATGAAACGCATATCACCGAGGTCCTGGTCATCGGCGCCGGTCTGGCCGGCGAACGGGTGGCGGTGGAAGCCGCCTCCCACGGTCACGAATGCACTATTCTGAGCCTGGTGCCGCCCCGGCGGTCCCACAGCACCGCGGCGCAAGGGGGCATGCAGGCCTCCCTGGGTAACGTCGCCATGGGCTACGGGGACAATACCAATGTCCATTTCGAAGACACCGTGAAAGGCTCGGATTGGGGCTGCGAACAGGATGTGGCCCGGCTCTTCGTCAACCTGGCCCCCATTGCCGTGCGGCAACTGTCCTACTGGGGGGTTCCCTGGACCCGGGTGGTGCCGGGGAAAAAGGTCCTCCCCGACGGCCGGGAGATCGAAGACCTCCCGGAAAAAGAAGGCCTCATCGCTCAGCGGGCCTTTGGCGGCACCGCCAAGTGGCGCACCTGCTACGCCGCCGACGGCACCGGCCACGTGTTGCAGTATTCCATGGATTCCATGGTCATCAGGCTGGGGGTCACCGTCCACGACCGCATGGAGGCCGTGGCCCTCATTCATGACGGCGAAAAATGCTACGGCGCGGTGGCCCGCTGTCTGCGCACCGGCACCTTCCGGGCTTATCTGGCCAAAGCCACGGTCATCGCCACCGGCGGCTACGGCCGGATGTATGGGGCTTCCACCAACGCCGTGATCAACGAAGGCACCGGCATGGCCATTGCCCTGGACACCGGGGTGGTGCCCCTGGGCAACATGGAGGCGGTGCAATTTCATCCCACCGGCATCGTGCCCACCAATATCCTGGTGACGGAAGGCTGCCGGGGGGACGGCGGCTATTTACTGGACAAGAACCTGCATCGCTTCATGCCCGACTATGAGCCGGTGAAAAAAGAGCTGGCCAGCCGGGACGTGGTCAGCCGCCGCATGATGTACCACATCCGCCAGGGCTTCGGGGTGGAAAGCCCCTACGGCCCGCACCTGTGGTTGGACATCCGCCACCTGGGCCGGGAACACCTGTGCACCAACCTGAGGGAAGTTTCCACCATCTGTTCCAACTTTCTGGGCGTTGACTGCGCCGAGGACCTCATCCCGGTGGTTCCCACGCAGCACTACTCCATGGGCGGGGTCCGCACCAACATCGACGGCGACGCCCAGGGCCTTAAAGGGCTTTTCGCCGCGGGAGAATCCGCCTGCTGGGACCTGCACGGTTTCAACCGGCTGGGGGGGAACTCCCTGGCCGAGACCCTGGTCATGGGCATGGTGGTGGGCGACCGGGTGGCTACTTACGTCAAAACTGCCATGGTGGACTTCCCGCCGCCCCTGGTGAGCGACTTCGTCAAACAGCAGGAACAGCGCCTCAACGACCTGCGGGCCGCCAAGGGGAAAGAAAGCGTCTTCGAACTGCGCAAACAGATGGAAGAAACCCTGCTGCACAACGTGGGCATCTTCCGGACCGAGGCAGAATTGAAGGAGGCCGTGGAAAAACTCTCCGAGCTTTACGCCCGGTCCAAACAGATCAAGCTGCGCTCCAACGGCCTGGGGCCCAACCCGGAAGTTGCCGCGGCCCTGCGCCTGCCCGGCATGCTGCGGCTGGCCCTGTGCATCGCCGTGGGCGCCTTGAACCGGACGGAGAGCCGG
>Ga0194111_10001935_pt1 | contig 25287 bp, 18 predicted proteins | sample TA2KigC300mmetaG_FD_146194 | JGI IMG/M metagenome (GOLD analysis project Ga0194111, IMG submission 146194) | Freshwater microbial communities from Lake Tanganyika, Tanzania - TA2015033 Kigoma Deep Cast 300m | ecosystem: Environmental > Aquatic > Freshwater > Lake | place: Tanzania: Lake... | reverse complement strand
TGGATTTAAGGGAGCCTCCACGCAAGAGGCTGTTACAAATAGATATTTTAAAGAAATTGTCAGTTGAACACTGATCCTTAAGTTAGCGCTTATGCCCCGTCGGGGGGGGGAGAGGGGGTAATGAGACGGTTTTTGCTTTCTTCCCTCTCCCCCGATGGGGGAGAGGGTTAGGGTGAGGGGGAATTAACTCTTTGCGCTCCTCTCAATGAATACGTTACCGAATTTATGAAACGATGTACTTAGGCGATGTTGGGCGCCGCTGCCATTTAGACCGATAGTGGGACACCAAGTGATCCGGGAATACGTCTATGCCATGACCGAGGTCAGCCCTAAAGATGGGCGTCTTACTTCCCTCATCATGCCCTGGCTCGATGCGGAAACTATGTCAATTTTTCCGGCTCATGCCGGGCAAACCTATACGGGAGACTTCTGCTCGATGTTACTTTATGGGGCAGGATGGCATCGCGCCAAGGAATTACGGGCGCCCGCAACCATCAAACTTATCCCTCTTCCGCCTTATAGCCCGGAATTAAACCCGGTAGAGCATATCTGGGAATATCTGCGAGAAAATTCCTTCAAGAATTTCTCCCTGAATTCCCTGGATGAGGTCGTGGATATCCTTGCAGATGGTTTAAGCTTCTTATCCCAGCCACCGGAAATCGTCCGCTCCATGACAAACTTTGATTGGTTGAATACTCTATGTTTGACGTGCAATTAGTATTAGAGGGTCGTGCAGGGGAATTCACCTTGAGCTTCACTGACAACGAGCCATGCAAATGATTGCCGCCAAGTCCGCCGGTTCTCTGGGGGGAAGGACGACTGTGGCAGATTGTCTTTCTCCAAGAGGCGTCGGGAGCTCAAAGCCCGTGGTTTTGCCCCGCATCATCTTCTGCCGGCGCCTTCCCGTTGAGAGTGACGATGGTTGACCTGGCGGAACTGAGGCAGCGCCTGGATCGGGAGGAGGAGGCGACCCTCTCCCCCTATGCCACCCGCAGTTCCCAGGCCGTTCGCCGCGGCTTTGAGGAGCGCATCACCCAGGGGCATCGTCAGAATTTTGCGGTGGACGCAGATCGCATCCTCCACTCCCAGGCTTACACCCGGTACATCGACAAGACCCAGGTCTTTTACCTCATCGAGCACGAGCACATCAGCCACCGGGTGCTGCATGTGCAACTGCTTTCCAAGATCGCCCGCACCATCGGCCGTTATCTCCGCTTGAACGAAGATCTCCTGGAGGCCATCGCCCTGGGTCACGACATCGGCCATCCCCCCTTCGGCCACGACGGCGAACGCATCCTTTCCCGCCTTTGCCAGGCCCACGGCATCGGACCCTTTCTCCACAGTATTCAGGGGGTGCGCTTTCTCAGCCAGGTGGAAAAGAGGGGCCGGGGCCTCAACCTCTCGCTCCAGGTCCTGGACGGCATCCTCTGCCACGATGGGGAAACGCATCTGGAGCGCCTGTCACCGGACCGGGACAAGACCTTCGATCGCCTGGAGGAGGAGATCCGCCGGAAGCAGGCGGATCCGGACCTGCCCCTCAAGCCCATGACCCTGGAGGGTTGCGTCGTCCGCCTGGCCGACACCATCAGCTATGTGGGCCGGGATCTGGAGGACGCCATCACCCTGAATCTGGTGCGCCGGGAGGACCTCCCCCCGGTGGTGGTGCAGCGCCTGGGCCGCACCAACGGCGCCATCGTTTACACCCTGGTGACCGATCTCATCGCCCACAGCTACCACAAGAACTACGTCGGGTACAGTCCCGCCGTGGGGCAGGCCCTTAAGGCGCTGCGGGATTTCAACTATCAGCGCATCTATCACGATGCCCGCATCAAGGCGGAGACCGATAAGATCGACGAACTTTTTACCCGGCTCTTCACCCGGTTTCTGGAGGACCTGGAACAGCGGCGCACCACCTCTCCCATCTGGACGGACTTTTTGGGCCAGATGGAGGACGAATACCTTCAGGGCCGCGGGTCCGGGGAAATTGTCCGGGACTACGTGGCGTCCATGACGGATGCCCTGTTTCTCCGCACCTGCCAGGAACTGTTCTTCCCCCAACCTCTGCCCCTTCGGTTCGACTAAGGTCCGTCATGCAACTCATGACCTTCAACCTGAGATTCGCCAATCCCCAGGACGGACCCAACCATTGGGAATACCGCAAGGAACTGGTGGTGGACACCATCCTCAGGTGCGCACCGGACCTCCTGGCCACCCAGGAGGGCACGGTGCCGCAACTGGATTACCTGGCCCGGCGCCTCCCCGACTACCGGGCCCTCACGGTGCACCGGCGGGTGGATCCCACCTTCCAGTACCCCACCATTTTTTTTCGCCACGGAGTGCTGGAGGTCAGGGACAGCGGCGATTTCCATCTTTCCGAAACGCCGGGTGTGCACCGCAGCAAAAGCTGGGAGAGCGCCTTTCCCCGCATCGTCACCTATGGCCGGTTCCGGCTCACGGGGCAGGGGCCGTGGTTTTTCTTCATCAACACCCACCTGGACCATGTGTCCGCCTCGGCCCGTCTTGCCGGAGCCCGTCTCATCGCCCGGTATTTTTCTCAACGCCGCGAACCGCTGATCCTGGCCGGTGATTTCAACGAACCCCCTGCAGCCCCGGTGCACCGGGAGTTTGTGGGTCCCCACCGCCTTTTTTTGGATACCTGGCAGGCCGTCCATGCCTCGGAGGAGGACGCGGCCACCCAGCACCACTTTGACGGCCACCCTCGGGGCAGCCGCATCGATTGGATTCTGGTGACTCCCCCTTTTCGCGTGGAACGAGCCGAGATCATTCGGTATAATCAAGGGGGACGCTATCCCTCGGACCATTTTCCCTACCTGGCGGAGGTGGTATACTGACATGAGGCGCCTCATTTATCTCATCCTCATCCTCCTGTGGGCCGCCGGGGCCCAGGCGGCCGCGGAGGCGCCGCCGCTCTACTATCTCATCGCCGGCGGTGAAGAACACTATGAAGTGGAAAGAGCCGTTGCTCTCACCCGCCTGGCCGTGCAAAAAGGCGTGATGTGGCAGGTGCTGGCCCGGGAGAACCAGATCGAGAAGCCGTACCGTCTGAAGGCCGGCATGGTCCTGAAGATCGATTCCACCCACATCGTCCCCCATGAACTGGGACACGGCCTGGTTATCAATCTGCCGGAGTTGAAGCTCTATCATTTTCATCAGGGAGCTTACCAGCGCCGCTACTCCCTGGCCGTGGGAAGACCCAGTTGGCCCACGCCCACCGGCGACTATTACATTCTCAACAAGACGAAAAACCCCACCTGGACGGTGCCCGCCTCCATCAAGGCGGCCATGGCGGCCAGGGGGCGCCAGATGGTCGACAGCGTGCCCCCCGGCCCCGGGAATCCTCTGGGCGCCTACTGGCTGGGCACCACCGCTCCCGGCGTGGGCATCCATGCCACCAACAGTCCCTGGAGCATCGGCCATTACGTTTCCCACGGGTGCATTCGCATGCTCCCCGAAGAGATCGCCGACCTTTTCCCCCAGGTGGAAGTGGGCACCCCGGTAAAAATCATTTATCAGCCCCTGAAACTGGGGATGACCTATTCGGGGCGGATTTATCTGGAAGCCCACCCCAATATTTACGGCAAAAAACTGGACCCCCAGGCCTGGCTGGAAACCATGGCGAAGAGCCATGAATTACAGAACCGCATCGACTGGGAAAAGGCCTTGCAGGTTCTGAAAGCCAGGGAGGGCGTCGCCCGGGAGATCACGTTGGAAGTCAAAAAGATGGACCTGTGGTCCACCGCCGCGGAAGAAACCTCCTCTCTATCACCTCGACGGCTCTCTTTTAGGGCCTCTTTACATGAGAAGAAAAGTAAAATAACCTGGTAATTGCAGGTGCACCGGGCTGCTATCAGGACGGCGCCGGAGGCGCCTCAGGCCGACAAACCGAGAGAGGGCCGGCCGCTTGAGCAGCATATCAGGGAATCCAGGTGAAATGGGACATTGAGGGTGACCGAAGGCCGGCGCCGCCGGGCAATTGCCGCAGCAAACCGCCGGCTTCGCAGTTTGCGCCTGCTGGTGGACGTGGGCTGGGGGACTATCGAGAACCCCGCCGTTTCACCCGTTTCCACCCCGAACAGGCGCCCGCCGACATTCCCACCCAGGCCCTGAAGCCCTTTTCCGGCGGGGCAGAAGTCGGCGATCTGGTCAAAACTTCCCCCGGTCGGCGTGCCGTTGCCGCAGCTTTTCATCTTAAATAACCAAAGGAGATCATTATGCTTTTGCCCCGAATGCTGTGTCTGTTGGCCTGCTTGGCGATGTTGCTCATCTTGCCCCCCGCTCTTCTGGCTCAACAGGCCAAGCCCGATTGCGGTCCCGATCACGCCATTCTCTACAAACGGGCGGTGTCCCTCCTGGACCAGGCGGAAAAGAAGATGGCCGGGCGCTATACCGCCGAGGCCAAAGCCCTGGTGAAAGAGGCCAACAACCTCTTCAGCATTCTGACCAAAGAGTGCGGGCCCACACAGAAGGAGCGGCAGCTGACCGACCAGGAGATGCAGCAGGAGTCCATCAACAAAAAACTGGCCGCCGACACCCTGGGCAAGGCCGAAAGCCTGGAAGAGTCCGCCAAGGCAAAGGAAAAACAGAGCGACCAGGCGGAAGCCAAAGGGCAAAAGGAGCTGTCCGTGGACCTGCAGCGCAAGGCCAAGGCGGAATACGAACAGGCTCACGTCCTTTTCATCAAGTCCCAGATCCACGCCCTGCGCACTCAGCAGGTCATCTTTCGTTTCCTGGCCCCTTAGCGGCCCCGCGCCGGGGAGTTGCCGCATGCCCATCCTGGTGCTGGCCGAAAAAGTGGGGCCGCTTGAAGTCCTCTCCTATCTCGCGGTTTGCCGGGAAACCGGGGACGCTCTGCTCGTCGACCCCGGCGGCCACGCGCCGGTCTTGGCCCGGAAGATGGACCAGGAAGGCTGGCGCCTGCGGTGGATCGTCAATACCCACGGCCATGCCGATCATACCGCCGGCAATGACCAGTGGGCCGGCCATACCGGCGCTGCCGTGGTGATGCATCGCCTGGACTGGGAGTTCTTTTCCCGCCCGGAGATGCGGGCACAGGCCCAGGCCGAGGGCTTTCCGCCCCTCACCCGGGTGGATTGCCCTGTGGAGGACGAACACCGCCTCCCCTTGGGGCGATGCCAGGCCAGGGTGATCCACACCCCGGGGCACACCCCCGGATCCATCTGCCTCTACTTCCCCGGCCATCTGTTCACCGGAGATACTCTTTTTGTGGAGGCAGCGGGCCGCACCGACCTCCCGGGCGGTTCCCTGGAGCAACTCCTGGGCTCCCTTGAGAAAAAGATCATGCCCTTGCCGGACGACACCCGGCTCTGGCCCGGCCACGACTACGGCGGCGTCGCCACCTCCACCCTGGGTCAGGAAAAGCTTAACAACCCGTACCTTACGGACTTTTTCTGACCCGCTGGCCTGCTGCCGCCACTTTCCCCGGAGGGCGCACGGCGGCTACGGACCGGAAAGAGGGCCCTCAGGCAAGTGCCCGCCTCCCTCTGGAGCACTGCCGGTCACCAGCCTCTAGCCGGGTGGATCGAACGATACCCCGACCCTGCTGCCGGAGACCGAATGCTTGTTGCGTACCGATGCCCACGCGCGGCTCATTCACCCCTAATCGCTGAGAAGCCCTCTCCTGACGCCGGGCCCCCACCATGCGGAAATTAGAAGAGGGACTCCTGACGCGATTGCTGGACAGCCTGTCGGACATCTTTGTCCTGGTTCTGGACCAACACTCCTGCATAATTTATGCCAACTCCCCCTTCCTGCACCACTTCGGTCTGACCTGGCAGGAGGTCATCGGCCGGCCCTGCCGGGATTTGGTCTGCCCTTTCGTCAACGCCCATGAAGAGAAGGCCCGTTGCTGTCCCGTCGGCCCGGCTTCCGGGTCGCCGCCTCATACCCTCTTTTCCCGCACGGCTCAAGGCAAGCGCTTCTTTTACGAGGCCAATTCTTACCACCTCCTGGACGGTCATGAACTCCCTTTCACCCTGTGCATCTTCCGGGACGTCACGGAAAAATACCGGTTGGAATCACAACTCCGCCATCTGCATGAATTGGAGCGCACTCTGGTCAAGACCTCCATGGACGGCATCATCCTCAACGACATGGAGGGGAATATCCTGATATTCAACGAGGGGGCCAGCCGGATTCTGGGGTATCAACCAGAGGAAGTGGTGGGCAAGCTCAACGTGGAAGGGCTCTATCCCCCCAATCTGGCCCGCGACGTCAAGCTCAAGCTTTATGATCAGGCCTATGGGGACGTCGGCCTCCTGGAAAATTACGAGACGCTGGTGCGCAGCAAGGACGGCGCCGAAATCCCCATCTGGCTTTCCGCCCGTCTGTTGCGGGATGATGGCCGGGAAATCGGCATCGTCGGTTACTTTCGGGATTTACGGGAGCGCAAACGCTGGGAGGAGGAACTGCTCCGGAACGAACGCCTGGCCACCTTGGGAAAAATGGTGGCTCACATCACCCATGAAATAAAAAACCCCCTCCTTGTCATCGGCGGCTTCGCCCACCAACTGCAGCGACTGGACGGCCTTCCCCCCGAGGCCCCCAAAAAGGTGCAGTTCATTATCGAGGAAGTGCAGCGATTAGAGGAGTTCCTCGTCAGCCTGGGCACCTTCACCCGCCTGCCCTCATGCCGGAAAACCCCGGGCAATCTGGTGGCCTTGGCCCGGGAGGCGGCCTCCATGTTGGCCGGTCCCATGCAGGATCAGGGTGTCGCCTTCCAGATGGCGGCGCCCGACGATGCGCCCCCGGTTCCCTTCGATCCCGGCCAACTCCGGCAGGTGCTCCTCAATCTCTACAAAAATTCCCTGGAAGCCATGCCCCGGGGAGGGCGCCTGAGCGTGTCGGTGCAAGTCCGCTCCGACTCGGTGCGGCTCACCATCCGGGACACCGGTCAGGGTATCCTTCCGGAGCATCTCCCGTCCCTTTTCACCCCCTTCTTTTCCACTAAAGAGAAAGGCACCGGCCTGGGGCTGGCCATCTGCCGCCAATTCATCCATTCACATCAGGGGGAGATCTCCATCGACAGCCAACCCGGCCAGGGGACCGCGGTTCTCATCACCCTGCCCCGCTCCTGAGCCTCGGTTTAATGCTCATCTCCCCCAAAAGGGGAGAGCAGGCGTTGAACTACCGCACTTCCTCAATTAGCCCAACCCTGCCAGCCATCCTTCCAGGCTTTGTCCTGCCGGTGGGCTGAAAAATTCTTTTATCGGCTCAGCGGAAAAATTACTTGATGTTTTTTTTCAAAAGCCCGGGGCAAAGGCCGATAAATAGGGAAACAAGGATGGCCGGATTTCGTCCTCCGGGGTCGCCGGTTTCGGGAATAATCGGATCCGCCGCGCCCCATCTGCGCCTTTGTCCTTGTCAATGAAGTCCGGAGAACGCCATGCAGCCAAAATGGCCCTCTGCCAGCCTGACTGCCGGGGACCTTACCCTCTCACCTTCCGGGTCGGGGACGACGCAGGCCGACCCTGCGGCCATCTCGACCTGTGTCCTCTCGTCGGTTTCTCTGCTGGCCTCGGCTCTCCATATTTTGGTGGCGGAAGACGACCCCACGCTTGGTGAGGCGCTGGCAGGCTTCTTGCATGAGAAAGGGCATCGGGTGGATTGGGCCCGGACCGGCCGCGAGGCCCTCCGTTGCCTGGAGCAGGGGGACTACTCCCTGTTGATTACCGATCTGGTGATGCCCGGCGCCGATGGCCTCGCGGTTCTCAGAGCCTCCCGGTGCTGTGATCCGCCTCCCCTGGTGGTGATTATGACCGGATATGCCTCCATTGACAGCGCCATCCAAGCCATTCGGGAAGGAGCTTACGATTATTTACGTAAGCCTTTTAAATTACAAGAAATCGAAATCGCTGTGGCCAATGCAGGGCGGTTGCTCTCCCTGCACCGGGAAAACCAGAAATTGCTCCAGCGCCTCCGCGACCTCACCGCGCAGTTGGAACACCGACCGCGGCCGCAGATGGCTGACTCTCAACCTAATTCCACCGCCCATCCCCGCGACGAAGCGGCTCCCGCGCCCCCGTTGTCGCCGCCGCCCTGGGGATGGAACGATATCGCCAGGCCCCACCAGGCTGATTTGGACCGCCTGCACCATCTCTATAAGGAAAGCTTGCTGACGGAAAAGGAGTATCATCTGCTCAAGCAGCGCCTCCTTATCTGAGGCCTCCGGAAGAGGGATTATGGTCATTGTCAATGAATCGCTTTCCTTACGCATGATGCGGGCATGGAAAGGTCCCGCCGGTGAATATTCAGCCTCTATTTTCCCGGCATTCCCCTCCGTCGGCCCCAAGACTGGGGAACTATTCACCTTTTCTCCACCGTCCTTCAATTCCTTATGGCGCATGCTCATGGCCCGTGATTCTTTCACCAGCGAACATTGCCGGCGGGTCACGCTCATCGTGCTGCTCTTCGGCCGTTTTCTGAATCTCCCGCCCGAAGATCTTGATGTGCTGGAACATGCCGGATTGCTGCATGATGTGGGGAAGATCGGCATCAGCGACAAGATCCTTTTCAAACCATCGGACCTGACCCCGGAAGAGCGGCGGAGCATCCAGACCCACCCCCTGATCGGGGAGCAACTGGTGAAGCCCCTCAACTTGCGACCCGCGGAGAAGGAAATCATCCTGCTCCACCACGAGCGCTGGGACGGCTGCGGTTATCCCTATGGCATCGCCCGGCATGAGATTCCCTTCCTGTGCCGACTCATCGCCCTGGCCGATGTTTATGACGCCCTGACCTCCCACCGGCCCTACCGTCCTCCCTTTAGCCGGGACGAAGCCCTGGCGGAAATAGCCCGCCAGGTCGGAAAACAGTTTGATCCGGAATTGGCCCGGGAATTTCTTCACCTGATCAAGAGTCAGCAGCTCTTCCATCACCGAACTTCCGGCCCCCGACGGCAAAATTCCGTTAAGCTTTCGGACCAGCAGCCGGATCTGACGTCAAGCGCCCCGGGCCCCTAGTATCTTGAAGAGGCCCCAACAGTCCTCAAAGGGGATGGACGGGTGGCGCACACTGTGGTTAGCTCTGGCGCAGAGCCGCAGCCCTCATTACATCTGACATCCTCCACTCTCTCCCCCTTTCCCCTTCTTCCTGCCGATACCGGTGAAGGTTTGGCTTCCCCACCACCCAAACTATTCCGCCTGAATCGCCGGGGAATCTTTCATACCTAAGGTAATACCCATACTTTCAGCCCCTGCACCTCGGCAATACCCATACTTGGCCCCCTAAAACCCAAGCTTTGCCTGCAAATCCCCCCGGTTTGCCTGGTACGAAAGATGCAATTAAACGGCTGAAAACAACTTCAACCCATGCTTGGCAAGGTTTTGGATGGGGCGCCATTTAGGCCACCCACCTGTGGTCGGCCGACCGTAGGGATGCTCTTTAAAACCGTTTCCATTGCCTCTGGACCGGGATCGAGACTGTTGGTTCATTTTTTGGTTGGATGATTCAAGTTTTACGGCTGATCTGCCGACCCTAGCCCAGGGAGAAGGGGCCGCCTCCCTGTCCCCTCTCCCCCAACCGGGACCGCATTCTCATCTCCCCGGTATCGCCGGCGCAGGTTGCATGGTCAGCGCGAACCATCCGAGAGGAAGGAAGCCAGATGTCTGAAAAACTTAAATGGCAGGCTTCTTCAGTGTCCGGCGCCTCAACTATGCCAGAATATGGCCGGAATGGGATGCCGGGAAAGGATGCCGGACAACCTCCCCTCCTCCCTTCCTTGGAACTTTCCGCTCAGGTGGAACGGTGTCTGGAGGAACTTGTCCGTTACTACCGACATTCCATGGTGGGGCGTCGGCTGGGCGGAATCATCCACCATATGAATACGCCTCTCCAGGTTCTCTCCTTCCACCTGGATCTTCTGGAGAGAAAATCTTACGAAGAGCGGCAACACCTTTGCGCCGCACCGCTTCTCCACTTGGAGGAACTCAGGGCTTTGCATGACTATCGACTCCAAAAAATGCAGCAGCTACACCAGGAAGTTGACACTCTGCTCACCCTGGTGCAACGGTTGGTGCATCATGGGATGCATGAGGACCTCAACGACCGGGTTCATCTTGATCTCAACCGGATATTTCAGGAGGAGCTGGAACTCTATGAGGCCGATCCCTTTTTCAAGCACCAGGTGGACAAAGAATTTTCTTTTGTCCATGACTCGCCTCCTCTGACCGGTCATTATATCGACTTTAGCCAGAGCTTCCGTAATCTGGTGGATAATGCCCTGGAGGCCATGCAGGAGGCGGAAGTGCGGGTTTTGCGCGTACGAGCGGAATATCATCGGCAGCAATACCTCCTGCGCATCGGAGACACCGGCCTCGGTATTTCCGCCCAGGTCCGGCCTCGGCTCTTTGAGCCTTTTGTAACTACCAAGGGAGGTGCCGATTCTCCTCGGGGCGGACTGGGTCTCTTTATGGTGCGCCGTCTGCTGGACCCCTATGGAGCGCGATTCCACGTGGAGAGCCGTCCCGGCGAAACCTGGTTTACGGTGGCCATCCCGATGAAACCGGCTCGGTAATCGGAAGGAACAGCCAAGCCCGAGCCTGTGGCTTGTCTGCAAGTCATGGAAAGATGTTGGCTGGAGGAGGGGCGGGAGAGCGGGATACCACAGCAAACTTATATGTGAAAACATTGTTGTCCGGCAGGGATAATGCGGGTGCCTGGTTATTAAGCCCCTCCCCCCCGGTGGGAAGGGGTGGGGGGAGGGGGATGTTGATGGCAATCCTGAGAAGGGTAAGGATTTTTCGCCACCCCTCCCAGGACCTCCCCCATCAAGGGCATTGGCGCTAACTTAAGCAAGCAGTGGGTATGCCAAGGGTAACCTGTTGAACAGTCAAGATAAATCCCCCCTTACCCCCCTTTGCCAAAGGGGGGAATGAGCAGTCGGTGACCCGAAGTCCCCCTTTGGAAAAGGGGGATTTAGGGGAATTTTAAGTATAATCGGTATGTTATGATGTAAACTGGTTTTTTCTTAAGTTAGCGCCAATGCCCATCAAGGGGGAGGGAACGAAAAGTGAATCCCCCTTCGGACGGCAAAAACCTGTTTGCTCACAGCCCCCGTAATCATGCACCACAGTTAGGGCAGGGATGGCTAAATATCCATGCTCAGGCGACGAAGGATGCGTCGGCGTCTGTCCCAGGCTTTAAGCAGAAAAATGCAGACTGCCGCGACGAGGGCACCCGAAAGAATCGATACCAGTTTGGCAAACCACATGGATTTTCTCCTCTCCCTGGTGTAAGAGTTGGGAAAAAGAGGCTCTTGCTTGATAGCTGAGGAAAATTTTTTGGGTTTCCTCCTTTGACTCGAAGCAGGTGTTGCTTAATCCGGGGGTGGCCGACGGTCCAAATCGGCGGACTGCAGGAAGACCTCGGCAGCTCTCCCGGCCTTGATATATCTGGCCACCCGCCTGAGGCGGGCCAATCTTTCCAGAGGTGGGGGATGAGTGTCCAAGAAGTAGGTGGATTCGAAAGGATCGTGCTTCATCGCGGCCAGGCGCTCAAAGACATGGAGGCCCTTATCGATGTCGAAGCCGGCCTGGTGGGCGAACCAGAGCCCGTAGGTATCCGCTTCCCGCTCATCCTCCCGGGAAAAGGCGCTGACGATGGCGTCCCGGACCACGTCAGGAGCCGTTCCCCGGGTGACCATCAGGCGGCGAAAGTCCAAAAGATTGTTCACCGATTGGGTGGCGAAGACCGCCATCAACTGCAAGGTCTTGGCCGGCAAGCCTCCCAGGCGGCGGTAGCCCGCCCCCCGGGTGAGGTGCCCGAAGGCGTGATGGGCCAGTTCATGTCCCACAATAAGGGCCAGTTCATCGTCGTTGAGGCAGAACGACACCAGGCGGCGGGTCAGGATGATGCGGCCGGGGGCGGCGAAGGCGTTGAGCTGGCGATCCCGGCTGTCCACCAGTATGGCGTAATCGGCGGGCAAATGTTGTGGAAATAAAGTAATCCGGGCTTTCTGCCCTTCTCGGGCCACCAGGAGTTCCACGGGACCGGAAACGTATCGGCCCCGGGCTTCCATGGCCACGTGTTTGAGGTCCAGGAGGATGGAAACCAGAAACTCACCTGGCAGGGAGAGGAGAAAAATCTGTTCCACCCGGTCTTTTTCCCGATAGCCCGAGGTCTTGGGGGCCATGGTGAACTGTTGGACCACGTCCCTGACGAGCCGGACGTACTCGTCATAATCTTTCACCCAGGGATGGATGGGCCAGTTGTTTACCGCCAGGATGAGGTCACCCTGGCGCAGTCCGGCGTCATGAGCGGGCGACGGCCTCCAGACGTTGTCGATGACCACGGAGCGGCTTTCGGTGACCCACCAGTTGAAGCCCAGGAAGGGGTAGGTCCGGCCGTCCACCTGGGGAACGGCGGGCAAAATCCGTAAGAACACCCGGGAGACCCGCTCCAGGGACCACGTCTTGAAAGGGTGGCGGCTGGTGGCGGCCAGTTGGGCTTCTTCCACCTCGGGGGGAGTGGGCCGCGGCCTGGTCACCTCTGCGCAACCCGCCAGGACAAGGAGACAGAAAAAGAGACAACCAGTTCGCATAACTATTAAAAAAGGTATCGCAGGGAGAGACCGAAGGTGACCAGCCGGTAATTATCCACCCATTCCCGGAAGAAGAAAACATGCGGGTCCACGAAGAAATTCTGGACCGGCTCCCATTCCAAGGCCGCCAGGATTTGCACGGCGGGTCCCCAATCGCCGTGCTGGCCCACCGCCTGGACCGATCCTTGGAGGATGAGGGTGGGCAATCGATAAACCTGCTTGTGGAACTCCATGCCCAGGCCCAGGGCGTGATAGGCGTGGGGGCTGAAATAGGCGCCCTGGGTGTGCCGATATGAGGCCAGGTAATAATGCGGGATGAAGGCCAGGTTCATCCGCGGCTCTTTGATGGCCTCCCACTTGAGGCCCTGGTAGATGGTCAGGCGCCGGTTGTGGTCCGAATAGAAGGCGCCCGCCAGATTGCCCTGCCAGGTCAGGTTGGACCGCAGCTTGTGGTCCAGGAGCGCCTCCACCTGGTGATAGGTGGTGAAGCGCACGTCACCGAGGTTCTGCACCCCTTGGTAGAGCCGGGGATAGAGATAAGGCTCCTGGTCGAAAAGATCCCGCCGGCTGTAGCGTAAGGTGCCCTGGGTGCGGGAGCCCAGGGAGACGTCCAGTTGCAGGGACCCGAAGAGACGGTGACGGGCGTCCTTTTCCCCGAACCCGATGCCGACGGTTTGGTCGATATAGGCCGGCTGGGGAAAGGGGAAATATTTCATCCCGGCCTGGGTGATGCGAATGTCATCCCGTTTCCAATAACGTCGCCAGATGAGGTCGGCGCTGAGCCGGATGCGGTCGCCCAGGAAAATGGGGCCGGCTCCCAGGGAGAGGTCCAGGCGTTTCAGGCGACTTTGGTCCACGGCCGCCTGTTTGTCGATGCGGGTCAGGCCCAGGTTCGCCTGGGGCTGACGGAAGGTGGCCGCGGTCTGGCGATATTCCCGGAATTCCAGCGCCGCCTGGAGAGGCACGGTCTTTTTGACATAGCCGCTGGCCGAAACCCGGAAGAGGAAGGCATAGAGTCGGTTGCTGTCAGAGGTCCACAGCGTTTCGGGCTGAACCACGGGAATGCTCCGGGGCTTGGGCAAAACCCGGAGAAATTCCCGGTCAGGGCGGGAAAATTGCCAGGGTCGGTAGGCTTCTTCGGGGCGGCGCTCCCCCCGGTAAAACGGGAAGCCCCGGGAGGCCATTTGGGGGCGCATCTGCTGGCGGACATATTCCAGCTCGTTGAGGAGTACCACATCCTGGGGGGCGTGCTGCAAGGCCAGGGCATAGGCTTGCTGGGCGGCGGGCCAGTTTTTGAGGGCCCGAGCCTTGCGGGCCGCCGCCACCCGGACTACCTGGGCATCGGTCTGGGTGCGGATGATCTCCTCATAAAGAGGCACCGCCGCGCCGTCGCCCATGGCCTCCAGCACCTGGGCCCGCTCCATGAGGAGGTCCGGGGCGGGCAGCCGGTTTGAGAGGCTCTCCAGCCACTGCAAGGCCTCCTGGTGGCTCTTCTGCAGGCGACAGGCCTGGACGGCCAGAAGCTGCACCGTGGGGTAATCGGGATGATCCTCACCCACTTCCCGGGCGGCGGCCTTCACCCCTTCGTACTGGCCCCGGATGAGATAGAGACGGGCCCGTTCCAGAACGTTGGCCGGGTTGGATCCCTGTTTCTGCAACTGGGCCAGGGCTTCGCCCCAGTGTTTCTGGGAAAGCCGGCAGGCAAGGAGGAGTTGAGGCAGCCGCTGATCGTGGGGCTTCAGGGCGATGGCTCGTTGGTAATATTCGGCTGCGGCCTGCCGGTCCCCCAGTTCCATGGCCAGATCGGCCAGGGCCAGGAGTTCTCCGGGGCTGCCGGGCCTGCGATGACGGCGGTACTCCTTCAAAACATGGAGCAGATAATCCAGCTTGCCGCCGTGGCGACCCAGATTGCTGTTAAAAAATGACAGCGCGGCCACGTATTCAGGGCCGTCCACCTTGATGCCCGGGATGCGGTAGGTCAGCAGGGAAAGGTCTTCAAAGCGCGGCAGCCGGGGCAGGAGGCAGGTCAGGATGAGGAGGGTGGGGTGGTGGTGACGGTTCTCCTTGAGGTTGGCCACCGCCAGCTCCACTCCCAGGCGGGCGGCGTCGTTTCCGGGGGCATGGCAGAGGGCCCGGGCGATCCAGGTGCGCTCCTCCAGCGTCAGGGTTTCGGTGGCGGATTTCTGATCGGCACGTTCCTCCGCCGGGGATGATGCCGGCTCCTCGGGGGCGCCGAAGGCGCGGCGGCCTCTGCTTTCCTGGAACCAGGCCCAAGCCTCGGTCCAGTCCCGGGCCGGGCGGACCTTTCCCGGAAACTGGGCGGAAAATAGACGCAAGGCCCAATCCTGGGCCTCCTGCCAATCCCGGGCAGCCAGAGCAGCCTGAATGGAGGCCACCAACAATTCCCGCTCCTGGGGCTGGTCGGCCCGGCTACCCGGAGAACCCACCCGGAGCCGCCGCAGAATTTCCAGGGCTTCCGGGCTCCGGCCCAGATACGTCAGGACCCTGGCCTTCATCAGGAGAATCTCCCGATCCTGGGCGCCGGTCTGGAGGAATTGGTTGAAGCGCTCCAGGGCCCCTTCCAGGTCGCCGGCCCAGAGGCAGAGGCGGGCCTGTTCCTTGAGAAGCTCGGGGTCGTGGGGCACGGGACAGGCCTTCAGCTCCCGCTCGGCCTCCTCCCAGCGCCGGGCCTGAAGGAGCAGGGCCACCTTTCTGAGGCGCAGGCCCACATCGTCCACTCTTTTCAGGGCCTGGTCATATTCGCCGATGGCCTCCTCCCTGGTTTCCTCTTTAAAAGAGAGGGCTTCGGCCAGCAGGCGCCGCACCTCGGCGTCATCGGGATGCTGCTTCAGGTATTCCCGGAAATAATGGGCGGCCTGGCCCCAATGTTTCTGGTAATAATGCAGTTGCCCCAAAAAGACGAGGAGTCGCGGGTACTTGGGATTATCCCGGTGCACCGGCTGGAGGACCTTCACCGCGTCGGCGAAGCGCTGGGCATAGGAATAGGCCAGGGCGGCCTCCCAGCGGAGCTCGGCCCGGACGATCTGGCGGCGCTGGGCTTCGTCCCACATGCCGGCGGCCCGGGAAAACTGGCGTCCCTGGCCATAGAGGCGGGCCAGGTTGATAATGGTTTCCTGGTGGGTGTCGCCTGCCTCCCAGAGAGCGCGGTAAACCTGCCGGGATTTGTCATAGTCGCCGGCCTGGAGCAATTCCACCGCGTACCAGCGTCTCAGGTCGGGCTCAGGGTGCTGCCTGGTCAGGGGCCCCAGCACGGCCGCGGCCTCCACATGTTTTCCCATGCGGGACCAGAGGCGGGCCAGGGGTACGGCGTACTCCTTTTTCCCCTGGTGCTTGGCATAGAGCCACAGATAGTGCTTCAGAGCCTCGTCGTCATTCCGGGCGCCTTCGGCGCTCCGGGCCGCTTCCTGACGGTACATCGCGTTATCCGCGGCGCGTTCCAGCAATTTCCGGTAAATCTCCCCGGCGGCCTCGTAATCCCGGCGCCAATAGTGCAGCAGGGCCAGGCGATGGAGGGCTTCCTGGTCGTCGGGGAATTGCGCGACTTCCTCTTCCTGGAGGGGCAGGGCCTCTTTGAAGCGCTTGAGCGCGAGCAGGAGGTTCACCAGGGTGCGGCGCACTTCGGGGGTGGGCTGCACTTCATAGAGTCGTTGGTAGTAGCCGATGGCCTGCTCCCGTTCGTCCTCCTTTTGGGCGGCCAGTTGTGCGGCGGCCTGCAGGATTTCCGGATCGTCGGGATACGTCTTGAGATAGGCGTCCAGAACCTGACGAGCCCGGGTTCTTTGCCCCAGGCGCTCCAGGGCCTGGGACCGGCCCTTGACGGCGAAGACGGCCTTAGGGTCCATGTCCAGAACCTGGCCGAAGATCTGCAGCGCCTTGTCAGGGTTGCCCAGTTTAAGGTAGAGCCAGCCCGCCAGGGTGCCGGCCCCGGCATTGGCGCGGTCACGGCCCCAGGACTTCTCCGCCAGGGTGAGGGCCCGGGGCAGATCGCCCCGGTCTTCCGCCTCCTTGGCCATCTGGAAAAGGGTGGCGGAAGTGCGCCAAAAATCCGGATCCTGTCGAACGGCCAGCCACAACAGGAGGCCCAGAAAGACCAGGGGCAACAGCAGGGCCAGCCAACGCCGCTTAAACGCCATAAACCTGCCTCGGGTCCATGGCCGGAAGCCACTCCAACCTGCGGCTCCCCGCCAGCACCAGATCGGACAGCACGTAGATGATCAAGGCCGAAAACAGGGCGTTGAAGATGATAAGTTTCACGGAAGCCCACCCCAGGGCCAGGGAGAGAAAGGGCAGGGTAAGGTGGAGCAGGATCACCAGGCCCTGGGGCAGGAGGAACCACCAGCAAGAGGGTTCGTCAAAGGGATGGCGGTTATTGATGCGGTAAGACGGCTTGCGGCCCGGAGGACAGAACAAGGCCGTGAAAATGGCGGAGGCGTACACCGGAAACAGCCCGCAGAGCATTTTGAACTGCTTGAAGGCGTCCTTCCGATGGAAGAGAAAGCGGAACATGAAGATGTTGGCCAGCAGATAGGCGCCCCGCAGGACCAGGTAATGGATTTCCTGTCCATGGACATAGGAGCAACCGGTAACGTAGCCCAGGAGCGGCACCAGATAAAAGATGGGAAAGACCAGACCGCTGACCAGGTAACTGAACATGATGACCAGGAAGTGGAGGCGCTGGTTTAAGGAAAGCCCCCGCTTTTTCAGTGGATTGTCCCAGAAAAAGAGGCGCATGGTGTCCAGGCACCACTGATAGCGCTGGCGGTACACCCCCGCCAGGGTGCTGGGGGCCAGACCCCGGGAGAGGGCGTAAGGAAAGTAGATGCCCTTCCAACCCCGGCTCAATAGTTCGTAGGAGGTGGTCAGGTCCTCGATGACGTTCCAGGTGGCGAACCCGCCCATGTCCTCCAGGGCCCGGCGTCGGTACATCACCCCGGAACCGCAGGAGATGACGGCGTTGGCCTGGTCGTTGCTGAGTTGCACCACCTCATAAAAGACTTCGTCCCGGTTGTAAAAGGGGTCGCCTTCGGGAAGGTAGAAAGCCTGCTTACTCTGCACGTATCCCACCTTCGGAAGGCGGAAGAAGCCCACCATGCGGGTGAGGATATCCGGTTCGGGCATCTGGTCGGCGTCCAGCACCAGGACGAGTTCGCCCTGGGACCTGGACAGGCCGAAATTGAGATTGCCGCTCTTGAAGTCCCGGTGGTCCAATCCCTCCAGGGGGCGGGAATGGTAGTGGAAATCCAGGGAGCTGGCCAGCGCGGCCAGGCGGGGGGAGCCGGCGTCGTCCAGGACATGGACCGCCAGCGGCTGGTAGTCAATGGCCCGGACGGCCTTGAGGGTGGTTTCGATGATTTCGTAGGGCTCGCCGCAGTAGGTGACAAAGACGTCAACGGCAGGTCGATTACCTAGTTCCAGACCCTCGGGGCGATGAAAACGGAGGCGCCAGATGTCGAAGGCCAGGCAGGCCAGCAACAGGTAGGCCAGGCTTTCGGCGCCGAGGAAAAGGATGTCCTGCCAGCCCCCCAGGCGGAAGACCAGTCGTCCCAGCCAGCCCAGATAAATGGCCCCGGAGACCAGCGTCAGCAGCGAAAAATACTGGGCCGCCAGCCGCCGGGGGCGGTCCTCCAGATCCAGGTAACGCCGGTAGGGGAGGCGGCGCCGCCAGTCATCCCAAAAAAAGCGAAGAGGATTCTTGCTCATGTCAAGAATCCTCACCATGGTAACCCGGAACCCGAAACCGCGTTCCTGGAATCACTGACCGGCCCATGACTTCCCTCCCTGGAAGGCCTCCGGGTCAGTCACCCTTGACCTGAAGGTATCGTTGAGCCTGTCTCCTCGGTTTTTTCCGTTCTCCTAAGGGAATCGGCAACCCTTTAATCAGGTTATCCCTGAGATATGGTTTCCAAATTAGACAAACCGCTGTTTTTGTCAAGAAAAATTTACATAATCATGAAATTTTCGAGCGGTCGGAAGGCGGGGACGGCCCCGGAGAACCGGGCTGGAGCTGAAGCCGTTGATATGTCACGCCATCTTGCCGCCATGTCGGTGGCGTTGCCCGCAGATGGCAGTTTGCCGGCGGGGCGGCGGCGTCGGGCCTCAGGGAAGGTCTGAGGAAAAATCGGGGGAAGTGAGCAGGCCGTGGTATTCCTGATACCACCGGACAAACCGGGGGATGCCTGCCTCAATGGGGATGTCGGGGGAAAAGCCCAGCTTTGCCCGGGCCCGGCGGATGTCCGCGAAGGTGGCGGGCACGTCGCCGGGCTGGATGGGCAGGAGCTTTTGCTGGGCGGTCACTCCCAGCTCTGCTTCCAGCAAGGCGATTACTTTGGGGAGCGGCTCCGGGCGGTGGTTGCCCACATTGAAAATTTCGTAACGGTCCAGGTCCGGAGCCATGAGCGCGGCCAGGATTCCCTGAACGGCGTCGTCAATATAGGTGAAGTCCCGTTCCATGCGGCCGTAGTTGAAGACCTTGATGGGGCGGCCGGCCAGCATGGCGGCGGTGAAGAGCCACATGGCCATGTCGGGGCGCCCCCAAGGGCCGTAGACGGTGAAAAGCCGCAGACCGATGGTGCAAAGCCCGAACAGGTGGGAATAGACGTGGGCCATTAGTTCGTCGGCCCGCTTGGTGGCGGCATAGAGGCTGATGGGGGTGTCCACCCGCTGCTCTTCGGAAAAGGGCAGCTCGGCGAGGCCCCCGTAGACGCTGGAACTGGAGGCGTAGACGAAGCGCTCCACCCCGGCCCGTTTGGCCGACTCCAGAAGGTTGAGGAATCCCTCCAGGTTGGCCTGCTGATAGGCGAAGGGATTGATCAGGGAATAACGCACGCCGGCCTGAGCGGCCAGGTGACAGATTTTCCGGGGTTGGTGGCGCCGGAAGAGTTCTTCCAGGAGAGGCAGGTCGACCAGGTCCCCCTCAATGGAGGTGAAGCGGGGGTACTGCCTCAGGACCCGGTCCCGGTCCCGCTTTAGGGCCGGAGAGTAATAATCGTTGAAATTGTCCAGCCCCACCACCCGGGCGCCCTGCTCCAGCAGGGCCCGGCTTAGGTGGAAGCCGATGAAGCCGGCGCTGCCGGTGACCAGAAAAGTCCACTTGTCGATGTCCGCGTGCCGGAATGTCATGCGTCTTTGCCTTGGCGGGGATTGTAGCCCAAGATCCTGCGGCTGGCAACGGCGTTCTCGGAGGTGGGCGGAGGGAGGGGCCTGCGGCCCGCCCGTAATGCAAGAGTAGTGTCTTTTTGCGGGGCGGGGCTTCCCGGCCCCGGCGCGCCTTCAACTTTTTTTTCTCAAGCTCTTTCCCAGGTTACCAAACGGTCTGATTTGTCATATAATAATCTATGCGGCAGACCAGCCCCATGGCAGCTCCCGACACTCCCCGCGTCATCCCCCGGCCGGAGCACACTCTGTCCCGGCGGGACATTTCTCTGGAGGCCCTCAAGGTCCTCTACCGCCTGCACCACACCGGTTACCTGGCCTACCTGGTGGGGGGAAGCGTGCGCGACCTCCTGGTGGGTAAGCGCCCCAAGGACTTTGACATTGCCACCGACGCCCGTCCCGGTGAGATTCGCAAACTCTTTCGCAACAGCCGCGTCATCGGCCGGCGTTTCCGCCTGGTGCAGGTCTATTTCCGGGGCGGCCGGATCGTGGAGGTTTCCACCTTCCGGCGCCGCTCGGAATTTGAGGACCGCGCCGACGACGTCCTGGTGGGCAACAACACCTTCGGCACTCCCGCCGAAGACGCGCAGCGCCGGGACCTGACCATCAACGGCCTTTTTTACAATATCGGGGATTTTTCGCTGGTGGACTACGTGGGAGGCTTGCAGGACCTGCGGGAGGGCCTCATCCGGGTCATCGGCGACCCGGCGGTGCGCTTCCACCGGGACCCGGTGCGCATGTTGCGCGTGCTGCGCCACGCCGCCCGGCTGGGCTTCAGGATCGACCCGCCGGCCTGGGAGGAGATCCGGCGCCAGCGGCACAACATCCGCCTCTGCCCGCCGGCCCGGCTCCGGGACGAACTGCTCAAGGACCTGAAGAGCGGCGCGGCCCGCCCCTTCCTGGAGCTGATGCTGCCAAGCGGACTTTTTTACGCCATCCTGCCTTCCTGGCAGAAGCGCCTGGGCAAGAAAGGCGAAGCCCGGCTGCTGGAACTGTGCCACCGCTTGGACCTGCTGGCCGCGGGGGAATTCCCGCCCCCCGAGGGCCTCATCTGGGCCGCCTTCCTCACTCCTTACCTGGAGCAGGAGTCTTTGCCGGAGACCTACGCCGGCCTGCGGGAGGTCATGCCGGAGAAGGTGCGGCAGGCGCTGGCGGCCATCGAATTTCCCCGCCAGCGCCAGGAGGAGGTCTCCCAGGTGCTGGCCCTGGCCTGGGCCCTGACGCCGCTGCTGCTGGCGGGCAAGGCCGCGCCGGCCCGCCTGGCCCGGCTGGTCGCCTACCGCGAGGCCCTGCGCCTCCACCGTTTCTGGAAGGCCCCCCAGGAGGAACTGCCCCATCTGGTGGAGGCGGAGGAGGCCCCCCCGGACCTCCCGCCGGTGAAGCGGCGGCGCCGGTGGCGGCGGCGACCTCGGGCTCCCCGCCCCAGCCCTCCCAAGACCTGAAAGAAAATCAGCCCAGCGGTATCCGGGGGAGGGCCGGGGGGCAGAACTCATACCATTTACCGTTTCATGTGCAACAAACGTTTAATACCAGGTTGCGGTCATTGGACAATTTTTGTAGCCGCAGGCTTTAGACTGCGCCTGCACAGGCTGGAAAGCCTGTGCATACTGAATCAGACTTTTTTTGTTCATTGACAAAGATTCGACTTATAACCACACGACTTAACCAATGTTTCCCCCCCTCACCCCGGCCCTCTCCCCCCGCTGTGGGGAGAGGGAGTATAAAACGGCTGTAGCTTTATCCCCTCTCCCCAGATGGGCATTGGCGCTAACTTAAGAAAAAACCAGTTTACATCATAACATACCGATTTTACTTAAAATCCCCCTAAATCCCACTTTTCCAAAGGGGGACTTCGGGTCACCGACTGCTCATTCCCCCCTTTGGCAAAGGGGGGTAAGGGTGGATTTATCTTGACTGTTCAACAGGTTACCCTTGGCATACCACTGCTTGCTTAAGTTAGCGCCAATGCCCCCGATGGGGGAGAGGGTTAGGGTGAGGGGGAAGAAAAGGGCTTGCCACCTGAACTTCATGAATTCGTTGGCCAACAGGGATCAGGTCGATTTTCCGTTTGGTGGCGGCCCTAAGGCCGCGATGTGCCACCAGATTGCTATGATCCGGCGGCGGGCGGAGCCCGCCCTGCATCTCGTGGTTCCCAAAACCCAAAAACCTGATGCCTGACACCCAAGACCCGGAACCCGCTTTTCTTCTCGTTCCCAAGGTCTTGCCAGGGAATGCAATTTTGCCTCCGGACTCTGTCGGGGGGACCTTAAGGCCCCTCCGCCTTGATCCCATCTTCTGCAGCGGACCACCGGCCAAGCGGAGCTTGGCGGGCAAGCCGGTTCCCAAGCAGAGCTTGGGAACCAGAAAAAACTCTAAAACCTAAAACCTGATGGAATCGTAAAAAGTAAAAAAGGCCGTACTATCTCCAAAAGGTGGCTCTCGCTGCCATTGATAACTGATTGATTTGCCTCATTAACCCCCTCTCCCCCTTGGGGGAGAGGGCTGGGGTGAAGGGGTGAATGGACTTTTTACGAGGCCATCAAACCCTAAACCCTAAACCCTAAAACCTAAAACCTAAAACCCAGAACCCAGAACCCAGAACCCCCTCCTACTCCTCCTCCAACCTCGGAAAGAGGGGTGGGGCCTTTTGCAGGGCGCCGCCGGGGCGCAGCCGGCCCCAGACCGCCGCCCGGGGCAGGGGGTGCTCCCACAGGGCCTCCCCCAATCCCAACTGCTGGCTCATCTTGAGAGAGCTCCCCGGCATCACCGGCCGCAGCAGCGCGGCCAGGAAACGTAGGCCCTCCAGGAGGTGGTAGAGCACCGTGTCCAGTCTTTGGGCCGCACCCGGGTCCTTGGCCAGCTCCCAGGGGGCGGCGGCTACGATGTAGCGGTTCAGGAGATTGACCAGTTCCCACAGCCTTCCCAGGGCCCGGGGGAACTCCAGGGCCGGGAAGAGCCGCAGGAAATCGGCGGCCGCGGCCGCGGCGGCTTCGGTCACCTCCCGGTCCAGAGCCTGGGGGACACCCGGCGCGGGGATGACGCCTTTGCGGTATTTGAAGGCCATGCCCAGGCTGCGGGCGAAGAGGTTCCCCAGGTCGTTGGCCAGGTCGGCGTTAATGCGCAGCCGCAGGGCGTCTTCGCTGAAGGTGGCGTCCAGCCCGAAGACCATCTCCCGCAGGAAGAAATAGCGCACCTGGTCCAGACCGTACAGTTCCACCAGGGCCCGGGGCTCCACCACGTTGCCCAGGCTTTTGGACATCTTGCCCGCGGCCATCTGCCAGTAGCCGTGCACATTCAGGTGCTGAAACGGGGGGATGCCCGCAGCGTGGAGCATGATGGGCCAGTAGATGGCGTGCGGCTTTAAGATGTCCTTGGCGATGAGATGTTGCGCCGACGGCCAGAAACGGGCGTAGTCGGGCCCGTCGGGGTAGCCCAGACCCGTGACGTAGTTGAGCAGGGCGTCAAACCAGACGTAGGCCACGTAACGCTCGTCGAAGGGGAGAGAGATGCCCCACTCCAGGCGACGGCGGGGTCGGGAGATGCACAGGTCCTCCAGAGGCTCTCTCAGAAAACCCAGCACCTCGTTCTTGTAGCGCTCCGGGCGGATCCAGTCCGGGTGGGCCTCGATGCGGCCCACCAGCCAGTCCTGGTAGCGGCTCATGCGGAAGAAGTAGTTTTCTTCCTTGATGAAGGTGGGCTCCACCTGGTGGTCCGGGCAGCGGCCGTTTTCCAGCTCCCGCTCCAGGTAGAAGCGTTCGCAGCCGAAGCAATAGTGCCCGCCGTAGTCGCCGAAGTAGATGTCCCCGGTGTCGTGCAGGCGGCTCAGAATCGACTGGACCACCCGGATATGTTCCGGCGAAGTGGTGCGCACGAAGCAGTCATAGGTGATGCTCAGATCATCCCAGGTGCGGCGGAAACTGTCGCTGATGCGGTCCGCGAATTCCCGGACCGGCAGCCCGGCCTTGGCCGCGGCCTCCTGGACCTTGTCGCCGTGCTCGTCGGTGCCGGTCTGGAAGCGGGTCTGTTCGCCGGTGAGGCGGTGAAACCAGCTCAGGGCGTCGGCCACCACCGTGGTGTAAGCATGGCCCAGGTGGGGCTCCGCGTTGACGTAATAGATGGGGGTGGTGATATAGAAGGTCATGGCTGTGGTTCGGCTTCAGGGCACCTCTCCGTGCGGGCGGGGGCGCGGTGCTATTTCCCTTCCAGGGCCTGGAGGTTGGTCAGGGCCTTCTCCAGGAGTGCCTTGTCCGTGGTGGGATGGCCCACCTTCAGGAAGTGGCGGTAGGCCGCCGCGGCTTCCTGGGTTCGCCCCAGGCGCTCCAGGGCCTGGGCCTTGTTGTAGTAGGCCCGGGCAAACTGGGGCTGGGCCGCCAGCACCCGCTCGAAATCCTTAAGGGCCTTGTCGAGGTCGCCCAGCAGGAGATAGGCCAGCCCGCGGTTGTGCACCACTTCCGGGACGTCGGTCTTGAGCTCCAGGGCCCGGTCGAAGTCTTTGACGGCCTCGGCGGGCTTGTCCAGGTCCAGGTAGAGGTTGCCCCGGTTATAAAAAATCTGCCAGTCTTTGGGGTGGAATTCCAGGGCCTTGGTGTAATCGGCCAGGGCCTGGTGCAGCTTGCCCAGGCGGCTTAAGGCCAGGGCCCGGTTGTAATAAGCTTCGGCGGCTTCCGGGGCCAGGTCCAGGGCCTCGGTGAAATCGGCCACCGCCTCCTCCACCTGCCCCATTTTCAGGTAGGCGATGCCCCGGTTGATGTAAGCCTCCACCAGCTCCGGGTCTGCCTCCAGGGCCTTGGTGAAGCGCTCCGCGGCCTCTTTGAACTTCCCTTCCTGAAGCAGGGCGACTCCCTGCTTGAACAAAGCCTTGGCCTGGTCCTGGCCCGCCGCCGGGGCCGCCGCCACACACAGCGCGGCCAGGAGCATGATTGCCGAAAAAATCTTGCGGTAGTTTCTGGTCATGGTCCTCTCATCTGGAGATGGAGTAGTTTTGGAAATGTTTATTCGGCCTGGGTTCCCAGTTGGACCTGGGAACCAGAACCGGCGACGGGCTCCGCCCGCCGCCCGGCTGCTCATGATTTACGGCTGGACCAAGGGCTCAGGTGCCGCTGCAGGGGAAGTTTCTGGCGGCGAAAAGAACGAAAAGAACCACCGGCGAGACGCCGGTGCCACCGCGCCTTCGCGGCTCCCGGTATCGTCGTCCCACCGAGAACAAAACCCCGAAACCCGACACCCAACCCGTGCAAGCTGCAAGCTATACACGGCGACATAAATGATTGCGGATTATTAATCTCTGCGTTCTCTGCGTCTTTGCGAGAAAAAAAGGTTTCTCGCAAAGGCGCAAAGGCCGCAAAGAATGTCAATCGCGGTTAATGAGTGTTCATCCGGAAAGTCGTTTTTTTCCCTTCCCCTTGATGGGCATAAGCGCTAACTTAAGCGCTTGCAAAATATGGTTAAGCTATTATAATCGTCACCCAAGGAGGTGGCGATGAAAAAATTGATTTTTCCAAGACATGCGGATGATTGGCAATTTCTTCTCACCTTTT
>Ga0194111_10001934_pt1 | contig 25299 bp, 23 predicted proteins | sample TA2KigC300mmetaG_FD_146194 | JGI IMG/M metagenome (GOLD analysis project Ga0194111, IMG submission 146194) | Freshwater microbial communities from Lake Tanganyika, Tanzania - TA2015033 Kigoma Deep Cast 300m | ecosystem: Environmental > Aquatic > Freshwater > Lake | place: Tanzania: Lake... | reverse complement strand
CAGAACTCCAAAAAGGTCAAATCACTGATGACTGATTGACTGATCACTGAAGCCTGGCCGCTATAGCCTCGGCAACCTCCAGGGTGGTGTTGTCGCCGCCCAAATCGTAGGTGCGCACCTTGCCCTCGGCGATCACCGCCGCCACCGCTCCCTCGATCTGGGCCGCCTTCTCCTTCTCACCCAACCACTCCAGCATCATCCTGGCCGCCAGGATGGTGGCCATCGGATTGACTTTGTACAGGCCAGCGTACTTCGGGGCCGAGCCATGGGTCGGCTCGAAGACGGCGTAGCTCGTGCCAATGTTGCCACTGCAGCCGAAGCCCATCCCCCCAACCATCTGCGCACACAGGTCGGAGACGATGTCACCAAACAGGTTCGTGGTCACGATCACGTCGTAGTTCATCGGGTTCTTCAACAACCACATGCACATGGCATCCACGTTGGCGTCGTCGAAAGCCACGTCGGGGTACTCAGCCGCTACTTTGCGGGCGGCAGCCATGAACACCCCATCGGTCTGCCGCAACACGTTCCCCTTGTGCACGGCGGTGACCTTCTTGCGCCCATGCTGGCGGGCATACTCGAAAGCCGCCCGCACGATCCGCTCCGACCCTCCTGGGGTGATGGCCCGCAGCGAAAGGGCCGCGTCACGAGGCACTTTCTCCATGCCCTTGACCGCATAGAACTGCTCTGGCACCCGCTCGAACTCGACGCCAATGTACATCCCCTCGGTGTTCTCCCGGAAGACCACCAAATCAATCCCATCACGATAGTTCAGGGGGTTCCCCGCGTACGCCTTGCAGGGCCGCAGACAGATGTACAGGTCGAGCAATTGCCGCATCGCTACGATGGGACTGCGATACGAGTAACCCTTGCCCCGCAGCTCCGGGGCCAGTTCTTTGTCGGCGACGTCCTTGCCCTTGGAGGTAATCGCCCCAAACAAGGCACAGTCAGTCCCCTTCATGACGTCCAGCGTGCGTTGCGGCAAGGGATTACCCTCTCTGCACCAGAACTTCCAGCCGATGTCGGCGGGGATGTACTCCGCATCCAGGGCGATGGCGTCCAGCACGATCCTGGCCGCGTCCATCACGTCTACCCCGATGCCGTCGCCCGGCATCCAGGCTATTCTGTACTTTGCCATTCCCCTTCTCCTTTCTACCCTTCAATCCCCAATTTCCTCCGCACGTGGGGGATCAATCCCCCATCGTCGAGGATTTCCATCACTTCCGGCGACAGCGGCGGGAAAGCGTACTCGCCCCGCGGGGTGATGACCAGACCAGCGGCAAAGTCAATGGTGACCTCGTCGCCCGCCTCCACCGCCTCCACCGCATCGCAGGTGACGATGGGCAGCCCGTCGTTGATGCAGTTGCGGAAGTAGATGCGGGCGAAGCTGCGAGCGACAATCGCCCCCACGCCGGCTTCCTTGAGACAGGTCACCGCCTGCTCACGAGAGCTGCCACAGCCCCAGTTCTTGCCAGCCACGATGATGTCGCCGGGCTGCACGTGGGCCACAAAGGTCGAGTCCAGGTCCTCCAGCGCGTGCTGAGCCATCTCCCTGGGATCGGAGATGCTATAGGTGTACTTGCCGGGAAAGATGACGTCGGTGTTCACGTCGTCGCCGTACTTCCACGCCCGGCCGGTGATTTTTGTCTTCATTCGTTTCCTCCTGGAGACCTGACAGGTTTCAGAAACCTGTCAGGTCTGGATCTCTCTCGGATCGGTGATGACACCGCTGAGGGCCGAAGCGGCCACCGTGGCCGGGCTGGCCAGGTAGGTGAACGCCTCCTTGGAACCCATCCGCCCCTTGAAGTTGCGGTTGGCGGTCGAGATGGTCACCTCGCCAGGAGCCATGCAGCCCTCGTGCGCCCCCAGGCAAGGCCCACAACCAGGATTGAGCAGCGTCGCACCAGCGGCCACCAGGTCGCTGATGATGCCCTGCTCAATGGCCGCCAACAAGATCTCCCGCGAAGCGGGCAACACCAGCAGCCGCACCCCCTGGGCGATGCGCTTGCCACGCAGGATGTCGGCCGCCGCCGCCAGGTCTTCCAGACGACCATTGGTGCAGGTACCCACCAGGGCCTGGTTGATCAGCGTGCCAGCCACCGCGGCGACCGGCACCACGTTGTCCACGGTGTGCGGCCTGGCCACCTGCGGGGCGAGCTCGCTCACGTCGTAGGTGATGACCCGCTCGTAGGTCGCGTCCGGGTCGGCGTGAACCTCGCCGTAGCCGTGCCTGACCCGTCCCTGGAGCCAGGCACGCGTCACCTCGTCCGGCTCGACGACGGCGTTCTTGGCTCCCATCTCGGCGGCCATGTTGGTCAGCACCATGCGGCTGGCGATGGTCATCCCTCGGACGGTCTCACCGCCGAACTCCACCGAGCGATAGTCGGCCCCGTCAGCACGCAGGTCGCCGATGATGTACAGGATCACGTCTTTCGTCGTCACCCGATCCGGCAGCGCCCCGTTGACGACGATCCGCAGGCTGTGCGGCACGCGCAGCCAGATCTGGCCGGTGGCCAGCACCGCCGCCGCTTCCGTGCGTCCGATGCCGGCGGCGAAGGCCCCGAACGCTCCGTGGGTCGGCGTGTGTGAGTCGCTGCCGACGATGACCGCGCCAGGCCAGGCGTGGCCCTTTTCCGGCAGCACCTGGTGGCAGATGCCCTCGCCGATGTCGTAGAACGCCGAGATGCCTTGCTCGGCGACGAACTGGCGAGTGGCCTGGTGGCTGGCCGCGTAAGTCTCGCTGGCCGCCGGGGTGACGTGATCCAGCACGATGACACTCATGTCGGGATCGGCCACTTTGCTCACACCGATCTTGCGGAACTGGCCCGCGATGGCCGAGGTGTTATCGTGCGTCAGCAGCTTGTCAGGCCGGACGGTGACGATCTGCCCCGCCACGACGCTGTCCAGCCCCGCCTTGCGGGCCAGCACTTTTTCCACGAAGGTATGTCCCATTTTCTACTCCTTGATCAGTTTCCATCGTTCGATGGCCCGCCCGTTGGAGGTGAACAGCGGATCGCCGATCATCTCCGCCCGCAGGCCAAAGAGCTTGCGCAGGCCGGCGAACATCAAGGCGGTGGAGATGTGGGCCGGCACGCCTCCCTCGGCGATGATCCGCTCGGCGCCGGGCAGGATGGCCGGCGCGACCATCTCGTACTCCAACTCGTCCTCCGCCGTTTGCCGCACCTGCAGGTCAGCAAAATAACCCACGCCTACCAGATACTCTGCCAACCCTTCCATAGCCGCCAGCGGCGTGGTGGTGTCCAACTCCAGCCGCTCGTGCACTTCATCGAACAGCACCTCCCCCGCCCGCCAGACCACTTTCCAGGCCTCGTCGCCCCAGTTCTCCCAGATGGCCCGGTAGATGGCGTAAATCTCCAGGTCAAAAAAGGCAGGGTCTATAGCTCGGTCTCCCATCTCCAACCTCCAGTCACCCTCCCAGCGACTTACCGTAAGCGAACAGGTCGCCCGCCTGGAAAATGTCCATCTGCACCTGGGAGAAGGGTTCGGCCTGGCAGGTCTTCTCGCCGTCCAGCGACAACTGGCCGGTCTCGAAGTCCACTTCCAGCTCAGCTCCGGTCTGGAATTCGCCTGCTCGCTCGGTGAGCCCAGGCAGCGAGACGATGGGCAAGCCACTGTTGATGGCGTTGCGCTTGTAGATCGCGCCAAAGCTCTCGGCCACGATGGCCGCGATGCCCAGCGCGCGGAAGCAGTCCACCGCCTGCTGCCGGGACGATCCGGCGCCGAAGTTCTTGCCCGCCACGATCACGTCGCCCGGCCGGGCATTCCTGGCAAAATCCTCCCAGCCCGTCAGGTTGCCCAGCGCGTACTGCCCCATCTCCTCCACGACGGTGATGTGCAGGTGGCTGTTGTGAAAGATCATGTCGGTGTCAATGTCGTCGTACAGTTTGCCCTCCGGGTCGGTGAGCACCCAGAGACGGCCTTTGATCTGCGTAGCCTTCATCCTCAACTCTCCATTTCTGCCTGCCCACATCTATCCCTCCGGCACGGTGATCTCGCCCTTGAGCGCGGTCCAGGCGGCCGTGATCGGGCTGGCCAGGTAGGTATCGCCTGCACCCTGCTTGCCGGGGAAGTTGCGGTTGCTGGTGCTGACCTGCACCTGCCCCCGCCCGGTCATCCCGATCTGGCCCGAGGCACAGCCGCCACAGCCGGGGTTGCTGATGATGAACCCGGCATCGAACAGGGCCTCGATCAGCCCCTCGCGCAGCATACGCTCGTACACCTGGCGGGTGGCCGGCACGACCGAGGCCATCACCCACGGCTGGATGCGCTGGCCCTGCACCACCTCGGCCACGGCAGCGAAGTCCTCGAAGCGGCCATTGGTGCACGAGCCCAGGAACACCGAATCCACCCGCGTGCCGGCCACCTCGCGCACCGGCTTGACGTGGGCCGGGTTGGGCGGGCAGGCAACGAGCGGTTCCAGCGCGGTGATGTCCACCACGACGGTCTCGATGTACTCGGCGTCGGGGTCGGCGTACACCCCAGAAACCTGGCCCGTTGTACGCCCTCGGACGTAGGCCAGCACTTCCTCCGAGGGCGGGATGAAGCCGGTGATGCCCCCCATCTCGGTCAACTGGCTGGCCAGGGTGATCCGCCCGGCCAGGTCCAGGGCATCAATGGCCGGACCGTAGAACTCCACCGCCCGGCCCAGCGCGCCGCTGGAGCCCAGCCGGCCGAGCACGGCCAGGGTCAGATCCCGCGCCGTGCACGGATACCTGACCTCGCCCTCAATGACAACTTTCATCGTGGGCGGCACCTCGAACCAGGTCTTGCCCGTCTTGAAAGCGAAGGCGATGTCCTGGTCGCCCATCCCCTGGCCGAAAGCCCCGATCGCGCCCAGGATGTTAAGGTGGCTGTCGGTGCCCACGAAGGTGCAGCCCGGCACGGCCAGCCCCTCCTCGATGGCCACGTGCGACCCGATGCCCGCGTTCACGTCGTAGACCTTGATCCCTTTCTCGCGCGCCCACAGCCGGCAGATGTGCTGGTTGTTGGCGTAGGGGATGTTGTTGGCCGGCACAACGCAGTCGAAGGTGAAGAAGGTCCTGCTCGCGTCGTCCAGCGGCGCGTCGCCGTAGTGCTGGCGATAGTTCTGCACCACGTTGGCCCCGCCGAAGTCACGGGCAGTACGCACGTCCAGGTCCATCCAAACGATCTTGCCCGGCTCGACCGGCTCCTGGCTGTGAGCCTGAATGATCTTCTCAATAATGGTTTTCCCTGCCATAGCTCACCCCATCCTCGCCGCCAGTTCCTTCTTCTCCAACATGCGCTGCATGCTGTGGAAGCTCATAAAGTCGGCGTGGTTGACCAGCGTGGCCTCGGTGGTGCGCTTCCCCGTGTCCCCCTCGCCGGCGTGAGTGGCGATGATGTGCTGCACCTCAACTGGCAGACCGAAACGGGCCGCCAGCTCCATGCCAGTGAAGGGGTGGCGCAGGAGTTTCCCGGCGTAAGTCTGCACCGTCATCCCGTCGTCGCGGTTCTCGTACTCCAGCAATTTGCCGATGTCGTGCAGCAGTGCGCCCGCGACGAGCAGGTCCATGTCCACCGGCACCCGGTCGCCGTAGACTTGCGCGAACACCTCGGCCACCCGTACCGCGCTCAACGTTACCGCACGGACGTGGTCAACGTAGGAGGCCGGGCAGGGGTTGATGAGCAGGGTGAAGGGCATCCGCGTCAGACTGTCCGGCGTCCAGCCACTTTCCTCCATCGCCGCCTCCCAGGTGTTGAGACACTTTTCACGCAGGTCGGCGTCCTGGATCAAATCGAACTCAGGGATCAACTCTAACAATCTCTCTCTCATTATCGCCTCCTTTCTCTAACCTCTAACCTCCAACCTCCAACTCCCCCGGCCCGTCGTACTCGTGCGCCGTGGGGTGGATGTGGCGCATGGGGCGCTCGCGGGTCTGCTCCTCGGCGACCTGGGCCACCAATCCGGCCACCCGCGCGATGGCGAACAGGCCGTTGCCCATCTCCGGCGGAAAGCCCATCTCGCACAGCACGGTGGCGATGGCTCCGTCCACGTTCATCGGCAGGTCCTTGCCCAGGCTGTCCTTCATCGCCACCCGCAGGGCGTGGGCCATCTCCACGTACTCGCCGGCCAGCCCCACCTCCTCGGCGATGGCGAACAGCTTCCTGGTGCGCGGATCGTCGGTGTGGATGCGGTGGCCATAGCCAGGCACGCGGATCTTCTGGGCGCGGAACTCGGCCATCTTCTGGCGGGCGGCCGTGGCCGCGTCCAATCCCTGGTCGTTTTTATGGCTAACCAGGTCCAGCAGCACGCGCATACAGTCCTCGATGGCCCCGCCGTGATGCCGGCTGATGGTCATGATGCCGGCTGCCACCGCCGTGGTCAGCGGCGCGCCGCCGGAGGCCACCGTGCGGGCCGCCAGCGCCGAGGGCGGGGTCGCCCCGTGGTCCACGCTGGACACCAGGATGGCATCCATCATCTTGCCGTGGGCCTCGGAGGGCAGCTCGCCCCGCAGCACCAGGTAAACCACGTGGCTGAAGGGCACCTGCCCCATCAACTCGTCAATGCGGTAGCCACGCACGGCCACCTTGTTCGGCTCGATCCTGGTGATAGCAGTTTTCCAGGTTTCCTCCATTTTCTCCCTCCCTCCTACAACCTACGAATCTACGAACCTACGAATCTACGAACTTACGACCTGCTAAGAACCCGCTTCGTGGCCTGGGGCAGATCGCCGAAGGAATCCACCACCGTAGCCCCCACCTGGCGCAGGCGCCTGACCTTGCCCTCGTGGGTGCCGCGCCCGCCCTCGACGATGGCTCCGGCGTGGGAGAAGCGCGTGCCCGACCTGGCCGCCTTCCCGCCGATGAAAGCGATGAGCGGCTTGGTGAACTCGCCAGCCTCGATCAGATCGGCCACCTGCTCCTCCTGCGAGGTGCCGATCTCGCCGAACATGACCACCGCCCTGGTGTCGGGGTCCTGCTCGAACAGCCTGACCACCTCAGGATGGGGCAGGCCCACTACAGCGTCCCCGCCGACGTGCACCAGTGTCGTCGCCCCGATGCCCTCCCTGGCCAGGTAGTAGGCCATCGAGGAAGTGATGCCGCCACTGCGCGAGGTGATGCCCACCGGCCCCTGGAAGAACCACTCGCGAGCCGATACCGCCTGGCCGCCCATCATGCCCAGCACGCCCTTGTCGGGACTGAGCACGCCCAGGGTGTTGGGGCCGACAAACTTGGCGCCTTTTTCCCTGGCGCGCTTGGAGATAGTCAGCACGTCGTAGATAGGCACGCGGTCGGGGACGATGACCAGCAGCTTGACGCCGGCGTCAATGGCTTCCAGCGCCGCGTCCTTGACCAGCGGCGCGGGGATGAACAGCACACTGACGTCGAGAGGGCCGACTTCTTCCCAGGCCTCCTCGACAGTGTCGAACACCGGCACATTCAACGCCTCCTGACCGCCCTTGCCCGGCGTCACCCCCGCCACGACGTTGGTGCCGTATTCCTTCATTAGTTTGGCGCGGGCCATCCCCTCCCGCCCGGTGATGCCCTGCACCAGCACACGCTTGGTTTCGTCAATTAAGATGGACATGGATTCCTCCTAATTCATCCAACCCCGGAATCGGCAGCTCCACGTGCCCACCACCCGCCCCCTGGAAGAAGCACTCCACCTCACAGGCCAGGCACTCCACACAGCGGCCCTGGCTGGCCTCCTCACGGGTGACGTTGAGCACTGGCACGCCGCTCTCCAGCTTGAGGATCTGCCGCGCACACTCCTTGACGCAGATTTTGCTCTCGCAGGCGCGACACACGGCATGGTCGAAGGTGACCACCCCACTGGTGACGGTCTCGAAGGTGTAGGGCTCCTTGGGCTCGGGGCGCGGTGCTGGCGGGGTTACCTCCTGCCCCCCCTTCCTCCCCCCAAAAGCCTGCCCTGAGCAAGGCCGAAGGGTTGGGGGAGAAAGAGGGGGGGGCCCCTCCTCGATGAGCGCTCGCAGGCGTTGGGCGCAGAAGTCGGGCGAGTCGTCCTTTTTGTAGCCCTCCACCGGCGCGGGCACGCGACCGTTGAGCCGCTCCAGGATCTCGACCGCCTTGTCCTCGGCGTTGCCGCCCAGACGGACGACGACCGGCACGTCAATCTGCTCCTCCAGGAAGGCCTTGACCAGGCCGCGCGCCGAGTGGAACTGCTCCTGGCTGGCCACCCCCGATCCGGAGCCGAAGTAGCCATCAATCGGGCCAGACGCGAGGATGATGCGCGCCGCGCGATAGACCTTGCTGGCCGGGGGGTTGCCGCTGGTGTCCACGTAGGTCGCCAGCTTGAAGCCCTGGTTGAGCACGGCGTCCATGCTCATCATCGAGCCGCCACCCCCCGCCCCGTGGAAGCCAATGTACCCCTGGCCCTTCTCGAAGCCCTCCGCCATCTGAATGAAGTAGAACGTGCCGCGGTAGTCGCTGGCCTCCACGTCGTAGGCGATCCGCTCCAACTCAGTGGGTGGACGGTCCAGCTCGCGGGCAAAGGTGATCCCCAGGTCCGGGTGGCGGAAGACCGCGTAGTCGTCCACGGTGATGCGGCAGTCGGCGGCGTACAACTTGCCGGCGGTGGTCTGCACCAGCGGGTTGATCTCCGCGGCACGGGCCTCGTAGGTACAGGCCACGTCGTACAGCCTGGCGATGATTTCGCCGATGTCGCGTTGCAGCGTACCCGCCAGCCCCGCCCGGCGAACCAGGTTGCGAGCCTGGTAGTCCATCAGCCCGGACTCGATGTCCACGTGGGTCTGGGCCAATGCCTCCGGGTGCTCAGCGGCGATCTCCTCGATGCCGGTGCCGCCCACGCTGGAGAACAGCACCAGCGGGGCCTGGGCGCGGTCGTCCACGATGACCCCGGCGTAGAACTCGCGGGCGATGTCCAGCCGCTCCTCGACCAGCACCTGATCCACGGTGAAGCCTTTGACCCGCATGCCCAGCATCCCGCTGGCTGCGGCCGCCGCCTCGTCAGGGGTGGCCGCCCGCTTGATGCCGCCCATCCCCGCCCGGCCAGTGATCCAGGCCTGGGCCTTGACCATCACCTCGCCGCCGATCTCCGCCGCGATGCGCCGTGCCTCGTCGGGGGACGAGGCCACCCCGCCACGAGGCACGGGGATGTCGTGCGCCTTGAGAAGTGCTTTTCCCTGATGTTCGTGCAAACGAGCCATACGTTACCTCCTCGGACTACTTATGCAACCTCTGCCTGAACTGCTGGGCCAGAGCGGGCACGACCTGGAACAGGTCGCCCACGATGCCGTAATGGGCCACCTGAAAGATGGGAGCCTCAGGGTCTGTGTTGATGGCCACGATGCAACTCGCGGTCTTCATGCCCGCCAGGTGCTGGATGGCCCCTGAGATTCCACAGGCAACGTAGAGGTCGGGCCGCACGGTGCGACCGGTCTGGCCCACCTGATGGGCGTAGGGGATCCAGCCAGCATCTACAGTGGAGCGGGAAGCCCCCACCGCACCACCCAGCACCTCCGCCAGCTCGCGGATGGGAGCGAAACCCTCCGGCCCTCCCACCCCGCGACCGCCGGCGACGATGACCTGAGCATCAGCCAGGTTCACCTGGCCTTCCTGAACGATGAAATCCACCACCTTGCTGGCGATCTCCCCCTCGCCCATGATGGGCCTGTGGCGGACGAGCTGGCCCTGACGACTGGTGTCCATCTGCGGCATCTCGAACACGCGGTGGCGGACGGTGGCCATCTGGGGGCGATGGTGGGGACAGAGGATGGTGGCCATGATGTTGCCCCCGAAGGCCGGACGGGTCTGACGCAGGAGGCGGGTCTCAGGGTCAATGGTCAGCTCAGTGCAGTCGGCGGTCAGGCCGGTGCGCAGCTTGGTGGCCACCGACCCCGCCAGGTCCCGCCCGCGAGTGGAAGCTCCCAGGATGAACACCTCCGGCTTGTACCTCTGCACCAGGTCCACCAGCACGGCGGCGTAGGGATCGGTGCGGTAAACGCTCAACGTCGGATCGTCCACCAGCAAGACCCGATCGGCGCCGTAGCAGATGGCCTCCTGGGCGACGTGTTCCACGCCCTGGCCCAACACGCAGGCGGTGAGGGTGGTGCCCAGCGCATCGGCCAGCTCCCGCCCCTTACCGGCCATCTCCCAGGAGATAGAACCAGCCTGGCCCTGAAACTGCTCCACCCAGAACCAGACCCCCTGATAGGCACTGAGGTCAACTTCCTCGACCCCCCCCTCTCCCCCCCTGGCAGGGGGGGGTGGCAGGCTGAGGGCTTCGACGGGGCACTCGGGCAGGCAGGCGCCACAGGCCGTGCAGGTCTCGTCCACCACGGCGATGTCCTCATCGTCCAGGCGCAGCGACCCAAACGGGCACACCTCCACGCAAGCTGCGCAGCCTGTACATTCATCGCGGTTGATCTCTAGCAGGGCCACTGCTCTTCCCTCTCGGTTTAGAAACCAGGTTTTTCCCAAAAACCTGGTTTCTGATCACTTCCTCCCCCAACAGCCTCTCCACCAGCAACGCCGCCGCCTTCTCCACGGTGTCGGCCTCGATGATCTCGGCCTCCTCCTGGCGAGGCGGGGGGGTGAAGACGCGCACCACCCTGGTGGGCGAGCCGTCCAGCCCACACTGGGCCGGGTCGGCTCCCTCCAGCACACCTGCATCCCACACTGGAATATCCACCCCCCGCGAGCGAATCACCCCCTTGAAATCCGGGTAGCGCGGCTGGTTGATGTCCTTGTTCACCGTGACGACCGCCGGCAGGGTGCTGGCCACCACCTCGCATCCCTCTTCTACCAACCTCTCGACGGTGATAGCCTTATTCTCGAGGTCAACCTGCCTGATCCTGGAGACGTAGGTGAGCTGGGGGATTCCCAGGCGGTTGGCGATGCCCGGCCCCACCTGGCCAGTATCGCCGTCAATGGCCTGTCGTCCACAGATGACCAGGTCATAATCGCCGATACGCCGGATGGCTTCGGCCAGGGTGTAGGCCGTGGCCAGGGTATCGGCCCCGGCGAAGGCACGGTCGGAGAGCAGGATGGCTTCGTCGGCCCCCATGGCGATGGCCTCCCGCAGGGCGTCTTCGGCCTGGGGCGGGCCCATGGAGACCACCGTCACCCGCCCGCTGAACTTCTCCCGCAGGCGAAGCGCTTCCTCGATGGCGTAGGTGTCGAAGGGGTTGATGATGCTGGGCACACCCTCGCGGATCAACGTCCCCGTCTCCGGGTTAACCTTCACCTCGGTGGTATCGGGCACCTGTTTGATACAAACTATAGCGTGCATCTATCTACTCCAACAGCGCCTCGATCTGAGCCATGATCTGGTCGTGGGTGAAATGGCTGAGGATCATCGTGCCGGAAGGACAGGCCGCCGCGCAGGCTCCGCACCCCTTGCACAGCACCTGGTTCACGGTCATGATCCCCCGCCTGTCGTCGCGGGTCAGCGCTCCATAAGTGCACAAGCTCTCGCAGATGCCGCACCCGGCACAGAGCTCCACCTCGACCACGCCGGTCATGGATTCGACCTTCACCCTGCCCCGCGACAAAGGGATCATGGCCGACGAGGCCGCAGCCTTGGCCTGGGCGATGGTGTCGGGGATGTCCTTGGGCCCCTGGCAGCAACCGGCCAGATAGATGCCATCGTTGACCGTGTCCACTGGCCTCAGCTTGGGATGGGCCTCGGCCAAGAAACCATCGGGGGAACGGGGCAACTTCAACAGCTCAGCGATGGCCTGAGCGCCGCGGCGGGGAACAATCCCCGTAGCCAATACCACCAGGTCTGCTTCCATCTCTATCGGCTCGCCCAGCAGGGTGTCCTCGGCCCGCACCACTACCCTATCCCCACGCTTGTAGATCTCCGACACGCTGCCCCGACGGTACATCACGCCCTCGCGCTGCACCTGGTCGTAAAATTCTTCGAACCCCTTGCCAAAGGCCCGCACGTCCATGTAAAACACCGTCACGTTGGCCTGGGGCAGCTTCTCCTTGACCAGGTGAGCCTGCTTGGCCGTGTACATACAGCACACCCGCGAGCAGTACTCGTGGCCCACCGTCTGATCCCGCGAACCCACACACTGAATAAACACCACGTCTTTTAGTCGGGTGGTCGAGTGATCAGAGAGGCGCTCGAATTCAGGGGCGGTGATGACGTGGGGATACTTGCCATAGCCCAGCTCAGGCTTGAGGCAGGCATCGAAATGATCGTAGCCAATGGCTACCACAATCGAGCCCACCTCAAAATGCCGGGCGTATTGCGTGTTGCGTGTTACGTGTTGCACCTCCACCCGGAAGTTGCCGATGTAGCCCTCAATGCTCACTACCTCCGCAGAGGTCAGAAGCTCAACGTTGGGGTGCTCCGCCACCGCCCGCATCCGGGGGCCCAACAGCTCCTGGCAGCTCTCCAGAGTGGGGAAAGTCCGCTCGAGCTGGGCCACTCGCCCGCCGATGGTCGGCTCCTTCTCCACCAGGTAAACCTTGAAGCCGGCGTTGGCGATGTCCAGGGCGGCCTCGATGCCGGCGATCCCCCCGCCGATGACCAACGCCGTCGGGGTGACGCCCACCTCCCTCTCCTCCAGCGGCTGCAGCAAGGCCGCCTTGGCCACCGCGGAAGCCACGAGCTGCTTCGCCTTCTCGGTGGCCCACCCCCGATCCTCGTGCACCCAGGAACACTGCTCCCTGATGTTAGCCATCTCGAAGCAGTAGGGGTTGATCCCCGCCTCCTGAACTGCCCCGCGAAAGGTCGGCTCGTGCATGCGGGGAGAGCAGGCAGCCACCACCACGTGGGTCAGCTCGTGCTCCACGATGTCGTCCTTGATCAGCTCCTGCCCAGGATCGGAACACATGTAGGTATAATCCCTGGCCACCACCACGTTGGGCAGCGTCCGGGCAAAGGCGGCCACCGCCGCCACGTCCACCGTGGCCGCGATATTGATCCCGCAATGGCAGATATACACCCCAACCCGTGATTTCATCGCCCAATATCTAATCTCCAATATCCAATATCTAATACCCGATATTGGATATTGGGTATTGGCTATTAGCCACCCAGTTGTGCTGTCAACGCCGGCACCACCTTGAACAGATCACCCACGATGCCGTAGTGGGCCACCCTGAAGATGGGCGCATCGGGGTCCTTGTTGACGGCCACGATGGTGCTCGAAGCCTTCATGCCCACCAGGTGCTGCGAGGCCCCGCTGATGCCCAGCGCCAGGTAGAGCTTGGGTTTGACTGTCTTGCCCGATTGGCCCACCTGGCGGTCGGGCGGCAGCCAGCCGGCATCCACCACGGGGCGAGAACCAGCCAGCACCCCGCCCAGCGCCTCGGCCAGCTTCTCCACCAGGGACATGTTTTCTTGCTCTTTGATGCCCCGTCCCACGGCCACCACCACGTCGGCCTGGGTGATGTCCACCTCACCTACGGCGGCTTCTACGAATTCGAGGAACCTGCGGTACGTGATCTCCTCGGTCAGGGGCGAGTCCACGGCCACGATCTCGCCCCCCAGGGGCGCGCCCTCCGCGAAGGGGAAGGCCGCCTGCCGCAGGGTGGCCACGTAGGTGTCGGCCGGGCGAAAGGCGACTTTGGCGCTCACCTTGCCCCCGTACATCTCCCGCACGGCAAACAGGTCGCCATCCTCGAACTCCAATCCGACGCAGTCGGTGACCAGCGGCAGGTCCAGTTGGGTGGCCAGGCTGGGGGCCAGGTCCATGCCGTAGGCACTGTGCCCCATCAACACCAGCCTCGGCTGGCGCTCGGTGATCAGGCTAGTCAGGACCTGTTGGTAAGCGGCGGAGTTAAAATGCTCCAGCCGCGCGTCGGCGATGACCAAAACCTGATTGGCGTGCTTCGTCAGCTCGGTGGCAAAGTCGCCAACGTCGTGACCCAGGAGCACAGCCGAAAGGGATCCACCCGTGGCCGCAGCCAACTCCTGCCCCTTGCCCAGCATCTCGAAGGTGACGTCCCTCAGTTCACCCCGCCTGTGCTCAGCCAGAACGAATATCTCGCCCATTTAGATAACCCCCTCGTTCTTGAAAATGGTGACCAACTCGCTGGATACCTCCTCCGGAGAACCCTCCAGGATCGTGGCCTGGGCTGTCACCACGGGGATGAACAGCCTGACCAGGCTGGTCTTGGACCCCGCTTCGCCCACCGCCTCCTCCGCCAGGCCGAGGGCCCCCAGGTCCAGGGTCTCGATCTGCTTCCTCATGGCCTGTCTGATGCCGAAGATAGAGGCGTAGCGCGGCTCGTTGATGCCCGTCTGGATGGTGAACAGGGCCGGCAGTTGGATCGCCAGCACCTCGTGCAGGCCGCCCTCCAACTCGCGGTGGATTTTCATCGTGCCGTCCTCCACCGCGATGCTGATCACCAGTGCCGCGTGGGGGATGCCCAACATCTCCGCCAGGGTTACCCCCACCTGAGCGGAGGCATCGTCGTCGGCCATGCAGCCGGTCAGCACCAGGTCGTAGTCCATGCCCCTGATGGCCTCGGCCAGGATGCGAGCGGTGGCGTAGCTATCGGAGCCCTCGAACCGCTCATCGGTCAGCCGCACCGCCTGATCCGCCCCCTTGGCCAGGCACATACGCAGCGTCTCATCGGCCTCCTGCGAGCCGACGGTCAGCACCGTGATCGAGCCACCGAACCTCTCTTTGAGAAGCAGGGCCTCTTCTACGGCGTAGTTATCCGCCTCGCTGATGTCGAATACCAGCCCCTCCTTCCTGATGCCCCTACCGTCGTCGCGGACGGTGATCTCCGCCTCCGTCGTGTCGGGCACGTGCTTAACGCACACAACAATGTCCATTTCCTTCCTCCGTATGGGTTGGTAGGTTGACAGATTGGTAAATCGGTGGTCCGTATTTCGTATTGCGTATTCCGTGTTCCGTTACGCACTACGCAATACGCAACACGAAACACGCAACACGAAACACGAAACACGCAACACGCCTCATATCGCCTGCGCAACCAGCTCTACAATATCCAATACCTCAATTGACCCCTCCGCCCCCGTGGTCTTGACCGCGTCTTCCAGGGTCAACATGCAGAAGGGGCAGGCGGTGGCGATGACCTCCGCGCCGAGAGCGAGGGCATCCTTGACGCGGGTTTCCGCCAGCCGCTCTCCGGGACGGCTGGCCTCCACCCACATCCTCCCCCCTCCCCCCTCGCAGCACAGGCTGCGCTCCCTGGAGCGATCGAATTCCACGAACTGCAGGCCAGGAACGCTCTGCAGGATCGCCCGCGGCTCGTCGTACACCTGGTTCTGCTTCCCTAAGAAGCACGGGTCGTGATAGGTGACTACTTTGTTCACCTCCCCTGAGAAAGCGAGCTTCCCGCGTTGGATCAGATCAGCCAGGAACTGGGTGTAGTGTTGCACCTCGACATCCAGCCCTTCGTACTCGTTCTTGAAGCTGTTGTAGCAGTGGGGCGAGGTGGTCACCATCTGCTTTATGCCATACTGCTGGAAGAGCGCCAGGTTCTCCTCCACCAGAAACTCGAACAGCCCCTCCTCTCCCAGCCGGCGCATCTCGCTCCCACAGCACATCTCCTCGTTCCCCATAATCCCGAAGTCAACTCCCGCCTTGTCGAACACCTTGACCATGTCCCGGGCCACGGCCTGGACGCGGTCGTCGTAGGCCGTGGTGCAGCATACAAAATAAAGTATTTCCGCCTGCGCCCCCCCTCGGTCCCCCCCAACTTTAGGGGGGAAGCCAGCTTCGGCCAGATTCTTCACGTCTAGGCCCTCCGCCCACTCCGACCGTTTAGCCTTGCCCCGCCCCCAAGGGTTGCCAAACTTGAAGGTGCTCTCCAGGGCATCGCGGACGGTGGGCTTGATGCGCCCCCCCTCGGTCAGCACCCGCCTCATGCCGATCAACATCAAGGCGGGGTCCAGCCCCTTGGGACAGCGCAGCGTGCACGTCGTGCAGGTGGTGCAGTCCCAGATCTCAGGCCGCTGATTGACGTCCAACTGATCCCGCACCAGCGCTTCGTAGATGATGCGGCGGACGTTGAGAGGTGAACTCAACGAAAGGGGACAACCTGCCGAACATCGCCCACACTGGATGCATCCCAGTAGATCGTATTGTTGTACAAAGTTTCGTGTTTGCAGCATAACAGTCCTTTTGGATATTGGATATTGGATATTGGACGTTGGAAATCCAACTTCCAACCTCCAACCTCCAACTTCCAGCTAAGCCAGCCCCACTGAACGCAGAAGAGGCCGCGGATCTATGGCGTGTCGCTTGAACCAGTTATCGGTGCCGGGCAGGTCGAGAGCCAGACCCAATAGCTCGGTGAAATAGAAGATGGGCATGTGGTGCCCCTTCTGCCGAGTGTCCAGGTTGATCTGGCACATCCCACAGGCCGAGACGATGCTATCGGCCCCTGCATCCTTTGCCGCCTGAACCAGCTTGTTCACCAGCAGCACCACCACATCGCTGCGGTTCAGAGTCAGGCTGGCTCCGCAGCAGTCTACGATGTACGACCAGGAAACCGGCTCAGCGCCCATCGCTTGCAGCAGGCGGTCCATGATCACCGGATGCTCAGGATCGTCCCAACCGGTCAGCTCCGGCGGGCGGACCAGCACGCACCCGTAGTAACTGACCGGCTTCAACCCTGCCAGGGGTTTCTTGACCCTGGCGGCGATGTCTTCCAGAGCGAGGTTACAGCCGATGACCTCCAGCAGAGATCGGGGGCGCGCCCGACCCGTGTACTCGAAGCCCAGCAGTTCTTCCATCTCTGCCCGCCAGTCCTCGTCCTCTCGGAATCGCTGATCGGCGATGAGACAGCGCTGGTAACAGGCTGGGCACGGGATAGCCATGTCCAGGCCAGCGGCCTGGGCGATAGCTACGTTGCGCCCCGGCAGGGCGGTGGCCAGCTCGTGGCTCAGGGCGTGGCCCGAGGTCGCCCCGCAGCAGTTCCAATCATCCAGTTCGATGAGCTCTATGCCCAGCGCCTCACACACCGCCTCGGTGGAGAGGCCGTATTCCACGGCCGTGGTACTGGCCGTACAGCCGGGATAGTATGAGTACTTCAACGCAGCCTCCTTAGACTTCCGAAGTCTGGCAAACTTCGGAAGTCTGTGTTTCTACCGTCCAGCTCTTTTGTACAGTTCCTTCACCTGCCCCAGGGCCTTGACCCGTTCTGGTAGAATCGGTATCTTGCGCTTGAGCAGCAGAGTGACCCCCACATCAATGTTGGAGCGAACAATGGAGAAGATGTCTCTGCTCCTCAGCACGTATTCGACCAACATGGTGGTCTCGTGCACTCGTCCGAAGAACTTGATGCTGTCCAGGAAAGCACGATGCAAGGCGTAGACAGTGGTCTCTGGCGGGGTATAGCCCGCCTCCAGGGCCATGTACTTGAGGGTATCCATCACCGGAGCCAGGCGAATCTCGTTGGGACAGCGAGTGCCGCAGGCCTCGCAGCCCACACACAGCCAGGGAGCCGAGCTCTTCAGCAGGGGCTCCCGCAGGCCCAGTTGGATCATCTTCAACACCTGGGCCGGCTGATAATCCATGGCAAAGGCCGTGGGGCAGCCCACCGTGCACTTCTGGCAATAATAGCAGCGGAACACATTCTCCCCGCTCCGCCGTTGCACCTCCAGAGCGAAGCTGGAAGTTGGATATTGGATATTGGATATTGGATATTGGACGCTCGACGTTTCACGTTTCACGTTTGACGTTTCACGTTTCACGTTTGACATTTGCTCTTTGAGCTTTGGATTTTTAGCTTTGCTCATTCCCTCTCTCCCAAACTGGTCAACTCATCCTCACGGAACGTCGCCACCGGCAGCTCCTCCTCCAGGCTCCTGCCCGGCACGTAATCGAACAGGGCCTGCACTTTCTCGCCCACGGCGCGGAAGATGGTGGCCACCGGCAGGTCGTTGGGACACGCGCTCTCGCACATCCCGCATCCCACGCAAGACGAAACCATGTGATTCAGCCGCGTCAACTGGAAGATCAGGGTGTCGGTCGGCATACGGATGGAACCCTTGCGGTTGGCCCAGCGGAAATACTGCGCCGAGGCGTGGTCGAAGGTGGCGGTGCGGAAGATGCACTCCTTGCAGTAGCAGATGGGACAGGCCACCATGCAGTTGTGGCAGCGGATGCAGCGCGAGAACTCAGCCAACAGGCTGGGCATGTCCGCCACGCGCTGGCGAAACTCGGCGAAGCGGCGGTCGCGTTCTGCCGTCCGCTGGGCCACCAGTCTGTCCACCGCCCCCCCTCTGTCCCCCCCAACTTTGGGGGGGAAGCCAGCAGTCTCTCTGCCTAGTTCCAACTTCTCGGCCAACTCATCGCTGGCAGTGATCAGTATCTCGTTGGCCGTGTCCAGCCCAATCACGCCCAGGGCCAAATCAACGCCCCGGGGAACGGGATACTCGCACATCTGGCAGGCCACGCGGAACTGATGGCCCTCGTGGGGGGCGAGGTGGCCCTCCGTGGCCTGTGCCAGCAAATCGGTGGACAGATTGCCGTTGCTGCTTGCGGCCAGCGCGGCATAATCGTTCATCTCGTAGGTGCCCAGGCAATCCACCCCGACGAGGACCACGTTATCCAGGCTGGCCTGCTTCAGCTTGACCAGCTCGATCAGCGCTCTGACCTCGCAGGAGCGCAACACCGCCCCCAGCCGGCCCACTGCGCCCGTTTCCGTCAGGTCCGACACCAGCTTGGCCGAGTTCACCGGCAACACCGGCGCGATGGGATCAACCCCCTCCAGCCTGGCCGGATCAGTGAACAGGGCCTGGACGACGTTATCGCCGCCCGGCGTGTGCCGTGGCACCAGCAAGGCATCCACGATCCCCTTTTCCAGCAGCCCCCGCAGGAAAGCGGTCATCGTCTCCAGAGCGCTATCTTCTACTTCGAGAGTGTAATGATTCATCCTTGTTATTATCCCCCCTTCGGTGAAACGGCGTGAACTCGTATTGCGTATTTCGTATTCCGTGTTCGCCTACGCAACACGCAATACGCAATACGCAATACGTTGTTACGTCCCCCACAACTCCCGCAACGGATTCGGCCCCTTCTCCTTGAGCGCGGCCACCATCTCCTTAACCGTGTCGGCGAAGTACTGGCCCTCGCTGGCGCTGATCCAGCGCAGCCACACCCGGTCGTCGTCGAAGCCCATCTGCTCCAGGATGCTCTTCAGGATGGCCACCCGCCGTCGGGTCTTGTAGTTGCCGCTTTGATAGTGACAGTCGCCGGGGTGACACCCGCCGATCAGCACCCCATCGGCCCCCTCGAGCAGAGCTTTGAGAACGTAAGTTACGTCCAGCCCGCCGGAACACATCAGGCGAATGATGCGGATATTGGGCGGGTACTGAATGCGCGACGTGCCCGCCAGGTCCGCCCCCGCATACGTGCACCAGTTACACAGAAAGGCGATGATACGCGGTTCGAAATCGTCCATGAACTCTCTCCTCACCTAAGACTCGCTGGAGTGCGGACGCAAGTCCGCTGGCAAATCCAGTACATCACCATTGATGGCGACGAGTTGCACTCCGAGCCCCCGTTCGGCAGTACAACTGCCTCACATCGGTGAAGACCTGACAGGTTTCAAAAACCTGTCAGGTCTGCCTACTCCATCAACGCATCCACAGCCATCAGCATCTGCCGGGGCGCGAAAGCCACCTGCGCCGTGGCCTTGTTGGGGCAAACCATGGCGCAGACGCCGCAGCCCTTGCAGAGCACTTCGATCACCTGGGCTACACGCTCATCGTAGTCCAGATAGCGGGCCTCGTAGGGACAGGCCTCCACGCACAGCCCACAGAAGCTGCAGAGCCTGGGATTGACCGCCACCAGGGTGTCCTTGCTCTCCAGATGCGGCAAACTCAGCAACACCGCCGCCCGCACCGCTGCGCCCTTGGCCTGGCAAATGGCTTCATCTATCAGGCGCGGCGAGTGGGCCAGGCCGCACAAGAAAATGCCCTCTCTCAGGAAGTCCAGCGGACGCATCTTGGGATGTGCTTCCTGGAAGAAGCCATCCTCGTCCAAAGGCACCCCCAACACCTGGCTCAAGGCCGCGTTGTCATTGGGGGCTATGCCTGTACTGAGGACCACCAAATCGGCATCCAGGGTGATCTCCTGGCCCAGGATGGGCTCGCGCAGGCTAACCCGCAGGCCATCGCCCACCGCCTCGACGCGGGGCTTGTCCGGCAGCTCGTAACGGATAAAGACCACGCCCTTATCCCGCGCCTCCCGGTAGTACAGCTCGTGGAAGCCGTAGGTCCTGACCTCCCGATAGAGGACGTACACCCTGGTCTCCGGATCCAGCTCTTTGAGCTTGAGGGCGTTCTTGATGGCGTGGAAGCAACAGACGCGGCTGCAGTAGGGGCGGATTTCGTCGCGGGAGCCGACGCACTGGATCATCACTACCGATTTCCGATTTCCGATTTCCGATTGCCGATTTTGAACTTTGGATTTTGGATTTTGGATTTCGGCGAGTTGGGCTTCTAGTTCCTTCTGGGTGAGGACACTGCCGTGCTGGCCGTACAAGTATTCGGTAGTGGTGGCGGGCTGGGCGCCGGTGGCCACAATGACTGCGCCGTGCTCCAATACCTGGTCGTTGCCGTCGGCCAAGGCGAGGGTAGTCAGGAAGTTGCCCTTGCTTCCTCTGAACTCCCTCAATTCGGTGTGGAGATACACCTTGACCAGTTCGTTTGCCCCCACCCGCTCGATGAGCGAGCTCAGTAACTCCTGGGGCTTTCCGCCCTCCAGGGTGTAATACGCTGTCCGCAGAACGCCCCCCAGTTCCTCACTTCTCTCCACCAGATCCACCCCGAAGCCCAGCTCTGCCAGCTCCAGGGCCGCGGTCAGGCCCGCCAATCCTCCGCCGATGACCAGCCCTCTTTTGGATATTGGAGATTGGATACTGGAGATTGGATATTGGAAGGTGGCTTTGGTCACGGCCATCTCCACCGCAGCCTGGGCCTTGGCCATAGCCTGCTCTGGTAAACCTCTGTGCACCCAGGCGATGCCCTCGCGGAGATCGGCCCGCTCCAGAAGGCTGGGATTCAATCCCGCCTGGCGCATGAGGGCGGCGAACTCCGGCTGGTAGAGACGGTGCGAGCAGCCCGCGACCACCACTCGATTGAGGCCCTGCTCCGCAACCGCATCACTGACTACAGCCAGATCTGCGCCACAAGCGTCATCCACCACTTGGACTAAAGCCACACCGTCCAGCCGTCCCGCGTACTCCGCCACCGCCCCAACGTCCACCACCTCCGAAACCTCGCCCCGGCAAGTGCAAACAAACACCCCCACTCGCGGTTCCTCATCGCTAACGTCGCGCTCGCCTGCGACCTGTGACTTGCGACTTGCGACCTGCTCCCTTGCTCCCCTGCTCCCCTGCTCCCTTGCTCCCCTGCTCCCCTGCTCCCTTGTCCCTTGTCCCTTGTCCCTTGTCCCTTGCCCCTTGCTTCTTGCCGCTTCACCTGCTACGCCCGCCGCCTCGGCCACGGTCTCCGGGATGTCCTTGGGCTCCCGGAACGCCCCGCCCACAAACACGCCGCGCCGCGTGGTCCCGTGGGGCGCGAAGCGGTCGGTGGCGCAGAAGCCGAACTCGTTCAGCCCGACACCCAGCCTGCTGGCCAGGGCCTGAAATCCTTGCGGCGCAGCCAGACCCACCGCCAGGACCACCATCCCGAAGTCCTCCTCGCGGAGTGTGCCATCCTCGGACACGAAGGCCACCCGCAGGTCGCGCGTCTGGGGCACCTCCTTGACGGAGGAGACCATGCAGCGACGATAGGTGACGCCGGGCAGGGCCTCCACGCGGTTGAAATAACGCTCGAAGTCCTTGCCAAAGGTGCGGATGTCCATGAAGAACACCGTGGCCTCTAGATCGGGCGCAATCTCCTTGGCCGCTGCCAGTTGCTTGGCGGTGTACATGCAGCATACGGAGGAGCAATAGGGATAGCCGCTGGATTCGTCCCGCGAGCCGACGCACTGAATGAAGGCCACGCGGCGGGGAGTCGCCCCGTCGGACGACCGCACCAGGCAGGCCTGGGTGGAGCCAGCCAGGCTGACCATGCGCTCGAACTCGATGCTGGTCAGCACGTTGTCGTAGTAGCCATAGCCAAACTCGCCCTTGAGGCGGGCATCGAAAGCCTGGTAGCCAGGGCTCAGGATCACCGCCCCCACCTCGATCTCAGAGCGCCGCTCGGCCATCTCCAGATCAATAGCCGCGGTGGGGCAGACCTCGACGCACTGGCCGCACCGCGTGCAGTAGTCCATGTCTATCACGTAGACGTCGGGCACGGCGCGGGTGGGCGGACGATAGATGGCCTTCACCTTGCGCAGATGGCCTTCGTAATCGTCGGGCCGCTCCACAGGGCAGACCTCGACACACAGGCCGCAATGGTTACACCTGTCAATATCAACGTAGCGCGGCTGATGCAGAATAGTAGCCCTGAAATCGCCCGCCTCACCCTCCAGCGATTCCACCTCGGCGCAGGGCAGGATCTCGATGTTGGGATGCATCCCGCACGCCAGGGTGGGGCAATAGGATGGCTGATCGGGCAGCATAAGGCAGATACCACACGAGTCGGTGGGGAAAGTGCGGTCCAGCAGGTGCATCGAACCGCCGATCCCCGGCGCGCTGTCCAGCAGATACACCTTGTACCCCATCTGGGCCAGCAGTTGGGCCGAGCCCATGCCGCTGATACCGGCTCCGACGACTAAGACCGAACCATCCTTGGTTGAAATATCCGAATGAACTACCATCTAAGACTCCCGTTCGCTTTATCGAAGAATTCCATACGCTGTGCGCCGATGGATCACGGCTTCACCTGCTCCCATGCGATGCTTCTCCCCGCCAAATCATTCTCCCTGGCCCGCCGCATTCTGGCGATAAACTCAGGGTTGTGCAACAGCAGCCAATCTTCCAGCTCCTCTATGTCCCCGTGAATTAAAACCATTTTCAGAATCCGCAGAGGTATCGCAATAGTGGGATCCTTCACAGTGGACACTAAGTCGGCATGAATTCCCTGACGTGCTGACATCTCTTTTTCCCCTCCCTGCCTCTGAGGTGCAACGCACTTAACGCACTTACGAAGTGCGTTGCACCTGGAGTTGTCGCAATACCACGATGGCCGAGGAGGCCGCCGCCTTGGCCTGAGCCACGGTGTCGGGGATGTCTTTGGGACCCTGGCAGCAGCCCGCCAGATAGATGCCATCGTTGAGAGTATCCACCGGCCGCATCTTGGGATGGGCCTCGGCAAAGAAACCATCGGGGGAACCCTCCAGATTCAACAACGCCGCCACATCCTTTACATCCGCCCGAGGCACGATGCCCGTAGCCAGCACCACCAGGTCGGCCTCCATCTCCAACGGCTCGCCCAGCAACGTATCCTCGGCCCGCACCACCACCCTGTCCCCCCGCTTGTAGATCTCCGACACGCTGCCCCGGCGGTACATCACCCCCTCGCGCTTCACCCGGTCGTAGAACTCCTCAAATCCTTTGCCAAAGGCCCGCACGTCCATGTAAAACACCGTCACGTTGGCCTCGGGTATCCTCTCCTCGACCAGGTGAGCCTGCTTGGCGGTGTACATGCAGCACACCCGCGAGCAGTACTCGTGACCCACAGTTTGATCGCGCGAGCCCACGCACTGGATGAACACCACATCCTTGGGCTCCTTGCCGTTGAGGGATATTTTGCCTCTGGTGGGACCTGAAGCCGAGGAGAGTCTCTCGAATTCCAGGCCGGTGATGACGTTGGGGTAGTCGTAGCCCAGCTCAGGCTTGAGGTGGGGATCGAAAGGATCGAAGCCGGTAGCCACGATGACCGCCCCCACGCGCAGATCCACCAGCTCTTCTTTCATCTCGAAATCAATGGCCCCTCGCTCACAGGCCTGTTCGCACTTTCGGCCACATTTGCCTCTGGCCAGATAAAGGCACGTCTTTTCGTCAATGACCGCTTTGAGGGGTACAGCCTGGGGGAATTGAATGTAGGCGGCGCTGCGCATGGCCACACCCGCGTCGAACTCGGAGGGGATTTTCTTCCAGACACAGGCCTCGACGCACAGCCCGCAGCCGGTGCACAGCTCTTCGTGAACGTAACGGGGTTTCTTCTTGACCCTGACCCAGAAGTCTCCCACCTGCCCGTGGAAATCAACCACCTCGCTGTAGGTGAGAAGCTCAATGTTGGGATGACGGCCCACGTCAACCATTTTAGGTGTAAGGATGCAAGCTGAACAATCGAGGGTGGGAAAAGTCTTGTCCAGTTGAGCCATGCGTCCGCCGATGCTGGGCTCCCTCTCCACCAGATACACCTTGAAGCCGGCATCGGCGATGTCCAGCGCGGCCTGGATGCCAGCGATCCCGCCCCCGATCACCAGGGCCGCTGGAGAGACCTTGCTCCGTTCCGCCTCGATTACGACACCTCGTTCGTTTTTCAAACTTTTCTCATCCATCCTCAAGACCTGTAGCCCTTGAAACCAATCTTCCTCACCACCGGGCGATAATTATACTATCATATCCCCTGATAGGCAAATGCGGTGTGCCAGGCTTCACGATTATACCCCTTTCCTGAAAACTGACAAGCCAGGAGGGCGTATTTTATTTGACATCTGGATATTACCGTGCTACACTTTGCTCCTCTGGCGATCTGATCATCCAATAACCGACCGAGGAGGGACAGACATGGACTTTGGCTGGACCGAAGAACAACGCCTGTGGCGACGGGCGGTGCGCGACTTTGCGCAGAAGGAAATCACGCCCCGCGTGCGCGAGATGGATACCACCGAGCGCATCCCCCCTGAGATCGTCAAGGGCATGGCCGAGATGGGCCTGCTGGCCCCGCTGGTGGGTGAGGAGTACGGCGGCGGGGGGATAGACTGGACGCTGGCCACCATCGCTGCCGAGGAACTGGGCCGCGCCGACATCAGCCTGGCCGTCCCGGTGCTCTACCTGGTGGAGGCGGCGTGGGGGTTCATCTTCGACCAGTACGGCACCCCCGAACTCAAAGAGGAGTACCTCCCCAAAGTGACGCGAGGCGAGGCTTTTCTGGGCATCGCCACCACCGAGCCCGCTGGCGGGTCCGATATCCTGGGGGCCTGCCGCACCCGCGCCATGCGGGATGGCGACCAGTGGGTGTTCAACGGCGAGAAAACCTTCATCAGCGGCGTGCGCGAGTCGCTGGAATGGGGCGGCCTCCACCTGATGCTGGCCCGCACCGAACCCGACCCGGCGGCCGGGCACAGGGCTTTCACTTTCTTCGCCGTGCCCCTCAAGGGAACGTCGGGCATCAGCTCCACTTTCTTCGAGGACATGGGGCGCATGGGCATCTCCACCGGCGGCTTCGCCCTGGAGGACGTGCGCCTGCCGGCCCATCACCAGGTAGGCGAG